>Ga0224504_10000092_pt1 | contig 34518 bp, 25 predicted proteins | sample SF_Oct11_sed_USG_3_FD_170160 | JGI IMG/M metagenome (GOLD analysis project Ga0224504, IMG submission 170160) | Sediment microbial communities from San Francisco Bay, California, United States - SF_Oct11_sed_USGS_24 | ecosystem: Environmental > Aquatic > Marine > Sediment | place: USA...
TCAGATAATGGCAATGAACACTGTTATATTGAAATGACCGCTGCTAAACATCCGTTCTTCGCGAACGATCCAGGCAACCCGCAGACGGACCTTTACCTCGGTGCGCGCACGGTTATTCAGCGCATCATGGTCGACCCGGTAGTCAACGTCGCTGGCGTGGACCGCGGTTTGGGTCTCACGTTCTCGCACGACCACTACGGTCCGTCGACGTTCCAGCAGATCGGTCTGTACTCGACGATCCTCGCCGAGCCAGCCGGCTCGACCTGGGTACACAACGAGAGCGGCGAAGATCTGTACGGCCGCCAAGTAGACGACCCAACGTGCACAGAGAAGGACCCGCTCTTCACAGTGAACTGCACCGACGGCGGCCCGACCAGCTGGCAGGCAGCCATTCTGCCACCAGCAGGGCCGAAAAATGGCAGCAACGTCAAGTCCGAGCTGATCAAGGATCATCGCGAGTTCTACTTCGAGATGAGTGACTTCCAGCATGCCTACGAGCCCCAAGAGGCCGCCGACTACGTTGGCGCTGATCCGGATGGCATACCGAAACTCACGCAGATCATCCAACCCGATCCGTTCGACGTTACGCAGGCTACAGCACCAGCGCTAAAGGATAGCTGGCGTCAAGCGGTCAATCCGCCGCTCAAGCTGAAGTCGGTGCCGTTCCCGGACGTCGTGACGGCTGAGAATGCCTGTCCAGGCCCAGCCGGAAACTACGATCCGAATATTCCACGGCCCTGCGTCGAAGCGATCAACATCAGTCACAGCTCGATGTTTGTCGTGAACTACCGCAACGAGCCGGTTGGACTGCGTGTGTTCGATCCCGATAAGAAGGGACCGGACTTGCAAGACGGCGCCCAGGCTGACGGTGACAAGGGCGACCTCGCGTTTGCCTTGCAAACCCGAACGGATCGCGAGATCCCGCAGCTCAACACCAGCCTCGGCAACACGCCGTACCCGACGCCGTCTTACTGCGCCAGCAGTACCAATGGCGACGGCATCAACTGCGACCGTCGCCCGGGCGACCCGTTCACGCCGATCATGCGTGCTCACGAGTTCGACGAGGTGAAGATCAAGGTCCAGGTTGGCGCTACGGAAGAGCAACATCAGACGACTTTCCACGGCCTGAAATGGCTGTCGAACGGCTCCGGCTTCGGCCGCTCGCCGAACTCGGGCTGGCGTAACTTCCAGTCGCACGGCATCTCCGAGCAGTTCAGTCTGCAAATGCCGATTATTCCGGACCGCCAGAATGTCGGTAACGAGACGGACTACCTGTACGCACAGGACGCGACGCGTGATGGCTTCTGGACCGGTACCTGGGGCCTGATTCGCAACTATGCGAACAAGCAAAAGGATCTGTTCGAATTGCCAGACAATCCTGTCAACGGCGACATCAAAATTGTCGATGAGAACAACTTTAGCGGCGTTTGTCCGAAGTTCGAGATGGATGCCAACGGAGTTCCTATCAAGGTTGGCAATGGCAAGAAGGCCAAGTACATCGACGTGCCGGTCAGGCAGTTCGATGTCGCGGCCGTTCTCGCCAACAAGGTTCTGCAGAAACCTGTAGGTGTGGTAATTCCGCCATTCAATAGCAAGGACCCGCTCTTCGCAGGCTTCGTAGATGAAAACGGTAATCCTGCGCAGCCAACCTACGCTCAAGAGACCGTCGGCGGCCCGCTCGATACCAACGGCGGCACGCTGGTCTACAACCGTCGCGAAGGACCAGCTGGCGGCATTGACACGTGTCAAGGCGGTCATTTCGACGAGAACGGTAACTGCACGGGCACCTTACGTAATGTCAAAGGCGCACTCCACGATCCGACGGCGATGATGTATGTGCGCCTCGAGGATCTCGAGCCGCGCTACCTTACGGGCCCAGATGGAAAGAAAGGCACCGCTGATGACATCTCGCCTGACATCCTGCCGCTTGCGACTGGTGGAGACGGCTTTGATGACCGCTGCCAGAAGTTCAAGGAAGACGGCTGGGACCCCACCCTTGAAAATCCCGAGTGTCCCGTCCAGTTGAAATCTGAAGCGCCTGTCGAACCACTGGTCTTGAGGGCCAATGCCGGCGACTGCATCGAGATCACCTTGCATAACAAGCTGATCGATCAGGCGACTGCTAACTCCAGTCCTGTCTGGTACGAGGACAACGGCGTTATGAAGTCGCTATTCGAGAAAGTCGAGTACGACAAGCTCGTCTTGCAGGGTAAGACCTTCCAGACGTCCGATGGCACGGTGGTTAAAGGCGACGCCGATGACGCCGAAAATCCCGGCGACATCACCTTCGACCGGATCCCTGATCTGGCCGGCTGGCAGGATGCTATGTGGGTCGTCAACCGCCACATGATGGACGGCGACGGTAACTTCATCACGCCGGATGCTCGACGTGCAGGCGGTCAGGAGATGCACTTCTTCAACAACAACCTGATCCGTCCGTCCGCCCAGGCCGGTCTCCACGCTCAACTCGTCGAATACGACATGAGTAAGGATGACGGTGTGGTCGCTGGCATCAACCGGCAGTCCACGGTGGCAGGCCCTCGGGCACAGCACACCTACCGCTACTATGCCGGTCACATCGACACGGTATCCGACGGAACGGAAACGGTAACCAAGGGCAAGAACAAGGGCACTACCACGCGTAACTTCAGACGGCGTGCGACGCCCGTCGAGTTCGGCGGCACTAACCTGCTGTCGGCCGACCGCGTCAAGCAACCGCAGAAGGGCCTGTATGGTGCGCTCGTTATCGAGCCTAAGGGTGCCACGTATCCGGACGCACACGATGATCTTTGGGATGTCGCAGACAACCAGGGCAAAGACGCGGAGACACGCAAGACACGTGCCCAGGTAACCGTAAAGGCCCCGCAAATTGAACTGGACGAAAACGGAGATCCGATCGACATTCCATTTGGTCAAGGTATAGCCGGTGACGGTGGTGAATACGACGAGGCCATCTCGATTGCCTTCAGGATCACCAACCCGCGCTGGCGGGACGGCACAGCGATCGCGAACATCCACCAGGGTGAGCTCGGTCGTGAAGGCGCCGAGGACAGCGGTCACGCTGGCTTCAACTACGGCATGGAACCGTCCTGGTTCCGCTTCGGTCTCGCGCCTGATGCGCCCTTCGGTAATGCCGGTACGCCCAACAGCTTCGGTAGTATTCCGAACGTCCATGCGTTCTACGCGAACGGACTGGTTAAGGACGAGATGAACGCTGTGCCCGATAACGGTGCCATCAGCGCTGCAGGCGATCCGGCAACACCGGTCTTCCGTCAGAGGGCTGGCATGCCAGGCCGCATGCACCTGCTGAACGGCGCGTCCGCAGACCGCGACGCCACGTTCATCCTGCATGGCCATGTCTGGCAGCGTGCCCCGTTCGTTTGCCCGGATGACAACTACCTGGGACTGACGGGATACTGTGACCAGTGGCGCGTTGCGCCCGAGAAAGACGAATATAACGTCGACATAGCGGGCACAGGCGTCATTTCTTCGCTTGGTTCGCTGGCTCTCGGCCTGAACCCGGTCGGCAAGTACATGGGTGGCGAAGAAGGCATGGGCCACGCCTACAGCCACTGGCCGATCCTGTACAATACGGGCGGTACCAATGGTGTAAAGGGTGACTACCTGTTCCGTGATTACGCCCCTAGCGGCGCCCGGAACGGCATGTACGGTATCCTGCGCGCCTGTTCAGATCTCGAGACATGCGCAGCACCGGCAGGTGGTGGAAACTAGTCGCCAAGACGGAGTAATCGACACGGACGTCGATGCAACACAGCGTGGAGCGGTCCGCAAGGACCGCTCCACCTTCCGTTTACAGGACGGGCATTTGGTTACATAGTGTCGCACTGAGAGTGACAGCGGAGGATCACGGTGCAAAAGGAAGTAAGTTTCAGGAAGTTGGGTGGGCTGTGTGCCATCCTTATGCTCATTACGGTCGGCTGTGGTGCCGGAAAGGCTCCCGAACCCGCGACGACAACCGCTAGCGACAGACCTGCCGATGGCGGCAATTTCGTCTCCCGCGAGGGCGTCAACGTCGAGTTTGCATTGCGACCGATACGCTCGGAAAAAACCGGGCCCGCACATGCCGGCGACTGGGCCGACATTACGTTTCGAGTAACCGATGCCAGCACCGGGGAGCCCATTAAGGGTCGTTACCCCGCCGCCTGGATGGATCTGGGCGAATCGTGGGAAGCCACGGGCGGCCGCGCGATGGCTTGCAGGGACCGCATAGCAACCTATCTTCAGGGCATCGTTGGTGTGCGGCCGATGATCGACCTCAACAGTCATTTCCTGCTCGTGCTGAACCGCGACCCGTCAATCTCGGTCATCGACCCGGCGATCGGCATCACGGGCATCACCAACCTGTTTGCACAAGTCAATCTCAGCCGGCCGGGCGCCGACTGGGTGCTCAATGACGATCACAAAAAGCTGTTCGTCTCGATGCCCGTCTCCAACAAGGTGGCGCTCGTCGACACGCAGGCATTCGAGGTGACGCATGAGATCGCGGCCGGTGAGCAACCGACGCGCGTGGAGATCCAGAGCGACCAACGCTACCTCTGGGTGGGCAACAGCACGACGGACGCCGCGACGAGTGGCGTCACCGTCATCGATACCACAGACCTCGTGCCGGTAAAATTCATCCCGACCGGCCCCGGCCACCACGAAATCGTCTTCACCGATGACAACAGCCTTGCATTCGTCACCAATCGCGACAGCGGCACCGTCACGGTCATCAACGTGCAGACGCTGGAGAAGGTCAAGGACATCGAGACCGGCAGCCGGCCGATGTCGATCGCGTTCTCGCCGCTCGGCCAGGCCGTGTACGTCACCGACGTCGATACCGGCAAGATCACGGTCATCGACCCCGACAAGCTGGAGATCCGTGGCAACGTCAACGCCGAGCCGGGTATCGGGCCGATGCGCTTCACGGCCGACGGCCGCTGGGGCGTGATCATCAACACCTCAACCAACAAGGTCTTCATTCTCGACGCCTCGACTAATAGGCTGCCACACACGATCGAGGTAGGCGACAAGCCTTACCAGGTCAATTTCACGAACAGTTTCGCGTACGTCCGTTCGCTGGGCACGCAGGACGTCGCGCTGATCCCGTTGTCAGAGCTCGACGAGTTCAAGACGCCGCCCGTGACCTTCATCCCGGCCGGGCAACGCCCTCCCGGCGCGGTGGGCGACATCAGCATGGCGGACAGCATCGTACCGTCCGTGAAGCAGGCCGCGTCCGCCTATATCGTCAACCAGGCAGAGGGTACCGTCAGCTATTACATGGAGGGCATGGCCGCCCCGATGGGCAGCTTCCGCAACTACGGGCATGAGACCCGCGCCATCGAGATCGTCGACCGCAGCATGTCTGAGGCTGCACCCGGCGTCTATCGCACGCGCGTCAAGATCCCGGTGGAAGGCAACTACGATGTCGCGTTCATGATGGATACGCCGCAGTTTCTGCACTGCTTCTCGGCCATGGTCGAACCCGACCCGAACAAGGAAGAGGCAACCGGCCTGGAGGTCGAGTACGAGGTGGCCAATCGCTACGTGACCATCGGCGAACCCCGTACCATCCAGTTCAGAATGGTCAACGCTGGCAACCGGATGCCGGTCTCCGACCTCTCGGACCTGACCGTAATGTACTACCGCGCGAGTGGCGGCGGTCGTGAAATCTCGCCGGCAACTGCCATGGGCGATGGAAACTATGAAGTCACACTGAATCTGGACGAAACAGGAACCTACTATGTCTTTGTCGGCGCACCGTCGCGCGATCTCGACTATGCGGACTTGTCGTTCTACAGCCTGATTGCCGTGCAGGGTAAATAAATGATCCGGCAGGCCACCAGGAAAATTGCTGTACTGATTGCGCTATTCGCAGGCGGCTGCGTGTGGGCGCAGAGCATTTATCCCGGCGATGCGGTGCGCGTCAATGGCGAGACCATCAGCTACCAGCGCTTCCAGGGCTTCTACGTCGAATATCGCAATTCGAAGGGCGTGTCCGTCGGTGCGCGCGGCGACCAACTCGAACTGATGAAACAATTGCGCACGGAGGCCATGGAGGAGCTCATCGAGCAGGTGCTCGTCGGACAGGCGGCGGAAGCCGCCGGCATCGAGGCACCCGATGACGAGGTTGACAAGGCAGTGATGGACTTACGCTCAGTCTTCGATAGCGAAAATAGTTATCAGCTCAAGCTCAGGGACGAAGGATTCACTGAAGATACGTTCAGGGCGCACATGGCACGCATGATCAAGGCCAAGCGTTACCTCGACGATATTCGTATCGATGCCGCCGTCGTTTCCGACGAAGACCTCGAACGTTATTACAAGGACAACGAACGCCGCCTGACGCTGCCCGAGCAGGTGCGCGTCCGTCATATCCTGATCACCTGGAAGCCGCTCGGCAAGCAGGACGATCGAGCATTTATCCGCGAACAAATGGTACCCATACTCGAGCGCGCGCGTGCCGGCGAAGATTTCGCGGCGCTGGCCAGGGAATTCTCCGATGACTACGCAACCCGCCCGGCCGGCGGCGATACCGGGCTCTTTCACCGTGGACAAATGGCGCCGGCATTCGAAGAAGTAGCGTTCGCGCTCAAACACGGCGAGATTTCCGACCCGGTTGAAACCCCGTTCGGCGTACATATCATCAAGCTCGAGGAACGGCGCTATGAAGAATTGCTGGCGCTCGATGACATTCGCGATAAATTACGAGAGCATGTTCGCAACGAGTTGGCTGGCACGGCTGTCAACGCTGAGATCGAGAGACTGAGAGCGGCTGCGGATATCGAAATCCTGATCCCGTTGGGCCCGGACGATTAGTCCGTCGACAAACAGGAGTACACCATGCAATACAGAACTCTGACAATCGCGGCAGCGACTCTGCTCCTGGCTACCTGTCCGCTTGCAATGGCCGACGAGGACCCGCACGCCAAACACCGTGCGATGATGCAGAACAAGGACCCGGCGCCAGCGGCGGAATTCTCCGACATCGATCTGCGTAACGCCCTGCTCCAGAATCAGGACGGTCAGGACGTTCGCTTTGTGAGCGATGTTATCGGCGACAATATCGTCGTCATGGATTTCGTCTACACGACCTGTACAACCGTGTGCCCGGTGCTGACCGCCCTCTTTACGCAGGTACAAACAAAGCTCGGTGACGATCTCGGCAACGAAGTCGTGATGGTGTCGATGACCGTCGATGCAGCACGCGACACGCCGGCGCGGCTCAAGGCCTATGCGACCAAGCACCGCGTGCAGCAGGGCTGGACCTGGCTGACCGGGCCAAAAACGACCATGGATGACGTGCTGACGGGACTGGGAGCCTTCAGCGTCAGTTTCGAGGACCACCCGGCGATGGTGATCGTCGGCGACGGTCGCACCGGCGAATGGAAGCGCATGTTCGGCTTTCCCAACCCCGACCGCATCATGAAGGTTGTCGACGAATTCAGGGCGAAGCGCCAGGCCGGCGGCTAGCGCGTGGCCACCCGTTACCGCGCAGGATTAGTTGCCGCCGGGCTCCTCGCCTGCCTTGCGCAGCAAGCGCATGCACTCGATGAAGCGGAACAGCGCGGTAAGCAGATCTATCTCGAGGGGACCAGTCCTCGCGGTGTGATGATCAGTGCCGTGGTTGGCCAGGAAGCCTCGATAATTCCAGCGTCAGCGATTCCCTGCACCAATTGCCATGGTTACGACGGCCTGGGACGGCCCGAGGGCGGCGTCGTCCCGACCGATGTGCGCTGGAGCCAGCTGACCAAGACCTACGACCACGTCCATGAGGACGGTCGTCGGCATCCGGCCTTCGACGACGCCAGCCTCACGCGCTCGATCATCGCCGGCGTGGATTCGGCTAATAACCGTCTCGACACGTCGATGCCGCTGTACCTGTTGTCAGCGGACGATGCCGCAGATCTCGTCGCCTACCTCAAGGTCCTGGAGCATGATTTCGACCCTGGTGTCGAAGAGGACCGGGTGCGCGTCGCGAGCATGCTGCCACGAGAGGGCCGCGCTGCGGCACTCGGCGATGCCATGGAAAAAATGCTGCGCGGCTATTTTGCCGATGTGAATACGAGAGGCGGCGTATTCGGCCGACAGATCGAGCTCGTGACCGTGCCACTCGGCGCGACACCCGATGCCAGCCTCGCGAACCTGCAACAGGCGTTTGACGACCAGGGCGTGTTTGCCCTCGTCGGCGGCTACACCATCGGACTGGATGATGCATTGCTGGAACTGCTACGCTTCGACAATGTGCCGCTGGTCGGGCCGTTCACACTAAATCCGGGTGACGTACTGCTCGACGCCGCTGCTTTCTACCTGTACCCGGGATTCGACGAACAGGTTCGTGTCCTGGCCGACCAGGCATTCGACCACGCGGGCGATGCGCGCAACGTGCTCATTGCCAGCCCTGGAACGGGCCAGCACGACAAACTCGTGACGAGCGCCACCGAGCAATTGCGCCGTGTCGGCGATGCCGATCCAACGACTGTGAGCTACGTGCCCGGCGGTGCTGATGCAGCAGCGGTGGCGGAACGCGTGCGTACTCACAATGCCGAGTCCGTCATCTTCTTCGGGCAGCAGGAGGATCTCATTTCCCTGCTGGTTGCCCTGGCCGTCCGGGACCTGACGCCCCAGATTCACGTCTTGTCATCGTTCCTGTCACGCCCGTTGTTCGATGCGCCAACGATGTTTGACCAGCGCATCCTCGTCGCCTACCCAACGCTGGCAAGTGACATTTCACCACAGGGCCGGACCGACTATCAGGATCTTGCAAATCGACACGAACTGCCAACAGGAAACGTGCAGGCCCAGTTTGCCACACTGGCGGCGGCGCGCCTGCTGGTCGAGGGCCTGCGGCGTTCAGGCCGGGACCTGGACCGCATCCGGCTCGCGGAGAGTATTGAAGCGCTGTACACGTGGGACTCCGGCGTCACGCCGCCACTGACCTATGGCCCCAACCGCCGCATCGGCGCGCGCGGCGCGCACCTGCTTGCGGTTGATCTCGAAAAAGAAGTCATGACACCCGTCGGCGATAGCTGGCACGAAGTCCGTTAGCTTAATCCAGATCGATCCAGAATGACTCGCCAGCGAGTCGGCCGTTGACCAGGTCGACTCGAACAACGTGCGCACCGCTCGGCCCCATTCTGCGATTCGGATCGAAACTGACTGCTGCGGTAAGTCCGGGCTGGAAATTCTCAATGTTCTCGAGAGAATCGACGAGTTGTTCACGGCTCAGGCTTGGGCCGGCTTTTTCGAGCGCCTCGACTAATACCCGAGCCGCCGAAAATGCGGCAATCTGCGAGACACTTTCCCGGTAGTTGAGCCCGCGATCCCGATGCAGCGCCTCAAACAAATTCGTGCCATCCTGCGTGTGATCGGAAGGCAGCGACGCGTACGCCAGGTAGACTTCCCCCGCAAACGACTTCGGGATATTGACGACGCCGCTCTCCGCCCGAATGCCGGGCGCTAACAGCACCGGTTTCCAGTCCAGTTCACTGGCCCTGGTAGCCAGTTCCACAAACTCTGCCGCCGAGCCCAGGAATAGAATCGCTTCAGAGCCTGCGCTGCGTAGCGTTGCCACGGCCTTCGACGCATCAAAACCATAGGCCTCGTACGGCACCATCGTGACCGGTTCGACCGCATGGCGTGCCGCGGGTGACCGGCCGGCTTCAGCCAGCGCCTCAAAGCCCTGCATCCGGGGGTACACGATGCCCAGTTTGGGCGCATCGGCCTGCGCCGTGGCGGCCTGTCGCAGCACGGCCTCGACCAACGCCTCAGCCTGCTCGGCAAGGCCCGCCTGAAGATAGAACTCATAGCGTCCGTTACCACCCGTTCCCATCAACGTATGCGGGCCGATCAATGGCAATTGCCGTTCGTTTACCAGTGCGGAGAATTCGGCTTCATAGCCCGGCATGTAGACGGCAATCAGTGCAAATAGTGGTTCGTTATTGATCAGGTCCTGCGCTTGCCAGAATGCCGGCGTATCGTCTTCGCCCCACTCTCCCACAACCAGTTCCAGGTCGCGGCCGTGGACACCACCCGTGACATTCACGAAGTCGAAATAGGCTTCGATGACAATACGCATCGCGGTCCCGGCCAAAGCAAGCGGACCCTCGGTTGGCAGCACGGTACCGATGCGAATGGCAGTGGCACTCAGCCCCGGATCCCTCTCGGTATCGACACGCTTCAGGTAGGCAATGAGATCGGCAACGTCCGCATCCGACATCGTATAGCGCGGCATCGTGACCTCGAAATCGTTACCAGCCGGGTCGATTCCCTCAACGATAGCCTGCGTCAGAGATGTCGTGTCGTACGGTCCATGCTTGCGTTGCGGATGCTCGTGGCCGGCCGGATCGACGAGCACGTTCCAGTTGATATCCGGACTGAGAACGCCAATGCCTCGCCCGTCGACGCCATGGCACTGGATGCAAGGCAGGATCGACGCCGAGGTGGGTGCCGCGGCAGTGGACATTGTGGCCGTTATGATACGGCTGCTGGTTGACTCACCCTTGGTGTAAATGTGTTTGCCGCGAGCCTCGGCAGGCGTAAGGTCGTCCGCCGCGTATCCTGCCAAAGAAACGCAGCAGAGCCCCGCAGCGAGCAGCAGCGCCGCGATCAAATCAGTTCGCTGCATCTTCCTCTACGAGTATGCGCAGACGTTCGACAACCCCGTTCGGCGGGACGTTCGGCGGAATCTTGGTCCAGTGTGCAGTACGCACATTGGCCGCCAGTAACAGGGTCGAATGTGCTTCGACATCCTCGGTGTACTGGCCCAGTTTCTTGACGATGTACTCAAGATTTTCGGGGGTGCCCGTCACGAAGCGCCAGTAGTCCTGGTCGGCATCATGTGTCTGCGCGAATTCCTTCATCGCAGCGGGCGTATCACGCAGCGGGTCGATACTCATCGACACGAAGTGAATCTCGTTACCAACGTCGGGACCCAGCAAGTCGCGGACGAGCGTGAGGTGCCGCGTCATAAGCGGGCATGCGCCCTGGCAGTTGGTGAAGATGAAATTAATTGCAACGACCTTGCCTTTGAGCACGTCGTCGTAGAATTTGAGCTTGCGACCGTCCTGGTCGATCACTTCGAGATTCGTAAAGTATTTTCTCGCCTTCTCTTCCGCTGCAGCATCGTCAGCGTTGCTGGCATGAAGTGCCGGCGACAGCATGAAGGCGAAAGCGACGGATACCGCCGCTATGAGTTTTTTGAAGTCCACAAGTAGTCCTCGAATCCGCAGTCCGTTATCCCATATTGTATGCAATCCGGTAAACAACAGCACCCTCTGCGCGGTCAGTTCCAGCTGTACTATTGGCCAGTTTTCCCGAGACCCGTTAGCGACGCCCGCTGCCCGCGTCTGGATCCAGCGCCAGCTCGGTTGTCTGGTCCCCTCGACTGAAGCGCGCCGACGTTGGTGTCACTTCGTCGAGCGTCCAGCCATCATGCATTTCGCCTTCGACAAGCTGCAGCAAAAATTTATTACTCGTATTACGTAATACGGCGACGCGCGAACCGCCGGCCAGCGCCACGCCCTGCAAACTCAGTTGCAGCGGTTTCGGCGGTGGCGGTGGCGTCTCGATTTTTTCCGGCTGCGGGATGCGACGGTCGCCGAAAAAGAGTGGTCGCTCGAGCATATCGTCGAGATCAGCCAACGCCGGCGGACTAAGCGCTTCGCTGCCGAACTCGGGTAAGGCGGTCTCGTTATCCTGGAGTTGTACGCTGATGTCAGCTGCTGGCGCCGCCGGAAAAGACAGTTGCAACGTCAAAACCAGCCCGAGGACGACATTGGCGGCCAACAGTGCCTGGGTCGGACGACTGAGGAAGTCGCTGCGCATCAGGATTCCTCCGGCATGTAGGCAATAAGATCGAACTCGGCTTCCATCGGATGCATCGTCGTCAGGCGCTGTCTCAGACTTACAGCATTATTACGCAACGACAGGTTATCGAGAAACATGTGCACATCGTTGGTCTCGATATCGTAGATCGATCGCAGTAAATCCGGCAGCACACCTCGTAATCGCACCCTGAGCGCAATGCGCACGAAACCTTCTTCCTCCGAAGCCGGCAGGATTTGCGTACTGACGATCTGCGCGCTGTGGCGGCCCGTGATGTCCTTTACCCTGCGCTGCAGTTCGGCGCCCGCCACGGCCGCCGTGTCGCTGCGCAACTGGTTACCGGCTGACTTTTGCGATTCTCGTAACGCCTCGTACTGCGGCAGCAGTTCCTGGTCGCGTGCTGCTATCTGCCGGTAGCGTTGCAAACGCTCCTGCCCGTCGTCCAGCGCCGCCTGCCGGGTTGCATTGGCATACCAGACAGGGCCGGCGGTCAGGCTCAAAACCGCGACAACCGCGAGCACGAGAATCGCAATGGCCATTTGCCGTTGCTGCTTCTGGTTGAGATTGGCGATCATGGCGCCTCTCTCCCAATGATATCGGCGGACAGGTGAAAGCGATCCGCATCGGTGCCCGGAATTTGCACTACCGGGGAGCGAAAGCTCGCATTCTCAAGCAGCGGCGACGCCTCGATGATGGAGATCAGTGACGACGATGCCGTCGACTGACCCTGAATTTGTATTTCCGTTGCCGAGATATCCAGTCGCACGACCGAGGTATGGTCGGGCAGGATCGTGCTGACCTCCTCCACCAATTGCACGGCCATGAGTTCCGAGCGTTTCTTCTCGAACAGGAAGCGTGATGCCTCTGCCATCTTCTCGAGGTCGCGCCGTACCTGGTTGCCGTCGCGGGCTTCTGCCGCCGCGATCTGTACCTGCTCTTCGAGTATCACGATCGCCCGGTTCTTCTGCACAATCGGTACCGTAATCGCAGCGACCAGAAGCACGGCGCACAATGCCGCCAATGCGACATTCAGCCGATGCAGGTCGATGCGACGACTGCGCCGTAACTCCTCCGGCAGCAGATTGATCGCACGCAGATTACTGCGATCGCTGCCACGGCTGGTGACGATATCGAGCTGCAGATCGTAGCTGGATACTCCCGCGAGCAACGCGTCAACGTCCTTGCGCGGTGCATAGACGAGATCGACAAGCATTTCCTGCCGTTCGGTGTCGCGCTTGGTCACAATGAAGTCGTAATAAACCTTCGACGCGGCAAAAGGCGTGTGCTGGTCCATCTCGAAACCCAGCACCTCACGCAGGTTCTCTTCGGCAGCGAGCGGCAATACGAGTGAGCGGGTCAGCACCTTGCCTTCCGGCATCAGGAGAATCGTCTGCTGTGCGTCGCGCGGCAGCTTGTCATTGCCATCCGCCGGTTTCGTCAAAGGAATCTGCAGGACGTCGCGCCGGCTGCCCCAGGAGCCGAGGCTCAACTGCAGTTGCTCGTCCTCGGCCTGTAAGAACAATTTCTGGCGGCGCTGGGATATCTCGTCGCGCAGGTTGGCCGGCAGAATCGCGAAGATCTCGCCGCTCCACCAAGACCAGAACGCCCGCACACGACTCAGCAACGGCGCCGCATAGCGAATGCGCAACGGATGCAGAGATCGTCTTACGTCCACGTTCACCCTCCGACTCCTTCCAGCGGTGGAAGCACCTGCCTGGGTGGCTCGCGCCACTCATGAATCGTAACGGGCTTGTCGGTCGAACGCGAGGTTGACACGACAGCCTCGATCGACGCCACGGTACCGGCGCCTGCCGCCACGCTGGCATAGATATGAAACGTACCGAGTTGCCGGTCGCGGCGATTGGCGGTGGCGGCCCGGCCATTGCGCAGCGTCGCCGAACCGCTTTCATCACGGCCCATGGTAGCAACCAGGATCGGCGGCGCATTGTCGAGATCGAGACGCGCACTGCCCGAATGCACGGTGACGAGTGGCGCCATGCGCTCGAAGAGCCCCTGGTCCACGCCCGGCAAGTACTTGAGTTCGTCGATAGCTTTAAAACTGTCGTCACGCGAGGTCCAGGGCAGGCCCGCCGCGAGATAGTCCTTGTCCTCGATGCCATTCAGATGCGTCAAGTCATCGCCGTCCCGCCAGTCGAGTATCGCGTCGATGAGTGCGGGTCGGCGCCCGTCTTCCACGCCACACGCCTCAAGCAGTGCATCGAGCAGGCCCGTATCGGCCGCATTCAGGTCAACGAGGCCATTCGTCTTGCGCACCGCCAGCGTGACCTGCGTGTCGTACACCTGGACGGGAAACGCCGTGCCATCGATTGGAATCTCGTACGTCGAATTGTCCGCGAGCATCTCGAGGATGACGTGGTTGATACCCGCCTCGGCAAGTCCGCGGGCCTGCGCGACCTGTACCTGGCGCGACGCCAACTGCGTGTCCGTATGGACGTTCTTGGAGTGGCCGGCCGCCATGACACTGAGCAGCACGATCAGCCACAGGACGACGATCAGCGCCATGCCTTGCTGCCGGCGCTTCATGACGAATCACCGCTGTGTAGTTCGAACACGAGATCCGGCCAGCCGTCACCGTCGGGCTCGGCCCGCGTACGGATGAAAATTGCGGAGGGATAATAGTCGGCGTCGTCCTGCCAGGTCGTCTGCCAGGTGACATCATCGTCATCGGTCGGCGCGCCGTAATACTGGAAGCCGATTCCCTCGAAGCCGGTAGCGAGAATCATGGGCTCGCTGAAATAATCGGTGTTGATCTCGTCACTGCCTGGGTCGAACGGAGCGTAGCGCAAGGTCAGCGCATGACGCGCGTCTATAACTTCCGCAGCGAGGACATAAGTCATTAGCCCGGCACCGTGCGAATACTGCGGCGCCGGTGCAACAAAACGCACCCACTTTTCGTTGGCGGCGAAGGCCAGTCGCTGCTCGTCGCCCTCACCCACCGTCAGGTTGGGCAGCTGTGCAAATTGGCGCCGGAGAAAATCCGCTGTTGCACGCATCTCCTCGGTCGCGTCCGCGCGGTCCTGGCCCGCTGCCCAGCTGCGGCTTGCGATGCGCACGGCGCCCATCGAAGCGGTCATGAATAAGGTCAGGATCATGATCGCGACCAGCAGTTCGACAAGCGTGAAGCCGCGGCTGCGACTGTATGTTTGAGCGTATGCGCGCCGATTCATGAGCCACTCTCGTCGTGCAGCAGCTTGATCGTGCTGAGATCGATGCTGCGTTCGCTATCGCCGTTTGGCCAGGTGACAGTCACCGTCACATAATAGGCGCGCGTGCCCTTGACGTGCGTGGAGTAGTTGACCGACGGTTCGTAATTGACAACGAGGCGGGTCCACTGAAAATTTTCGCCATCCACGCCACTGGTCTCGCCGGGCGCAAGCGTGGCATCGATGCCGGCGGTCGCGAGCCGGGATTCGCCGATCAGAACCGCCTGCGCATACTCCGATGAAACAGACACGTTGCGCACGCCACTCGCGAAAATGCGCAGCAAGACAGTCAGTGCGAGCGCCATAATCATGAAGGCAACGAGAACCTCGACCAGGGTATAGCCGCGACTTCGTTTTCTAGGACACATCGTTCCCGGCCCTGCTGATGGTCACCCGACTAAGTAACCAGTCGACGGCGACAACATAGCCGCCGTCCTCGGGCCCCAGCCGGGCTTTGATGCCATTGGAACTGCCGTCGCTTTGAAAACGAAGGGTGTACTTTTTGGTGGCAGTATAAAACCTCGCAGCACGGCGCTTCTCGCTCTCGTAGCCGCTCGAATCAAGAAGCACTAATGCCATGCCGCGAGGTAATTCCTGTGCGGGTGCTCCCGCAACTGTATATGTCGACTTTTCACTGTCGAAGCGCACATCGACAGCTTCGCTCCGAGTGATCGCGCGATTGCGTGCATCGCGCAATGTTGCCACGAGATCGTGTGCAGCGACCCTGGCTTTCGTGCCCGGTACCACGGCCGAAATAAGCGGCGGCACCACGGCCATCAGGCCACCGGCGATCGCCAGCACGACCAGGAGTTCCAGCAGTGTGAAGCCGGAGTGTTGTTGCCTGTTTGTTTGTTGTCGGGCTACCAACTCACCACGTCCGCGTCTTCACCCTCGCCACCGTCAGTATTATCGCGGCCGAGCGAGTAGAGATCGTAGTCGCCGTTTTCACCAGGCGAACGATAGTGGTAAGCATTGCCCCACGGATCGACAGGCAAGTCTTTCTTCTTCAGGTAAGGACCGTTCCAGTTATCAGCACCTGCCGGTTTAGACGACAATGCGGCCAGCCCCTCGTGACTTGTTGGGTAACGTCCGACTTCCAGGTGGTACAGGTCGAGACCCGCGCCGAATTCTTCGATCTGCAGCTGCGCCGTGTCGCTCTTGGCACCGCCCAGGTACTTGAGTACCCGCGGTCCGACGAGCCCGGCCAGGAGCCCCAGGATCAACAGGACGACCAGTAGTTCGACGAGCGTGAAACCGCGGCTATTGTTAGCCGTATTGCTCTTTCCCAAAAACATCGTTCACATGCCTCCGCTTCATATTACGAGTTCGTTAATGCTAAGGATTGCGACCAGTATGGAAATGATCACCGCTGCGATGACGACGCCGAGAACCAGGATCAGCATCGGCTCAAGCAAAGTCATCGCACGTTTGATAGTCACCTGCGTGTCGCGGTCGAACGTCTGTGCGACCTGCTGCAGGATTTGTTCGAGTTCACCCGACTCCTCGCCGACACGAATCATGTGCACGGCAAAAGAGGAAAAATGGGGGACTTCCGATAACGGGTCGGCGAGACTCTGGCCTTCCTTCAGGCTGCCCGCCACTTTCTCCAGCCCATTGGCCAGCACGCGGTTGCCCATTGTGTCCTTCACAATAATCAGCGCTTTCAACAGGGGAATGCCATTGTGGAGCAGCGTGCTCAACGTATGCGCGAAACGGGCCACTTCCATCTTGACCACAATCGCACCCGCGATCGGCAGACGCAGCAACAGCGCATGCCACTTGTAGGCCGTGGCAGGACTCGCGAGTTGCCGGCGCATGAACCAGAGTCCACCCACGACCAGCAGAATCAGCAACCAGCCGTAGGCCTGCAGGCCCTCGCCGACGGCGATTGTAATGCGCGTCGAGATGGGAAGCGCCTGGCCCATACCATCGAACATCTCGGTAAATTGCGGCACGACGTAGCCGAGCAGGATAAAAATCGAAACAACAGCCACGACCACGAGGATCGCGGGATAGATCAGCGCCGATGTCAACGCATTACGCGTTTCCTTGGCACTTTCCATGTGATCGGCAAGACGCTCCAGCACAACCTCGAGCGCCCCGCCTGACTCACCGGCGCGCAGCAGGCTGATGTAGAAGCGACTGAAGACCGGGCCCTGCTCCTCCATGGCATCGGCGAGCGTGGCACCCTCTTTGACCCGCTCACGAACGTTGCCGAGCATGTCGACGAGTGGTTCGTTGCCGGCAAGCGTGGTCAGGATGCCCAATGCGCGATCCAGTGGCAGCCCCGCTCTAAGCAGGGTGCTGAGTTCGCGCGTCACATCGCCGATATCATCGCCGGTGATCTTCTGGCGTCGCCACTGAAAGCGGCGTTTGGCGTCCTTTTTGTCGCGTGCGGCGGATTCATCGACCCGGATCGGGATGTGACCGAGCGACTGCAGTTGTTCGATGACCTGTGATCGTGTTGCACCCGACAGTACGCCGTTGATGACTTCGCCGGCACTGGTTGCTGCCCTGTACTCGAACATGGCCATTGTCAGCCACCGTTCTCCGGCGCCGCAGGTGTGACGCGCAGGACTTCTTCAATGGTGGTCAGTCCAGCGACCGCTTTCGCCAGTCCGTCATTACGCATGTCGATCATTCCCTGCTCCCTGGCGAGCCGCGCAATATCACCCACGTCACAACGCTTCAATATGAGTTCCCGGATCGGGTCGGTCATGAGCAGGATCTCGATAATAGCGAGGCGTCCGATATAGCCCGTTCCGCCACACGCATCGCAGCCGACGGGCCGGTGCAGGGTGACTGTCGCGTCGTCCGTGAACCGATCAAGGCCCCAGCGGGAGACCACTTCCGGGATCGGCTCATAAGCTTCGCGACAATCTGTGCAAAGCGTGCGTACGAGTCGTTGCGCCTGGATGCCGATAACCGCGGAAGTCAGCAGGTAATCCTGCACGCCCATGTCGAGCAGGCGCATGACGCTTCCGGCCGCATCGTTGGTGTGCAGCGTGGACAGGACGAGGTGACCGGTCAGCGCAGACTGCACGGCTATTTCGGCGGTCTCGGTGTCGCGCATCTCGCCGATCATGATCACGTCCGGATCCTGGCGGACGATGGAGCGCAGCGCGTTGGCGAAGGTGAGCCCGATCTGCGGCTTGACCTGCATCTGGTTGATGCCGCGAATGTTGTACTCGACCGGATCCTCGACGGTGATAATCATGCGCTCGGGCTGGTTCAGGTGTTTCAACGCGGCGTACAGCGTCGTTGACTTGCCGCTGCCGGTCGGGCCGGTAACGAGGAGAATGCCATGCGGTGTGTCGAGAATGTCGCGCATGGCCTGCTCTTGCTCATTGCGGAACCCGAGCGAACTGAAATCCATCGCAACAGCATCGCGTTGCAGCAGGCGCATGACGACACTCTCGCCGTGAATTGTCGGGACGGTCGAGACACGCAGATCGTATTCCACTCCGCGCACACGCTGCCGGAAGCGGCCGTCCTGGGCCAGGCGGCGCTCGGCGATATTCAGGTTCGCCATGATCTTGACGCGCGAGATAACCGCCGCCGCGGATTGCAGCGGTGGTGAACCGACCTCCCGCAGCAGGCCATCTACCCGGTAACGTACCTTGAGCTGGCCCTCGAAAGGTTCTATATGAATGTCTGACGAGCCGCTCTCTGCAGCTTTCTGGATAAGCTGGTTGACGAGCTTGATGACGGGCGCCTCGCCGGCCAGCTCCTTGAGTTGCTCGACGTCGTCATAGTACTGAGCAACCTCTCCGTCTGTGGCTGCACCGGCGCTCCCGGTCCCGTCATACAAATTGTCCAGCGCCGCCTCAATTTCAGACGGTATGCCGAGGCGCGGAATAATGTTCTTGCCACTGCACAACGACAGCGACTCCAACACGTATTCATCGAGCGGGTCGGCCATGGCGACCGTCAGCTCATCGTTGTCTTCGGCAAGGATTAAGGCTTTGTTCCTTTTGAGGAAGCGCTGCTCAATGTCGCTCTCTCCCGGAACCTCATCCGGAAAATCGGCACGATCCACGAGGTCCAGGCCAAGCTGGCCGGCCAGGCACTCGGCGACATCGCTCTCTGACACCAACCCCAGCTTGATGAGAACGGATCCAATCCGCTCCCAACTGTCTTGCTCACGCTGCAGACGCAACGCTCGGTCAACGTCAGGAGACATCAATTTGCCGGCATCGACAAGCAGACCGCATAACGGCTCCCTCTCAGGAGAGTCCACGGCAACCAGTCGCGCAGGCCCGATTTTTACTGCGGCTAAGGACTTCACCGGGCACAGCTCCACTTGTGGTTATGTTTGTAGTCAGGATCAAGTCTAATGATTGCGCGCGCTGCTGTGACCCACCATCGGAGCGGACTTTCGGGTTAAAAACCTGATCGAAAGTCGGGTTGGGAAAACCCGTATGGACGAAGAATTCCGTGGCCTGGCGGGGCTTAATTATCGCCTGCCCTGTAGCAACCTCAGGGCGAACCCTGTAAATTCACGGAGTGCAAAAGCAAATCCAGCATCCCAGCGTCCAACTCATCAGGAAGTCCAATACGTGGCGATAAAAACGATCATCGTTGACGACCACCCGGTCGTGCGATTTGGCATCAAGCAAATGCTCAGCGCCACCGAGAATATAGAGGTTGTGGCGGATATGGAAGACGTCGATGACCTGTTCCGGGTGATCGAGGAAACGGGTGCCGAGATCGTGCTGCTCGACCTTGAGCTCGAGCATACCCACGGAGTTGAAGCTCTGCGGCTCGTGCGCAAGAACGCGCCCGAAGTCAAGGTGATCATATATACCTCTCATGACGACGAAGACCGCATCGTCCAGGCCGCCGAGCTCGGTGTCGACGGTTACCTGCTAAAGGGCTGCGGGCAACGCGAACTCGTCAACGCAATCGAAAGCGTCAGCACGGGCGGCATTGCGCTCGAATCGACGGTGGCCGGCAAGCTTATGCAGCATATGAACCGCCGCTCGAACGCGTCCCATGTGGACAGCGTGCGTTTCAGCAAGCGCGAAACACAGGTTCTGGGTCTCATTGCGAGCGGCAAGACCAACCGCGACATTGGCGAGACGCTGTTCATCTCGGAGTCCACGGTCAAGTTTCACGTGCACTCGATCCTGAACAAGCTCCAGGCGAGCAACCGCACCGAGGCTGTGTCGATTGCGTCTCAGTTGGGGCTCGTTGAGTTGACCTGAACAGATTGGTAGACGGGCCGCAGCCGATCTAGTTCGCGCACCAGTTCTTCAATCACAACCCCCATTTCGTCGCGGCTGTCGTTTTTTGCAGCAGCGGACAGGTCGTCGCAGAAGCGCGCCATTCTGCTTGCCCCCAATTCGAGGCAGGCGCCTTTCAATGCATGGCATTCGCGCCTAACCGCCGTGGACTTGCCGCTCGCAAACGACCGGCTCATCTGGTCGAGCCGCTTCTCTGTATCCTCGAGAAACAGCCCAATGTAGTTCTTGAGGAAAGACTCATCGTCGTGCCCGGTGCGCTCGACCAGGCCCCGCCGCAATTGAGCCAGCTCTGCCTGGTTCTCAGCATTGCCACGCGCGGCCGACATCGAGACCCAGCGTCCCAGGCCCGAACGCAGACTATTAAGACGAATCGGCTTCGGCATGAAATCGTCCATGCCTGCAGCGATACATTGATCCCTGTGCTGTTCCGTTGTATCGGCGGTTACCGCGACGATCACCGGATCGCCGCCGTATCGCTCCGGATCTTGCCTGACCCTCTCAGTTACCACATCGCCGTCCATGCCCGGCATCTGGCAGTCAAGCAACAACAGGTCATAGTCCTGAACCTGCAAAGCTTCGAGTACAGCGAGTCCGTCTTCCACAGCGTCAGGGGTAAAGCCCTCAGACTGCAACATATTCAGCAAGACACCCCGGCTAACGGGGTTGTCTTCGGCAATCAGGATTTTCAAATCCCTTGTCGCTGCGTAATCATCGTCTGCAGGCTCGTCCACTGATACTGAGCTGTAGCTGAGTTCACCTCGCGCGGATCGCATCAGGTTGAAGCGCAGCTCCAGAGGCGTCAGGGGTTTGTTAACGCAGCTCAGCTGCCCAAGGGCAGACACCTCACCAACACCCAGGGGCTTGCTGATCGACGTCAGCAGTATAATGGGTAGGCTTGCTGTTTCGGCACTCTTGCGAATTCGACGCACAAGAAGCAGGTGATCCTCTGGCGTCAGAGCGGAGTCAATAATCGCGCAGTCAAAAGGCCTGCCGCCTGATGCGGCTGCCCTTAGTCGCTGCAGGCTCTCTTCGATATCCGACGACTTTTCGCATTCTACGTTCCACTTGCTCAGCAGTCGGCAAATACTCCTCTGCTGCGACGGACTGGAAATTATGCTGAATACGCGCTGCAGACGATCATCCGGCTCGGCCGTCAGGTCGCCATTCTGGGATGAGCTGACTCGGGAAACGGGAACCTCGAAGGCAACTTCGGTACCCCCCTCATCTCGCTCCCTAATCTCAATACTTCCGCCCATGCTGTCGAGCAGCTGTTTGCTGATATTCAGCCCTAGACCGCTACCCGACTTCTGGCTTGATGCTGGCCGATTGCCACTCGCGAATGCCGCAAACAGTCGCTCGCGAGCGCTGTCATCAATACCAGGCCCGGTGTCGCTTACCGCAAATCGCAGCCGTAGATCGTCGTTCGGTCCTTGCGTCTCGCTTACCTCGACAACCACTTCGCCGTTCTCGGTAAACTTGACCGCGTTACTCAAAAGATTAATCAGGATTTGTTGCAAGCGCCGTTTGTCAGCCAGAATTCGCAAATCCAGATCATGTTGTATATCGCCCACCAGCTCGAGACCCTTGGCCGAGGCCGAGTGAGCCATGATGTGCAACACGCGTTCCAGCAAGTCCATGACATTGAACTCGCTCTTCTGCAATTGCAGGTCGCCGCTTTCAAGATCCGCGAAATCCAGGAGGTTGTCGATCAGGCTGATCAGCATGTCGCCACTACTCTGAATCGTCTGTATGTATTCGCGCTGCTTACTCGTCAGTTTTGTCAGGTTGAGGAGGTCGGTCATGCCCAACGCCGCATTCAGCGGTGTGCGAAGCTCGTGACTGATGGTCGCCACGAACTCGGATTTGGCTTGAGTAATCGTCTCCGACTCACGGTTACCACGCCGGGAAGAGCGCACCGGCACCTGACCCGAAAACAGCTGACGGTCGGCACGCCGAAACCAGATCAGCAACAGCGAATAAAGAAACAGCAGCGCGACACCAGCGCCGATCACCACGGTCCGTTGTGTTTCCATGAGGCGCTCATAAAAGCCGGAAACGTCCGAGTGAATTTCGAACACACCGATCACGGTGCCAGCGTCATCTATCAACGGCAGATAGGATTCTGCCATATCGCGGTTTTCAATTATGCGATCGAAACGATTGTATGAATCCTGCCGAACAATCGCGCCGACTTCCTCACCAGCCGCTGCCCTTTCCACACCCGCGTTCATCAGGACCTTGGCCCCTATCCGCTGTCTGTCCGTCGAATACAGCACCAGGCCGCTGGGGTCAAAAACATTAAGTTCCATGATTTGCAGTTGATCGATGTCGCGCTTTATGTTTTCTGCAAAACGCGTAATTTCGGGGCTCGTCTGTAACTCTGCCCAACTGCTTGTCGCAGCCAGCGCCTTCAACTCAACGACATCATCAACGATGGTGTTGGACACGGAGCGGGCCAGCTCCATATTCTGCTCAGAGCGAATCTCTTCGAAGTTTTGTAATGCAACGTAATGGTAAAGCGCCACCATAAAGACCGCAGCAATAATATTGCCTACCAGCGACACAATGGCAAATCGACGAAACCTGCTGCTTCTCAAAACTCACTCCCTGCATCGAGCTCAACTACTCGGCGTTGCGCGATTCTTTCACCAGTTCTTCATATTCACTTGCGCGGCGCATCTGGTGACGTAGATCTTCTGTAGCCCTGCGCATTTCACTGCTATTCGTTATGACCTGGGGCTTCACGGTAATCAACAACTCGGTGCGAAACACATCCTGGGTCGTCGAGCTGAACACGTTACCCAGGTACGGAATGTCCTTCAGGATCGGTACGCCCGTCTTAGCCTCTGTCGTATTTTCAAGAATTAAGCCCCCAAGCACCACTGTTTGTCCGCTTTGCACGGTAACACTGCTGTTTATTGTACGCTGGGCAATGGACACATTACCCCCGCCGCCCACGGCCGGTGACGAACCCGGGAGGCTGACTTCCTGGCTGATTTCGAGCGTCACCTGTCCGCCAGCATTGATTCGCGGTGTTACTGTCAGCAGTGTGCCGGTATCACGAAACTGCACTTCGGTAACGATGGGCGCATCCGGGTTTGTAGTACTCTGTGAACTCCTCGTCGTAACCGGGATCTGGTCGCCAACACGAATAGTCGCCGTCTGGTTATCGAGCACCATCACCTGTGGCGTCGAGAGAAATTTCACACTCGAAGTGGCCGAAAGCAAATCGAAAAATGCTTGCACGCTGCTATCTTGGTCGAAGAATGCAAACGTCAGGCCTTCACCGCCAGCACCTGTCGGTACCGGCGCGTTGAAACCCAGCTCCCAATCCGACTCTTCAAGGAACCAACGTACTCCGTAGTTAAGATTGTCAGACAACGATACCTCTGCAATCGTTGCCTCGATAAGCACCTGCCGCGGTGCCACGTCGAGTCGACGAATCGCTGCTTCGATCGACCGATAGTCTTCCTGGCTCGAAAGCACGAGAATCGAATTGTTGTCGGTGTCCGCGATCACCTTGATATCACTCTGTTGATCGGCGGCAATACCGTCACCCTCATTGGCAGAGTCCGGTGACCGTGCCTGACCAACGATGGAGGCTCCCGGCTGAGGCACGGGCCTTGATATAGAAGTCGCGGAGCGGAAGACGCTATCCGCAGGGAGTCCGCCCTGGCGCGTTGCCTCATCCGCGCCCTCACTGGTACCAAAAATCTGCTGCAGCGAAGCAGCGATGTTCTCTGCCTTACCGTTTTCCACCTCGTAGACGAACAAACGGCGCCCACCACTGCCTTCAACGCCCAGGTCGAATTGTTCGATAAGAGCACGCACGCTGGCAATATGATCCGGGCGGTGTGTAATAACGAGCACGGCATTCAGTCGCTCGATTGGCAACAAACGAACGATTCCGGCCAGCGGTGTATCACTTCCCTCACCAACGATTTGTTCGAGCTCCTCCACCATAGTGACGGAATCTGCGTATTCCAGGCGGAACAGCGCAAACGACATGCCCTTCAACCAGTCGACATCGAACGTGCGCACGGTGGCGAGCAGTTCCTCCAGCCTGAAGCGAGGACCACCGAGTATGAGGACGTTGCGGGCCCCATCAACACGCAGCGTGCTGCCATCTGCGAGGAACGGCGTCAGAATTTTTTCGATTTCAGTTGCCGACGCGAACTGCAGCGGCACAACCTGGAAACCGTACCCTACGTCCCGGCCGGACGAATAGCGTCCTACTGAGGGCGAGCGCGTCGCATAGGGTGCCGAGTCCATTGGGACGATCCGGTACACGCCATCATCGTAAAGCAGCGCCGCATTATTGAGCTGCAGCACGGTCTCGACGGTCGGCAATACTGCCGCCTGCGTAATGGGTCGCGTTGTGTGCAGCGTAACCGTGCCCGTGACTGACGAGTCGACGATGTAATTCTGCATCAGGATCTTGTCGAACACGACGCTCAGGAATTCGCGCAGCTGGGCCTTCTCGAAGTTCAGCGTGACCCCATCTTCGCCCGCATACACGGCGCGCTCGGGTCCGCGTGCAGCCTGCACGAACTGGCCCGTCCCCAGAACAACCTGGTCGGCTTCCTGGTCATCCGGTGACGACGGAGAGTTCGCGGGCGCTTCTGCTGATGCAGTATCACCAGCGCCTGCCGTTGGTTGAGAAATCGTCGAATCAGCGCGCTCCACCGGTACACCCGGCGTTGCTGCGCATGACGCGAGCACTAGTAGCGCAGCGCAATACGCGACGCCTCGTAAGCCTATGTTTGCCATAGCATTGTCCGCAGTTAGCTAAGCGTCCAGAGTACGCCCCAATGGCGCAAATTAAACCCCACTTTAGATCAGGTTTTAGTCTTACATAAACCCATCCTTCAGAAATGGAAGCCGAAACCGAAGAACACCGCCTGCATCCCGAACAGCCCCATGCCGCCCAATGCCAGCCCGGTAGCGATAAACGAGAACGGCAGCCACACGAGCGTTTGCAACCCGGGTCGACCCCAGTCGCTATTGTGCATAACAGAGATCAGGCCATAGGCAATAGCGATGCCGAACAATGCGATCTGGAAGCTCGCCACCGCCCCGATCGCGAATACGGTCGCCGCCAACCACTCAAAGCGCTGCACGCCTTTCGCATCAGGGTGTGTCTCGTTCCAGATGCTGCCCCCGCGCTGGCTGTCGCTATTGTCGCCAGTAACCAGGAAGCGCGCCTTGCGCGTGAGTGCGTAGCCGAGCACGCTGATCGTCGACAGCGGCGCCAGCGCCGCATACAGCGCCGTGCTGTGCGTCAGGAAACGTAACAGGCGGATCGGCGTGCGCCACATCTCGAGAATGAAACACAAAATTGGCGAAACCAGTGCGCACACTGTGATCAGGAAGAAGTCCCAGGTGTACAGGATGTTCATTTCAGCCGGCATCAACATGACCGGTATCTGAAACGAGCCCTGCCATAACTCGATCGTCAGGGCATTACGCTCCCCGATGCTTGCCGGCAGCACGATCGCAGCAAGTATCATGTAAAGAAAGAAAAACAGGGTTACGGGAAGATTTGCTGTGGGAAACAGGATGTCGAATTTCTCGCTCCAGGAAACACGCGATGAGCGCAGCAGACTCAAGCCGTAGCGATGCAGGAATTCGCAGGTACCACGCGTCCACTTCACATGGCGAACGCGGAATGACCTGACAGACTCCGGAAATTCCTCGAAACAGGTCACGTCGCTGGCGAACGTGCCGTAGTAGCCCTGCTCGCGAATCGCAATTGCATAGGCGAGATCTTCACTAACAACCTCGGGGAAGCCCCCGACCTGCTGCCAGCAGCTGCGGCGCAAGATGGCGCCATGCCCAAGAAACATGACAAAGCCGTATCGATTACGCAGCGGCTGGTACCACTTCCAGTGCACGTCTACGCCATGGCACATGTCCTTCTGCAGCTTCGTACCACGTTGCAGGCAGCGGTGATTTGCCTGAATAAAGCCGCAGTTCGGATCGCCGTTGATGCGCGGCACCAATGTCGACAGGAAATCACGGGGCAGGATCTCGTCCGAATCGGCGATAACGAATAGCGGTTCGCTGACAAGACCGGCGAGTGCGTTATTCAAATTGCCCGCCTTAAAACCCTGCCGGTCTTGGCGTCGCACCACCTGCACGTGCTCAAAGCGCGAGGCGAATCGATCGATTTTTCGCATGATTTCACGATCGCTGCTGTCGTCGAGGATATACACGCGATAATGCTCGTAATCGAGACTGGCACAGGACAAAGCGCTTGTTTCGACGAAATCATTGCAGGTTGTGTACAACACAGCGACGGGCGTATCGGGTGGGCCCTCTGCAAATGCGATCGAGCCCTGCAGCCGACTGATGATGGCGAAAAGCAAGACACTTAGATTGTAAATGCCATACAGCCAGGCCACGGGTATGAAGGTGACAAAGTAGTGCAGCGCGAAACTGGACACGGGACCCCGGGCTGCTTCGAGCGACTGCATCAGTCGGGGCCCGAACCACAGCAACGATGCGGTCCAGACGACAAAGATGAAGACGAACATGAGTGGTGAGCGTGGTGCGGCACCGCGAACCGCACGATTGTCGAGTGTCTCGTTGGCTGCGAGTACAGATTCATTGGAATGCATATCTAATCCTCTTAGCGCGGCATGCGGAAAGTGAAACCAAGCATCGCCACGTTAACGCTGTTACCCGGCAGATCCTCGTTACGCAGCACCAGATGCAGGCGGTGATAGCCGAATACGGGCATCGAAAGCATTGCATGGGCGACCCGGACGTTTTCCGGGTCCTCCAGCCCGCCGCGATCGACCTCGCCAATGCCGGCACCAACCATTGCGGTCCAGCCGCTATCAGCGGCGTATAAGAAGTTCAGCACGCTGCGCCACTCATCATCCCTGTCGGCACCGACCGTTGAGAAGTAGTTGTTACTTTCGACCTGCCAGCGTTCGGCAAATGGAATACCGATACCTACTTGATACAGCCTGTCGGAATATCCCAGCTCATGGTCGCCAATTTGTGCGCCCAGGGTCACCTTGCCGGGCAGGTTATTCAGAACGGCCTCGGCCCGGTACAAACTCTGGTCGCCGTCGGGAAGCTGGCGAACGCCAGCCTCGAACGACACGGCCAGCGTGTCATTCACAGCGTGGTTTACACCGGCAAGATAGGTGCGCGCACTCTCACCGCGGCGCACAATGGCCGGGTTGTCGAGGCTCAGGCTGTCGTCGTAGCGTGCTGACAGGCGCGTATCGCGACCTGCCCACCAGCCCACTTCGACGAGTCGCAGACCGGAGTCAGCGTTCGATGTTGAGCCATACCAGGCAGCAGCTTCGAGTTTGGGGGCGGCATTCAGCGCCGCCACACGACCTGCAGCGGCAGCCGGGGTATCCGGATCAAGCTGCAATGCCTGGTCGAATGCGGTGTAAGCGCCCTTCGATTCACCCAGTTGCAGATGCGCCTGGCCGAGCGCGACAGAAATTTCCGGGTTCATTCCGCTCGTAACTGACAGTTCGGTGAATCGGGAGCGGGCTGTTTCGGCATCACCCGACCATAGCGCAACATAAGCGCTGCCTTTTTGCGCCTCGTAATTGTCCGGCCTGAGAGCAAGCGCTCGGTCAAAAGACGCCTGTGCGTAGGAGAAGTCGTTCGACCATGCGAATGTGTAGCCGATGCCGACCAGCGCCTCCAGGTTCTCGGGCTCGATCGCGAGTGACTGCCGGTAGGTTTCGATCGCCGCAAAGTAGTTTCCACGCCATGCCTGCGCGGTAGCTTTACCGTTCAGCGCGCGCACATTGCCGGATTCAGCCTCGAGTATCGCTTCATAGGTCTGCTGCATCTGTACGAGGTCGCCCTCGAGAGCCGCATTGGCGGCGCGTTCGAAGAGCTCTTCATTGGCCGATGCGGTGAGCGCTATCAGCAGGCAAAGGGATCCAGGTAGTGTTCGCTTTACACTCATTGCGTTTGCTCCATGCCGCTTATCTGTCGCGGCTTAAAGTTTTTCGAGCTAGTGGGGGGGGCGTCCGTCGGTTATCAGGGACGCTTGGTTAGAACCCATGTCATTGAGGTGCATGGCCCGCTCAATCAGATTCACCGCGTTGGCGGCGCCGTCCGTATCGAAGCGGATTCTCCGGGGTTGGAACTGAAGTAACTGGTTAATCTCGTAAGTCAGTGACGCGCTGTTAAGGTGATGAGGCATAAGCAATCGCCCACCACCCCAGTAAATGATTCTTTGCGCCCGGGCTATCTGCTCACGACGCTGGTTGTCCTGGCAGGGAATGAACAATGACGGCGTCTGCGTCGTAATTGAATTCAATGCCGTGTTGTAACCACATTGACTGACCGAGCATCGCGAGAATGCCATTTCGGCTCGCAGGTTATCTACCAACCGTGTCAGGACGAGGCCGTCCATGCCTTTCGTGGCGATAAGCAGGTCCCGCCATTCATCTTCGGGCAGGCGCGGCCCCGCAACTATTTTCATTGGCCGTTCGGACACCGGCCACAAGACGCGCTGCGCCTCCACCGCGGCGCGAAAAAGAACACCGCCGTATCGACCGTCGCCAGCGGATACGAGGATCTCGCCACTGCTTTCACTGGTGCGGCGTGACGGTGTATCGCCTTGTTCGGGAGACACGAAACCCGCGTGATATACAGGCGTTTGCAACGTGTCCCGCGGGTGAAAGAATTCTTCCAGGCGGGCAAACACAGGATCCGACTGGACAATCACCATGTCGAAGTATTTGTCGAGCAACTGGGCTGCCTTATCGGCACGAGTGTCGCTGTTGGCCGAGTCATCGATCATGATGCCGTCTGTAGTGCAGACGACCAGGGAATCCCCATAGATACCATTGTGCGCCCGCTCAATGAGTGGCAGCAATTCTCCCCGAAGCCGGTGGTGATGGAAAGGGAAATTATCGATGATGATGACACGAGGTTTCAGATCTTCGAATGTTTCGAGGATTCGATTCCGACGCTCAATAATTCTTTCCCTGAACTGAGCCGAGCGACCGAACTCAAATACATTGGAGTTCGGGTCTACTGGCAATGCAGGGAGAGATTGAATGCGCACAGATGCCGGAACATCGATAAGCATCGGCCCCTCGTCGTCAACAAGGATCGTCACGTTGAATGAGTCGCTCAGCTCCCGCGCCACTTCAATCGAGCGCTGCATGTGACCTATATGCTTCTCGCTGCGGCAGCAATACATCATGGCATTTTTTTTCATTTTTCTTCGCTCTTTGTCTTGGAGGTATCCGGCCCCGCTACGCCGGATACCTCTATTACCCCGGATTCTATTACATTTGTAGTTCGAGCTCGGTCGCCGTCAGGGTTGTGTCACCCGACTCGGTACCGCGAGCATCGACCAGGCTGCCTTCTTGCACCGTAGCCCAGAATTCTGCAGCGCCTATCGGGACATCGGTAGCGCCACGAGAGTCACGATAAACCGTCGCGCCACTAGTGACTATGGTCACACCAAGCACCGTAAGGTTGGGCTCGCTCTTGCCACCAACCTCGACGAAACCACGCAACTCGGTTCGAGTATCGGAGTCCTCACGTTCCAGCAGTAAGGCGGTAATCTGGCCAACAGGCTGCTCCTGCCCACGAATTTCCACGTAATTTCCAGGGGCGAGGTCGCCAACACGCAGCGGATCGATATCTGCCTCGCTCTTGTCCTCGAAGCGTGTCTTCAATGGATCCGTATTGACCGTTATGCCCAGGATCGTCACCGTGTTGCCGGATACCAAGTCCAGGGTGCCGGTCACGCGAACTGCCGTCGCTGACTTGATATCCACCTTGGTCGCAACCAGGATGCCGCTTGCATCGAAGTTGCCGTCAACTTCAACCTTCAGGTTAAGATCGAGATCAGCAGCCGTACCACCTTCGTAGAGGGTGCTGCCGTTCGTTGTGACGGGAATGCCGCTGACATCGAAATCGGTTAACGAAACGAAGCGGGTGATAAAGCCCTCAACTTCAGCGAAGTTTCCATCATCATTCGCGAAACGATTGCCCTTGTACTCAACGCGCGTGGCGTCAAGTGTAGTGCCATCGAATACGCTGCCCTTGGCTTCAACCGGATCGCCATCGTTGATGACGCCTGCCGTCGGGAAATTGTCTACAGCCGCGCCGCTGTAATCCACTTCGAGCGCATTGATCATGAACGTCTGTGCGCCGGCATTGTGGCCGCTTACCAGGCCGTTCACTTCGAGGACGCCATCCCACGCCGCGTCGCGACAGTCGATACGCGTGGCTTCAATTACGCCATTTGCGTCGGCCAGGCCGGATACTTCAACGGCAACCGCTTGAGTAAGATCGGCTGGGCACACAGGTGTGTCGTCAAATGAGGTGGTCGCCACGATGCGAACCGTCTGGCCCAGCACTACGAACTCACCGGTGGTCGTGTTGTGGCTAGACACCGGCCCTTCCACTACATCATCAAATTCAACGCTGTCAGCCGTGGCATTGGTGCCATCGTCATCGACGGAGCCCTTGACCAGCACGACCTGCCCGACGGAAAAATCGTCCTGCGTCGCAGGCTGGCCGTCCTTCGTGAAGGTTGCATTGGAGGTGTCGTAAGTCACACCGTTAACGATCACGCTGCCAAATCCCGTGATAGGACCTACCGCAACGCCAGATCGCGTAATGCCACCGGTCGGAGGGGGAGGAGAAGTAGGAGGAGGCGCAGCGCCACCGTCATCACCACCACCACCACCACCGCAGCCGGCGGTGCCAAGTATTGCCGTCGCAAAGAAGGCAACAATAATTCTGGGGAGAGTATTCATGATACTAATCCTTGTTCATTTTCGTCATAGATGAGATAGACCCCGACGCCCAAGCGAACGGTACGCGCGGCGGAGTCTGTCGATGTTTCTAGCTCGTTGTCTGACAGCCATCCATCCATCTCCTCAAGAAACGAGAGTCCCCGTTTCTCGACGAGCTTCTGAAATGCCCTGTATGTCGATGGTTTGATCGATGTGTTGTCGGCCATAGCTTCGAATCGGGGAGCGGTCGTACGCGTTTCATTATAGTTGTGCTCCAGCGTGGTCGCATGGTCATGCAACACGACACCCAGCCGCTTGACACTTTCTGGGTCGAGATCGGACAAAACATAGTCACGTTTCAATACACGAAAACTACCGTCAGATTGTTCCTCTATGAGCGATCTTTGCTGCATTTCCTTCCGAATTGCCCCATGTGGAAGGTCACCAGCATAGCGTTTCAACAAGCTCAGCAAACTCCCCTTTGGACCAGTGGCGGGCAGTACTTTCGGTTGGCCGTTTTCGTCGGTAAATTCTGAGTCGAGATGCCAGCCCGTCAGAATCTGCGAAATGCGGTTGCCGTGGCTATCGTCAGAGAACAATCCGCCCTCGAGCAAACGATCGCGGACCTTGGCCACCTCACGTCTGCTGAGACCGGTCAGCATGGCAACCCGGGCGTTATTCGTAGGCCGACCGTCGATGCCGTACTCCTGTCTCGCCACCTGTACAAAGGCGTCTTTCGTCAGCTCCTCGAACTCGACGACGGTCACCCCATGGCGCAATACGAAACGCACAACCGGCAGTAACAGGTAGCGGCAACTCTTGATGATGTGTCCTTTGATTCCCACTGATATTCACTCGAAATCCGTGTATGTGTGTATTTTTAGCACATATACACGGTATTGCAACACTTTTCTTTAATGCCAGGCACAGGCAAACGACCTCTTGCGGCCGCAAAAGGTGCCTAATCTTCGATTTTTCAGGGGTTTAGGAGTCTGTCGCGCCCGACAGTACCTGCAGATTCTTGCGATCGATAATTTCTACCCGCCCGCGCGATGAGCGAATCAGACCGTCGGACTCGAAACGCTTGAGCTTGCGCGACACAACCTCTCGTGCCGTCCCGATCTCGGCCGCCAGGACCTGGTGCGTGATATTGGACAGGGAATCGTCATCTCCCTTCAGGAGTTGAAGCGCCAGACGCTCATCGATTGTTTTAAGTGCAACGTTTTCCATGCGAGATACGATCGCACACAGGCGCCGGGAAAAACCCTGGAAGACGAACTGCCGGAACAGCTCGGAATCGAGCAAGGCCTGCCGGAACTCGCTGTCGGGGATCATCAGTGCCGTGACGTCTTTCTCAATAACCGCCTCGGCCGGATATTCCTCCTTCCCTATGATGCAGGATGTGGTCAAGGCGCAGGTACCGCCCGGCTTCACGCGGTACAGAACGACCTCACGACCACCTTCCGACGACAACTGGACGCGTATCTGGCCAGCGAGCACCAGGATGAAGTTTTTGCAGGCATCCCCTTTCTGGAACGCGACTGCGCCGGTCGGGACATTGACTGTCTGTGAGTTGGCAATCAAACGCGCCGCCACGCCATCGTTCAGGCCGCCAAGGCCCGGATAGAGTTGCTCCAGTAATCTGGTGCTGTCATGCGACACGCTAATGATCCTGCTCCGCCACCAGCCGGATGCCCGGCCTGAGTAAAGACTCAGTCTAACCGTGCGGGGCTGAAGGTCAAGCGCCCTGTCGTCAGGGGGGACTGACTGTGATCGTATGCGTTGCCACATTGAGTTCGATCGTTGGTGCTTCGATCGCCGACTCAAGCCCATAAGTTTTCGCTATAAACTCGGGATCGGCCTTGCGATACAGCAAACGTGCCGTGACCGTCAGCTCGGTAACCAGTTCATTATCAATAGCAAACACCACGTCAGATTTGCGTTCGCCGGGGCCGTCCTCACTGAATGAGTCAGAGATCTTCGGTCTGGCAATGACAGGACAGCGAAACGCGATATCCACGCTTTCGACGCCGCCGCTCTCCAGCGCGTTCTTGTAACTCGAACCAACCACCTCCCAGAGGTTGTGCCGTTCGACAGGCAGGCCATTCTTGTCGTACCAGTCGGCCTTGTACACGATAGGTGCATCCAGCGTTGGCTTATCCCCGGCTGGATCCCCAAGATGCAACAGCGTACGACCAAGGTTGTCCTCAACCTTCAACTCTATCCAGCTCGAGAGAATATCGAGCGGTCCGGCAGGAAAATCATGCCCCGTCTTGTTGTTGTGCAATACCAGCGCAAGATTGACCAGCTCCCCGGACTCGATCTCGTCGGGCGCGACAATACTCATCGCGACCACCGGGCCGTCGGCCCATCTGTCCGCGATTTCCGGGATATCGATTTCTCCGCGCAGCCACATGATCGTCTGCGAGGCCTGCTCGGCTCCGCCTGGCAAGTCCAGCATTGCCGGGACATACATATTGCTGCCCAGGGCGCGATGACTTCGGTGCTGCGAACCATCGATCGGATCGGCGCCCGCCACCAATGGCATATGGCAGTCGCGGCAACTGATCGTCTTCTCCGGCTCATCCTCATGGTACCAATGACCATCGCGCCAGCTGTCGTATTCGTTTTGCTCCTGCGCCAGGCCAACGGGCGTGTCTTCTCCTGAGGTGCCCGTCTGTTTGTGGCAGGCCGCACAATACTCACTTTCTTCGTACAGCGGCCGCGCGAATGACTCTATGTGCTGCTGCGGGTAACTGCGAATAAGAAAACGATTCCAGAAATCCACATTCCCATCCTGTCCGGCAAACAGGTATCGCTCCGGGGTCTGCAGTACATACCCACCATTACCTTTGGTATCGGTCTCCGTGATGCTGTGGCAGACGAGACAGGAAACGCCCTCATTCATCTTGAGGTCGTCGCCACGAATCGAGGTGCCGTTGCGCGCCCCGCTCAACAGCGAGACCGGGTCGTGGCATCCAGCGCAGGCACGTGTATCAGCCGAGCCACTGGCTTCGGCCAGAGCTTCCTGGACATCAAGAAACAGTGGATCGAAGGCCGCAAACCCATGCGCGCTGGGCAGCCATTCCTTATAGATGTCATCGTGACAGCCACTCGAACCGCAAGATTCCGAGCCAAGCAGTGGCTCCGGCCTGAGTGCGCCCTCCTGTATCAGAGACTCACCGGTCGCTGCGAGCAGGTTATTGAATTGTTGCGCACGATCGGGGGTGAGTGCCATGAGGGAGACTGCACTCCGGAGGCGCTCCAGCGGCCCACTGCGGCTTTCCTGAAAATCAGCCAAGGACGCGAGTAGCGTTTCCCGCTCCGACTCGCTGAATAACGCTGACAGGCCTACATTTAATTGCTGTTCCCATGGCGGGTTCGCAATGCGTGCACGGCTGGGCCAGAACGGACGATCAGCGTCGTATCGCCACACGTAGTTGGCGGGAAATGCCTGAAACTGTGGCGTGCTCTCGA
>Ga0224504_10000093_pt1 | contig 34453 bp, 33 predicted proteins | sample SF_Oct11_sed_USG_3_FD_170160 | JGI IMG/M metagenome (GOLD analysis project Ga0224504, IMG submission 170160) | Sediment microbial communities from San Francisco Bay, California, United States - SF_Oct11_sed_USGS_24 | ecosystem: Environmental > Aquatic > Marine > Sediment | place: USA...
CGGTTGTCTTTCAGAATCCAACCTGCCCTGTCCCCCCAGGTCGGCTCGTCGACGAATCCCTTGGGCCAGCCGACGACAATCGTCATGCCATGAGATGCGGGCAATGGCTTGTTCGCCTGGAACTGCACATTGCCCTCATCGTCCAGAAACCGGCCGTATTCCTGCGCCGTGGACCCCATGCGGCCCGTATAGCCGTCGACCATGAACAGGTCTCGCGGCGCATCGAACTCCAGGCGCACAGTTGCTGTTGCCTTGTCGATTGGAAACGCCCAGTTGTTGCCGGTTACGTTCCAGTAGAGTTCGTCGTGTTCATCGAAGAAACCGAGCATGCGATTCACGCGGTAGCGAAACACGTAAGTGTGCTCGCCGCGCTCGATGAATTTGTTGGAGCGCCCGAAGTAAGTGCGAATATCGCGACCACTTCGAACGGTGTGAAAAGATTCCGTATTGCCGTTGCGGAGCACGGCCTGGGGTTCCAGCTGGATCCTGTAGCTATTGCCAAGTCGATCCTCATAGTCGACCGGGAAATCGCGATAGATACCACGACGAATCTGGTTGCCCTCGGCCCGGACCCTGATCGTTTCGGTAACTTCGATCATGCCGTCTGCGAAGACGCGAACGTCGCTGTGAAAACTGAGAATGCGTTCGTCGGCGAACGTAGAGAACGGCAGACAGAGCAGGAATAAGGCAGTGAGTTTTTTCATTCGACTGTCCCGAACCTTGCGAGCGGCACGTTAGCTGCCTCGTCCGAAGACTTCTGGAAAAAGTCCTTCGGCTTGAAGTTGAACGTGCCCGCAACGATATTGCTCGGCACGGTTTCGGTCATCGTGTTGTAGTCACGAACCGACCCGTTGTAATAGCGGCGAGCGAACTGCAGGTAGTTCTCTGTTTCAACGAGTTCGTTCTGCAGGTTGAGGAAGTTTTCGTTGGCCTTCAGGTCCGGGTAGTTCTCAGCCAGAGCAATTAGCCGCCCGATGCCAGCACTGAGCTTTTCCTCAGCCCTGCCGCGCGCACGCACATCGGCCTGCTGCATCGCCTCCGCCCGCAATTCGGTAACGGCTTCAAGCGTCGCACGCTCGTACTTGGCGTATTGATCGACGGCGGTGACTAACCTGGGAATCAGGTCGTGGCGTCGTTGCAGCTGGACGTCGATATCGCTCCAGGAGGTATCGACGCGATTGCGACTTCGAATGAGGCGGTTGTAAATGACGACGCCGGCAATTCAGAGAAATGCCAGCGCCGTAATGACAATTGACGTCATAGTGATCGGCTCCGCGTTGCAGACGCCAATCGTATCATCTCAACTACTGAGTATTATCGACACCGTCTTCGTCGAGGTCGTTACCCAGGCCTTCTTCCTGCTCATCTTGCTCATCTTGCTCGTGAGCATGCTCCTTGACCTTGCTACGGTCCTTCTCGGCCTGGCGCCGCCGCTCCGACGCGTTCTCCTGGTCGCGCGCCTTCATCCGATGTACTTCCCGTTGATGCTCTACGGCCTGCTGGCGCTCAGCACCTTCCTGCTGTCTGTCAGCCACGGCAACAGGCGCGGCCGCAATGAGGCACAAAGTAGTAAGTAGAGCCAAGTCTGATTTGGGCACAACAATCTCCTCGATTTCTTCTAATAGAAGAAAGAGAAGTATATCTGAAAAATATCTGCGTCCAGCTGATAGAGCGGTTCGCTGCCAATCACTTCCTGCGCTGTCAGGTCGGAGAATTCGTGATAGTCGACGTTCAGCATATTGAGTGAGGCGGTTACTTTCGCACGCTTGATGAAGCCCCAGGTGTCATTACCATCGTCGCTCAGGAATTCATACGCCGCCTGCAGCTTGACCGTGTAACTCGTGAGCGCGCTGAGCTCCTTGTCTCGTCCGCGGAAATTCGTAGCCTGCGGCCCCGGGAACAGGTCTCTGTAAAAATGCGCGCCTGTCTGGTCGTGATAGCGGAACTTACCGGTGAAGGTGAAATCCTTCCACGGGTGGATATAACTCAGCGATACTGTATGACCATCAATATCCCAGGTATCGGTGAAGAACCGGTATTCACCTTCTACCGCCGCTCGATATGGCAGGAAGTACCGGAGTCGCAAGCCCACCGCGTTACTGGTTCGCGTGTTCGGATACAGCTCCGACTCGAAGCTGTAGCCGGTCGCGCTGCCCACGTCGAAATAGCGTACGGACCGGTAGGGATTATTCAGGTAGCCCTCTTCCGTAACCGTCTCGATGTTCAACGATGAAATGAGCTTTTTGGTCAAGATCTGAGTAATGCCGACGCCGTAGATCTGGCGGTCAAGCGGCCGTTCGAACGTGTCGTCATCCGAGCGTCGCACCAGGTCATCGCCCAGCGCATAAGTCAGCGTCACTGTCGTCAGGTCACCGAACATATCCTGGCTGACCGAGAAACTGACCGTCTCTGCGTCGAAATCAGACTCTTCACTGGTCGTGTAATTGACACGCATCGTGGTGTTGCCACGCAGGTAGTCCATACCCAGCGACCACTGCTTGCGCTCTTCGGTATATGGACTGGCCGTGGTGATGACATCAATCGATGCCGAACTGATCATGTCGACATAGTAGTTGCCGACGAACGACAGGCTCTTGCCGGCTTTCTTGCGAACGAGGACTGACGGGCCGTCAATCTGGACGCCGCCGCCGTCATAAAGATGGTACAGAACGTCAGCGCGATCGTCGGGCAATACGCCCGCGTGCGTGACGCCGAACGCCATCAGAAGTGCTGCAATTGTCAGTACGCGGCGGATCATCAAGATAGTCCGTTAGTTACAGCCACAGCCGCCGCCAGCAGCGCCTTCACCGCCGCGAGCGCCCTCACGTGCTTCGAAAACATGCTGGATATAGGCAGTCGATACCGGGTCGCCATCGAGCGCCATGATTGGATCTGCGAGCTTGTCGCGTTCGTACGGCTTCACCCAGGGCTCGATACTACTGCAGCCAGACAGAGCAGCGATTGCGAGCAATGGCAGGAGCAGTCGAACTGTGCATGAAATAACTTTGTTCATAGCATTAACTTTATCCCAGGGAGAACGGGTCGGAATGTGACCTCTGCCTCAGAAGAACACCGTGACGCCTAAGTGGCTTTCCAGATTGTGAGCTGTCTTCTCTTCACCGAGAAGATCGATATCGAACAGGTGATCGCGGAAATCGAGGTGCAGTGCCACCGAGTCGTTCAGCAGGAAGCGGTAGCCCGCCCCAAAGTTGACGGTAAAGCGGTCGTCGCCTGCGAACGTCGTCGAGCCAAGACCCGCGATCAGATACAGGTTGGTGTTATATGCACGCCCTTCGCCCAAGAACACTTCACCCGGCAGGATGTTGTAACCGACATTCAGGTTGTAGTACGTCAGCGTGCGTTCGCTGTCGGTAATCAGTCGCGCGCCACCCGAGAGAACTTCGAAACTGGTCAGCCCGCCGTCGGACTGCCCAACCGTAGCTTCCATGAAGAACCCTTCAGTAATGTGGTACGCAATTCGCAGGCCGTAAGAGACGTTGCTGCCGAAGTCTTCGATACTCATGATGCCTGCGTACGCACCAACCTCGAAGTCCTCGCGATCGATCTTGGGTTCCTTGATCTCACGACGGTCGACCTCAGGATCGATAACCTGTCCCGGTGCCTGGGCAGAAGGAGGTGGCGCTTCCTTGTTACCGAAGCCAAACAGGTTTTTCGTCGCGGCACAGCCAGACAGGCTGATCATAGCAACGATCAGAAAAAGAACGCGAAACCGACTTTCCATTCCTCTACTTCCTCATTTTCATCACGGCTCGTGAAGACCACGTAGCTCTTGTATTCGGCACGCAACAGGAAACGTCGCGTTGCGTAAACCCGGAACCCGGCGCCAACATGACCAATCTGGTCTGTGCGATCCGCTCCCTGGATGATCGTGGACTTGGGCTTGGTGTAGATGGCGCCAGCACCGAGCGTAAAGAACGGCGATACACGCCACTCTGGAAAGGCCTCATGCACGACATTAAAACTGGCCATCCAGCCGTTCGAGAAGTTGCCCAGTATCTGTGAACCCCAGAACTCGACAGCGATATTGGGATTCAGAGAATAGCTGCCATACAGAGAGACAATATTTGCCCCGCCAAAATCACCGGCGAGCACGCCTGTCTCCCACTTGGCATTGGTAAAGTCTTCGATACTCGCGGCGGCGAAGCTGACCTGCTGCCCGTCGGGCTGCAGTGTCTTTTCCATTTGTGCGCGCTCTACCCAGCCTTCCTTGCCGCGGTCCGAGCGCACGAGATACCAGCTTGTCCGCTGCATGACGATCTGAACAGACTCGCCGCGATCGACAACATGAAATATCGGGTAACCACGGCCGGGCCCCGTACGCAATTCAAGATACGGATCGGCAACGACCACGGATCGAAGTTCATCGGCAGCCTGAACCGGCGTCGCCAGTACACTCTGCAGTACGACGGCACACAGGCAAGCGGCGACAAGCGCCTTAATTTGCTGGAGCGTCGAAGGGATTGTTGTAGTACTGGGCGCCGACATCCAACCATTCCGCAATGAGGCGTCGTTCCGCCCGCGATAAAATATTGAAGTGAAGATCGTTAGGATCGTTAAATCGGTCAAAGAAATCGCTCGAAGCCCTGGCGCCGAATCTGGTCGCTGGAGGCGGCGTCGGTATTGTGGCGAGGATGTCGATTCCATTCTCATCCTGGCCAATCACCTGGGTCGCATCCACCAGCGTGCCATTGGCATCCAATATCTGAAGGTTATCAGTAACTAACAGCTCACGATAGGCGTGAAAGTGATCCGGCTCGTCGGCCGAGAGACCATCCTGCAGCTCGAGCTGGCCAGCCGGTACGCGCGCCACGTTGTTTACAACGTCCAGCGGAGTGTGGCAATTCAAGCAGTTGTTGTTGACCGGGGCGCCATTCACATCCAGCAAAGGAATTTGCGGACCGGTCGGGTCATTAGGATCATCGACCATCACAACGCGCGGCTGGCTCCACAATGGGTGGATAATTGTCTGGTAATTAATCGTGCTTCGGCAATTCCAGGCCCAGTCAGATTGGCAGGCTAAGGTCGTTGGCGCGGCGGTCGTCAGGTCCGTATAGCGGTAGTCGATATCCGCGTTGAACGGCACGCCGTTCACGTCAAGCGGATTAGCGCTCCACACATCCCGGTAGATGAGATTCATCGACGGCTCGATTGACGAGCAGTTGTCGTCCGCACAGGTTATGCGCGCACGAATTTCGGCCATCGTCTCACCGACTTCGCCGACGAACCATTGCGGATCCGTGTTCGCGTTGAAAGCCACTCCCGCCGTCTGCGCACCGGCGTAGGCACTGTCGAACGCGTCGTAGCGACCATGCGAAACGCCGCTATTGGCATCATGGCAACCATTACACTTCAGTTCCTGGCCTTCGCTTAAGGCGATCCAGTTCTGGTGGCGCTGCGTAATGCGCATGCCGTTTTCATCCAGCACGCTCACCATCAGCGCGGCATTTGCCGGTACTTTGACGACAACCGACCCATCGGGTTCGATCGGCGCGTAGCCGACGATTTCCTTCATGCCGAAGGCGGTCGACACGCCGAACGCGGTGTTGTCGATATCACGTAGATCCTCATCCGGTAGCGAAACCGCTTTCTCGATTCGCAGGAAGCGCGCAGGCCGCGCGGCCGCCAGCGTCTGACCCGGATCAGCCAATACGTAAGGATCGATGCCCGGAAGCATCGCGCCATCGAAGTCGTACACGTTGCGGATATTTAAAACGGCCTCGCCTGAATCCGGTAACGACGGATCCTGCGTGTAGTAGTTCAGGTTATCGGGAATAACCTGCGGGGCTGGCCGCGGATCAGCCGACACAACCTCCGTGAACATAAAGCCTTCTTCGCCGGCAACGATTGGCAGCTGCGTATCGTCACGCGGGTCGTAGATCCAGATCCCATAAAGCGGCGGTGCGACCGTGAACTCACCGGGCGCTGGTGTAACCGGGTTATTCGGATCTACGACGATAACGTTTGCCAGATTATCCGGTGTGCAGGACACGATCTGAACATCGTCGGTATTCGGATCGCCGTCATCGGGCAGGGTCTCAAGAAGCCGGCACTGGCTCCAGCTCACCATCAGGCGGCCCGTGCCGTCCTGGATTGGAAATACCGAGAAATAACGGCCGCCGGGAGACGGCTGACCTGGCTCGGTGACCACATTATTGATCGTGGCTTGCTCCTGAGCAGGCCCTGTCAGAACACCGATGTTGTCTTTGGTCGGCTGCGTATTCTCGACGTATTGCTGTGTGTCGATAGCGATCAGTTGACCACCGCCTTCGGTATTCGTGAACGGTTTTGCGAGAACCATGACGCGACCGTCTTCAGTCTGGCGCGGCTGCATAAACTGTATCGTGGCGCCGTTGGTGCCTGTGTCATGGCTCCATTGACCGTACAGCAACTCGAGGTCAGAACCATCGGGGTTCATGCGGTACAGGTTGACCTGGTCGTTGGTCGTGTTGTGGTCCCAGCGGCTGAAGACTATCTTGCCGTCGCTCATGACGGAGGGGTCCAGGTCGTGACTCTGGTTGAACGTGACCTGCTTCAGACCCGAACCATCGTCATTCATGACATGGATATTGAACGCGAACTCATTCTGGTCCTCGTCCATCGCCGGGAAGGCCCCCTTATTCTCGTCGAGCAACAAGGCCTGCGACTGTGTCTGGCGCGTGGACGCAAAAATAATGCGTCCGTCAGGCAGATACTTCGGCATGATGTCATGGCCGATTTCGGAGGTGAGGTTGTCCGGGATAATCCGAATTAACTCGGCCGTATCAAATGTGTATTGCCAGATGTTCCAGGTGGCAACCTGGTCTTCCTCATTCACGTTCGGATCGAACGGTGTACGCATCGCGAACAAAAGGCGGCTACCATCGTAGTCCATCTCTACGTCGCGAATGGCGCCCAGTCCCTGCGTCATGTCGCCGGTAATGTTGACTGGATCAGCGCCAACAGCGGCACGATCGCGGAAGTAAAGATCGGCACCAAAGTCGAAAGTGATCTGCTCACGCAGGTCCTGCTGTTCGAAAATGCCGTTATCGTCCGTAGGAATCGGAGATTTGATGTAAGCGATCGGAAAATCGATCACTACAGGATCGGGATCCTGCCCTGTGCCAAGCTGAACACCTTCACCTTTGCTGCAGGCGGCAATAGCAAAACATGCCAGCGACAACGCGACCGTCCTGGTCACTGTACCGGTGATTCCTTTCTTATGTTCTCGCGATAGCCTGTTCATTGCTCTCACCTCTGATCGTTGGGCAGGGTACGATGCGCCGCGCCCTGCTTACCGTTAACGCAGTCACAAACCCGACCCGAAAGTATAAGAGAGCGCCTTGGGTCGATGTAATGTCTCAAAAGCCCGACATCGAAACGCGAGCAAACCCGCGAATCTATTGATTTCAGGGCGTCACACTAACGACAAGATGTCTCCCCTAAGCGACAGCCCTAACATCCTTCCCAATCAGTAGCTTATGCCCTCCGGTCATTATCGTTGTGCCTAAGTGCCGACAATAACGTGACATAACTCTATTTCGGAAAGCCCCTACAGTGGGTACATATACTATTGTTTTTGCTAAGGTTTTTTGATTTCTCCGATAGTTGACACGAGACTGGCACAGCACTTGCTTTATAGATTGCAGATCCGCTTTTTATGCGGCCGGGATGCCGCGATGGATCTGCAGGACTGTGAGTGCATTCACGGCAAGGGGCGAAGGACTTTGGCAACATCTCCCGGCCACACTTTGCGTAAATAACGAACAACGAGCAGAACACTATGAGAGACAGCATGTGGACAGGACACAAGGACGGCCAATTCGGCGGATTCCTGCGTGCCGCGCTCGCAGCAGTACTTGTTACAGTACTGGCGATGCCGGCCCACGCAGGTCCGAGGGAACAGGCGAAGCGCATACATGAGCGCCTTGCCGGTGTGCCCCCGACCGATGCAGTTTTACTGCAGATGCAGAACGCAATCTCAAGTTCTGACCCGGCGTGCGCACAATATGGTGCGACCGGTGGCCAGTGCGCCGCGTACATCGCGATGGAGAACAGCAGTTTCTACAATGTCACGCTGAAGAACTTCGCCGCGCCCTGGACGAATCGGGATGGTTCGGTTTTCGTTCCGCTCAATGATTACGTCGCGACGGTTATTGGCATGATTCGCGACGACGCCGATTTCCGGGAGGTATTGTGGGAGGACGTGCAGTACGTCGGACGCGCAGGCACAGTCACCTCTACTGCGGCCGGAAACAACAACAATCACTACCAGCAGCTCGAAGCCGGTAACCACGACCTGAAGGCAGTCCTTGAGCCTACGACGCAGTCGAGCATCAACAATCTGCCGCCAGGCGCTACAGCCGGTGTAATGACGTCACGCGCGGCGGCAGAAGCATTCTTCATCGCCGGCACCAACCGCGCAATGTTCCGCTTCACCATGGTTAACCATTTCTGCGCGGACATGGAGCAACTGCACGATCCGCGACTTTCGCCGGACCGTATCCGCCAGGACGTGAGCCGCAGCCCGGGTGGCGATAGCCGACTGTTCCTGAATAACTGTGTTGGCTGCCATACCGGTATGGATCCGATGGCCCAGGCTTTTGCGTACTACAACTATGACGACGTAGCCGGTGCCATTGAGTACACCAATGGCGTTGTCCAGCCGAAGTACTTCAACAACGACCTGAACTTCCCGCAGGGCTTCCGCACGCCGGACGATCACTGGACGAACTACTGGCGCGCCGGTCAGAACAGTTACCTCGGCTTCAACGGCCCGGGCAATGGTGACGGCAACGGCGCCAAGTCGCTCGGTCTCGAACTGTCGAACAGTGATGCATTTGCAGGTTGCCAGGTAAAGAAAGTATTTCAGACCGTCTGCATGCGCGAACCTGAGTCGCCTGCAGATCACACCAAGGTTGATGAGATCGTCGGGAATTTCGCTGCAAGCGGCTTCCAGATGAAACGGGTATTCGCGGACACCGCTGAATACTGCATGGGCCAGTAGGGAGACATGACGATGAATAACGCATCTAGAATTGCCACCCTGCTTGCGAGCCTTGTGCTCGTGGCCTGCGGCGGTGGCGCACAAACCGAACTCAACCCGGCAGCGCCGGGTAATACCCCGAACCTGGGCAGCAACCCTTACACCGGCCCCGTCGCACGCGACGCCGATGTACTGAAATTCCAGCAGGAATTCTGGTCGAAGGCGCGCACGCCGGACCGTTGTGGTAACTGCCACAGCGAAACTGGCGACCAGAAACCGTTTGTTCGCTCGGACGATGTGAACATGGCGTACGACGAGGCCGTGGATCATATCGATGTTAACCAGCCTTCGTTGTCGCAGTTTGTCACTAAGGTCAGTTCGCCTCCGATCGGCCACAACTGCTGGGTCGATGACCCCGGCACCTGTGGTGCCATCATGACAACCTGGATCGAGAACTGGATCGGTATCGCCGAGGGCGGCGGTCGCCAGATCGCGCTCACAGCGCCGCCGGATGTAAGCCCGAGTGACAGCCGTAACTTCCCGACTGACACCGCTTTGTTTGAGCAGTGGTTGTACAACGATATCCTCGTACCGTACTGCCAGCGCTGCCACAGTTCGGAATCGGCCACGGCGCAGCAGCCGTACTTCGCTGATCCAGACATTGCCGTTGCCTATGAGGCAGCCAAGTCGAAGATCAATCTCAACCCCGACACCGTGGGCAGCTCACGATTCGTTGTGCGCGTTCGCGATGAATTCCACAACTGCTGGAATAACAGCAACTGCGTAAGCTCCGGCGCGGAAATGCTCGCGGCACTTACCGGATTCGTGAACGGCATCCAGCCAACGCAAGTCGACCAGAACCTTGTCTACAGTAAGGCAGTGCGCCTTGTTGATGGCACACTCGCGTCAGGCGGCAACCGCTACGAGAACGACCAGATTGCACTTTGGGAGTTCAAGACCGGTACCGGCTCGACGGCCTTTGATACCAGTGGTGTCGATCCCGCGATCGACCTGAACTTCTCCGGTGACGTCACATGGTATGGCGGCTGGGGCATCACCATCGGTGCCAATGAGTCGGCTGGTCCTGGCAAGGCCCAGGGCTCAACCGTTGCGAGTAAGAAAGTGCATGACGTCCTCATCGATTCGGGCGAATTCTCAATCGAAGCCTGGGTTATACCGGCAAACGTGACGCAGGAAATGTCGCGCATCGTCAGCTATTCTGCTGGTCAGGGTTCGCGCAACTTCACATTGCAGCAGACGCTATATAACTACGACTTCCTGCTCCGCACGAACGCTGAAGACGCCAACGGTGTTCCGTTGACCACGCTCAACGGTGACCCGCAATTGTCGACCCCAGATGATGCCGAAGCGCTCCAGGCGACGCTGCAACATGTTGTCGCAACGTACAGTCCGATCGAGGGTCGCAAGATCTTTGTGAATGGCGTACTGATGACGCAAACGGATCCAGTGCCAGGTGGCACGCTCGTTCCGTGGCAGGACAACTTTGCCCTGATCCTCGGCAATGAAGCGTCGAGCGATGGACTGTGGGAAGGCACGTTCCGTCTCGCAGCAATTCATCGCCGCGCGCTGACGGACGAGCAGATCACGCAGAACTACGATGCGGGTGTCGGCGAACGCTTCTTCCTGTTGTTCGATATTTCGGATCGCATCGGTGCCCCGATACAGACATCGTTCGTCCTGTTCGAGGCGCAGCAGTTTGACTCCCATGCGTACCTGTTCGACAAGCCGCACTTCACGACGCTCGATGGTTCTGCGCCGCAGGGCATCAACCTGCAGGGAATGCGCATCGCGATGAACGGCCAGGAAGCACCGGTCGGCCAGAGCTACGCCAACATGAACGAATCGCTCGACCTTTCCAATCCGGCCGTGCTGGACGAGCTCGGTCAGCCGTTGCTGGTTCTTGGCGCCACGCTGGGCGCAGTGCTGCCGCTCGAGAAAGGCCCCCAGGACGACCAGTTCTTCCTGACCTTTGACAGCCTCAATGGTGCGACCTACGACCGGCCCGAAGACCCGATGCTTGCTGTCGCAAACTACATCGCTACGCCTGAAACGCGCAGCGCTGATATCGGCATGAAGACATTCGACGAAATCGATGCGACCTATGCAGCGATTACCGGCGTCGACCGTGTAACGTACCAGCGCGGTGGCATCTTCATGGTTGATGAGACCTACCAGGAACTCCGGCAGTCGCTGCCGGCCATCGAGTCCGCTGAAGCCTTCCTGTCATCGCACCAGGTTGCGATCGCACAGCTTGCGATTCAGTACTGCGACGCCGCAGTTGAGGACAATACGATCTGGCCAGGGTTCAACTTCACCGCGGCACCGGGCACGGCATTCGCCGTAGGCGCCCGCGACGCGTTCGTCGAACCGCTGATTCAGCGTGCGGTCGGCCACTCGTCAACCAGCACGCCGATTCTGTCGCAACCGAGCTACGCGGTGGTTCACCAGGAAATGGCGTCGTTCATTTCGGTCGGGGGCTTGCGTCCCGACAACCTGATCGATCGCCTGCTCGTCGGCAAAACGCAGCCGAGCGATACCGTCGCCATAGCCAAGGGTGTATGCGCCTCCGTACTCGGCAGCGCAGCCACACTGGTTCAGTAAGACAGGACATAAGGGAATATTTGAGATGACCATGAAACGCAACAAAGGCAACTTCGACTTGCCGCTCTTTCACACCGATCATCCGCGTCCTGTCACTCGGCGCCAGTTCCTGTCGCAGGGATTCATGACGGGCGCTGCCTACACGGTTGGCGGTATCGCCCCGCTGCTCGGCACGCATGCCTATGCTGATCTGGCCGCGGACCTCGATGCGCTACGTGCGCCCTCGCAGTGCAACATCACTGACGGCGCTGGCAAGATTCCGTTCATCTGCTTCGACCTCGCAGGTGGCGCGAACATCGCCGGCTCGAACGTCCTCGTGGGCAAGGAAGGCGGCCAAAGCGATTTTCTGGGTACGAATGGCTACGCGAAGATGGGGCTGCCGGGCGATATGGTTCCCGGCCTGAACGACGCTAACGGCAACCCGTTGGCGAACTTCGATCTCGGCCTCGGCTTCCACTTCGACAGCGCCTTCCGTCGCGGCATCATGTCGCGCGTAAGCGCAGCGACGGCAGCCAACATCAACGGTGCCGTGATTCCGGCGCGTTCGGATAACGATACCGGCAACAACCCGCACAACCCGATGTACGGCATCGCGCTCGCGGGCGCCAAGGGCTCGATCCTTGGACTGGCCGGTTCCGAAAACACCGATTCAGGTGGTAACTCGACGCTGCCGCTGCCCTTGTTCAACCCCGAGATGCGTCCGACCAAGGTCGATCGTCCGAGTGACGTGGTCAACCTTGTCGATACGGGCGACCTTGTGGGCATTCTCAGCAAGGACGATGCCACGAAAGTCATGGAGTCGATCTACAGGCTCTCGGACCAGAAAATGATCAACGTCGATACATTAGTCGCGCGCGACGCCGATATCGACAAGGCCGTCCGCTGCGGCTACCTCAAGGCCGCGCACATCGCGGACCGCTTCGGTGGTACACCGATCGACCCGGGCCTCGACGCTGACATCGTCGCTGCTGATGGCACCGGCATTTTCCTCGATACCGAGTTCTTCGCTGGCAATCGCGATTCACGCGAATTCCAGAAGACGGCATCGGTCATGAAACTCGTTATGAACGGTTTTGCCGGCGCCGGTTGCGTCGAGATGGGTGGCTACGACTACCATGGCGGCCGCCGCGCTGAAGGTGAGGTCAAGGACTTCCGTGCCGGCCAGTGCATGGGTGCCTGCCTGGAGTACGCTGCGAAGCTCGACATGCCATTGATGTTGTATGTCTTCAGTGACGGTTCGCTGTCGTCGAACGGCGCTATGGATAACACCGAGGACGGCCGCGGTAAGGGCGAATGGACGAGTGACAACTCATCCACAGCCGGCGCGTTCTTCCTGGTCTACAATCCGCCGCGACTCGGTGGTCGACCTGTCCTTAAGGGCGCTACGCTCGACGAACAGTTGCTGCACCAGCAGCTCGGGTACATGGATGCTGGCGGCTCGGTCCAACGCGCGGCAACGCCGATGGCGAACAACGTCAACCTGCTCGTAAACTCGGTAGTACTCAACTACATGGCTCTGCACGGCGACGTCACCACGGGCGCATTCCAGTCTATTTACCAGAACCTTGGCATCGGTCATGGTCTGGGTAACGACCTCGATCGTTTCACCGCATTCGAGCCGATCGTGAGTGGAACGGTGCCGGTTGCGTAGCTGCACAGGTCAACAACTGCCAACCCCGTATAGCTGAGGCTATGCCGCTGTGCTGCTGCACAGCAAACCGACGGCCAGCCGCTTCCCTTCGGCTGGCCGTTTTTGTGCATAATCCAGAACCATGACCGAACTTATCGACCTCCTCGCCTGCCCGCGCTGCGACAAGACGCCGCTGGACCCCGTTGACGACAAGCTTCACTGCAAAGCCTGCAAGGTCGACTTTCCCTCGGTAAGCGGTATTCCCTGGATGTTCGCAGAGCCCCAGGCGACGCTCGGCGAGTGGCGCGGGAGGCTGCAGTTTGCGATGCAACAGCTTAGTCATGAAATAGCGGGGCTCGAACAGGAGCTCAAGAACACGGCGATTTCAGCGCTCGCCCGGCGACGGATCGAACGCTACAAGAAGTGTGTCGAATCGCACCGCCGCAAGCTGCAGAAACTGCTGCGCCCCGTTGACGTGCAATCACTGCAGGGCAACTTCGAGAGTTACCTCGCACTGCGCACACGCCTGCCTTCTGACCAGGGTCTAAACACCTACTACGCCAACATTCATCGCGACTGGGCGTGGGGTGACGAAGAAAACCAGGCGTCACTCAAACAGGTTCGGGCGGTGCTGCACGATCATGCAGAGCTCGGTAATGTCCTGGTCCTGGGCGCTGGCGCTGGTCGTCTTGCCTACGATATCCATATGAACATCGAGTGCTCCTCGACTGTCGCCATGGATTTCAACCCGCTGCTCATGCTGGTCGCCAAGGCTGTCACCCAGGGTGAGAAGCTGAATCTGTATGAATTTCCCATCGCGCCGCTGGCGCTCGAAGACGATGCTGTGCTGCGAAAGCTCACCGCACCCGAAATCGCGGGGGACAATTTCCACCTCGTGCTGGGCGATGCGCTGCGGCCGCCGTTTCCCGAAAAATCTTTCGACACGATTATTACGCCGTGGCTCATCGACATCATCAGCGAAGACCTGCCCGTACTCGCAGCGCGCATCAACCGCCTGTTGAAGAAGGATGGCCGCTGGGTGAACTTCGGTTCGCTCGCATTCTCATCGCCTGAGAGGTCGCAGTGCTACAGCCCCGAGGAAGTAAAGGCCATTGTTGCCGAAAGCGGGTTCTCGGACCCGTATGTTTCGCAGGCGACGATTCCGTATATGTGTTCGCCCGCAAGCCGTCACGGCCGTCAGGAACGCGTGTTCACATTTTCGGCGTACAAAGAACGGAATGCGAGCAAGCCTGAGCGACACAAGGCGCTGCCCGACTGGATTGTGAAAGGCGACGACCCGGTACCTCTGTCGCCGTCGTTCCGGCAACAGGCGATGACGACTCAGATTTACTCTTTCATCATGTCACTCATCGACGGCAAGCGATCCATCAAGGATATGGCCATCGTGCTCGAGAGCCAGAAACTGATGACAAGAGAAGAAGCAGAGCCCGCGATTCGGTCATTTCTGACCAAGATGTACGACGACTCGCACAAGCAGGCGAGAATATGATCGATACAGCCGATGATAACCGCAAGACTTCGAGGTCTCTGAATGCGCATATTTGCGCTCGATGATGGGCCCTGACGCCAAACGGCGACACTCCACACTTTAGAAAAACTCTTTTGAAAACAGACTCGTGGAGGAGTTTTTGGGAATCCGAAACTTCATGCGCAGCAGCGATTAGACATCCGGAGAAGTGCAGCGTTAGGATGCGCGCCCTGCTGGAGAGTCATCGACCTCTGGCTATCAGGTTTGGGTTTCGGACATAGGACAAATTGATGAAAAAGTTACTGCTACTGGTCGCGGCATTGTCTATTCAGACAACAGCTGCAGCGCAAACAAGTCAGCAAAAGCTGCCAAGTGATCTCAGCTATTCCTTTGTCGAACTTCGTTTTGTCGATGTCGACATTAGTGGTGGCGACGGCTTTCGGTTGGGCGGATCCTACGAGCTCGATGGGCAGTGGATCCTCGTTGGCGCCCTGACCGCACTGGATTTCAACAATAACGTTGATTCAACACTATTGGAGATCGGCGGCGGTTACGTGTGGGATTACTCGGACGACTTCGACCTGGTCAGCACACTCCGGTTTGTTCGGGCCGAGGTGGATACACCGGGCGGTGACTCCGACGATTCGGGCTTCGCGTTTTCGGCAGGCGCTCGCGGCTTCCTGGCGCCGCAATTCGAGATCCGTGGATCGGTGAACCACATCAATCTGGATAACAGCGACACATATCTGCAACTTGCGGGCGATTATTACTTTTCGGACCAAATATCGGCCGGACTGAGCCTGGACTTTGCCGGAGATACGGACAGCTTCAGTCTTGGCGCTCGGTGGTACTTCCGTTAGAAGACAGTGCTACTGACCCCAGCCAGCGCAAAAGAAGTTCCTGTTTTGTGTAATCATGGCTCTGCAGAATTTGCGGAGAGGACCATTGGCAGAAGGGACCCGATCGTCCAACAATAACAAGGTGAGCCGCGATAGCTCATCTCCGTGGCCAGAGATCCAAACCGGAGCTGTCGCGTTTCTCCTCGATGCGCGTGACGACTTTGAGGCCGGGCTGTTGCGCGACTGGGTTGAATCCCGGAGGCCAAACGGCGATTCACAGGCTCGGCATTCATTCATCAGGCTCCCCAAAGGCCGCGCCGATGGTTTGCTGGCCGCCTTGCAGGGGCTTGACGAATTCGTCTGGATGCAACCGTTACGCATCGCCTGGCTGCCGACATCGCATACGGGCGGCAACCGCTCCCTGCAGGACCTCTTCTACGGACGAATTGCCGAGCCCGGCAAGATTCGGCGGCGGTTAATCGCGAAGTACCGGCCGGACAGGCTGGCATACGTTGTCGGTCACGGCGCTTGCCTCCACGAGCTGCGCGAACGGCGGACCGAGGCCAATGTCGCCAAACATGACCTGTCAGAATTCGTCGCCAACCAGGCGCTGATCGCACTGGAGCGCTCGGAGCGCCTGGTACGTGGGGCAAGGTACAAAGTGCCACGCATCCTTCAGAGCGACGTTTTTGCAAATGCAGACTTTCAGAACCTCATCGAGAATGTCGCACAACAAGGCGACCGCGCGGTGCAGGACGTCACTGGACAAGCCGCAAGGTATCTGCGGGAAATGGCGGCGACCCAGACTCCTTTCACACTCGATATGATGAATGCGCTCTATCGAGCTGCATGCCGGAGTCACCACGATGCGAAGATCAATATCGATGAATCGCAGCTCGAACGAGTCGCGGAGACGATGGGGGATCGTCCCGTCGTGTTCCTCATTAGTCACAAATCGATGCTCGATACGATGGCACTGTCGCTCGTGCTGTTCGATGCGGATCTGCCGTTACCACTCACGTTCGGTGGTATCAACCTGAACAAGCCGGGCCTCGGGGCTCTCGCCCGCCGCAGCGGTATCATCTTCTTGCGGCGCTCGTTCCAGAACAACGAGATCTACAAAGCGACGTTTCGCCGCTACATCGACTACCTGATCGAGAAACGGTTTTCGCTGCTTTGGGCGTTGGAAGGAACACGATCGCGCACTGGCAAGCTGCTGCCCCCGCGATTCGGCCTGTTCAGTTACGTCGTCGAGTCCATACTGAGGACCAGGCTGCACGACGTGACGTTCATCCCGGTCAGCGTTGCCTACGACCAAATCACCGAAGTCGAAGACTACTCGATCGAACAACGCGGCCAGACAAAAAAACCCGAGGGCATCACGTGGCCGCTCCGTTTCTTAAGGAGTGGCAGGTCACGCGGCCAGATACATTTGCGTTTCGGCGAGGGACTGACCATCAAGGAACTGGTGGAGCCTGCCGAACTCGAGGCTGGCATCGACGATCAGAGAAAACGAACGCTTGTGCCGACCCTCGCATTCGAAGTTGCCGTGAGAATGAACGCGGCAACGCCCATCACCGCCACGGCGATCGTCACGCTGATCCTGCTTGCCAGCGGCAACCGCGCGCAGAGCCTGGCTGAGATCCAGGCACTCGCTCGCGCCGGCGCGACCCTGATCCGACGTCGACACCTGGAGATCGTCGGTCGCTCGAATTTTCGGGACGAGAACGCTGTTCGCTCGACGCTCGACGCACTCCACGAGACGGGTATCGTCAGCTACCTGGACGAGGGCACAGAGCGACTCTATACCATCAGCGTCGACCAGCACCTTAACGCCGCTTACTATCGCAACACGGCGATCCACTACTTTATCCTCGATGCCTTCGTCGAGGTTGCTCTGCTGGACGCAGCATCCGAATCCGGCGATCTGACCGAGGCTTTCTTCGTAAGGACGAGCGAGCTCCGGGAGCTCTTCAAGTTCGAGTTTTATTTTCCGCGAAAAGCCGACTATCAATTCGAAATCAAAAAACGCGTGGGCGACCGATTTCCGGACTGGGAAGACAAGGCTCGACGTAGCGATACAGGCGGACACGCCGTACTTGGCGCGGTTCAACCGCTCATCGCTCACGGCGTACTGCGTTCGTTCGTCGATGCCTATCGCATCGTGGCAAGCGTACTTGCAGCCGCAGGCGCGGATGGCATTGACGACGAAGGAAGCTTCCTGTCGCAATGCCTGAAGACTGGCAATCAGCAACTATCCCAGGGGCGCGTGTTCTCGGCCGAGTCGATATCGAAGTCGCTATACGAGACCGGCCTTAAGCTCGCGGACTACAGAGGGCTACTTGCAGCCGACCAGGAAGAGGCACGCCACGAATTTCATCAGGAATTTTGCCGCATTAGTAGCCGGTTGGACGAAATCCTCTCGATTGCGCTGGCCAAGGCCAACCATTGACAATCTACTGTCCGACAGCACTGCAGAATGCAGGCCACCCTACCTGCAGCATGAGCGGCAAAGGTAGTTGCTACGACAACGCCCTGATCGAGAGCAGCCATTCGCATCTTCTATTTTTCCTGCGCGACGCCGAGTCTGTAGGAATCGATGATGCCGATTAACCAACACGCCCCCAGGACAACCACAGCAAAACTTTCTATGGAACTATCCGCACCGCCTGTGGAATTGGTCACCATATCTGCAATAGCAACTGTATCAACGGGAATATCGCCACTATTGATGCGATCGACAATGATCAGCGCCCGCTGATATATCCTGGTGACTATTACTGATAGCGCTACCAGCGCGAAAAGCATCAAGGCTGACCCGCGCAGATACTGCTTGAGGGCGATGTGCCCGACGCCAGGAAAAATCAGACCAGATAGCAACGCAGCTTTTGAAGACAGCTTCATTTGTTCACTATAGGCTTGTTTAGGCTCGCCTGTGACCGCCTTCACCCTGAGCGGTCTCTCGATGGGGCGAGATCATGGATTCTGACCGCCCGCTTACCGTCACTGGCAGACATCGTACGACGATTTAGAAGCAAGGATCGCGTTGCCTGAATCAGCCCCGCTCTATAGAATGCCTCCGACCTAATTCTATGGACCCCACTTATGAAGAAATTCAAATACATATCCATCATGGCTCTGTCGTTAGCGACTACTGTCGCCTTAGCCGTAGACGAAGATGCGATGATGGACAAACCATCATTTTCTGCCAGCCAGTCCATGACCATCTCGGCTGTCGTCGAGGCAATCGACCACGAAACCCGAGTCGTTACCGTGCGCAAGCCTGATGGTGAAGCGGTCACCTTTACAGCCAGTGACGAAGCCCGCAATCTCGACCAGGTAGAGGTCGGCGATGTCCTCATCGCAGAGTATGTAGAGTCTGTGTCCATCGACGTCATAGCGAATGAAGGCATGGAGGCTGGCGCGGCAGAGGTTGCAGCCGTCGCACGCACTGAGAAAGGTGAGATGCCCGGACTCGCGGCGATGGGCTCGACAGTTGTTACTGCAACGGTTGAGGAAATCAATCTGGAATTGAACACGTTTAAGTTAAAAGGACCCGACGGCACGATCAATGAATACGCGGCTCGGAATCCGGGAAACCTGAAACGAGCGGCGGTCGGCGATTTGGTCGTTATCACCGTCACCGAAGCGCTGGCGATAACGGTTGAGGAACAGCCGGCGGATTAGGCTTCGCCAGGAAAGTATGGAGAAATGGGCCCGAATGGGCCCATTTTTTTGCTCAGCAGCAAGATATACCGACCAACTACAGGCCAACGGCTGCTTCCGGCCATAAGCGGACAGCCCAGCCTATCGGCTCGCAGTTGAGATCAAAGAGTCATCCGGCCTTCATAAAGGCACGGATTTCTTTTATGCGACTTCGCGGCTCTTCTGCACCGCTAGTGATTGAAAGCAATTCAACAAAGGACGCTCGCTATTCACGTTACTATAACCCCTAAAGAGCGAAGTTAATCCCATCTCAGGAGTTCGACGCAATGACAGCCATCAGACCGCTTCACCTACTCATTGCTGTCCTTTTCGCGATGACAGCCCGCGCAGACACAGACAGCGATACGGACCTGAAAAAAATTATGCAGGACTTGCAGAGTGATTCAGCCCTGGTGGTCCAGGGTCTGTTGATGGACGATTTCGATACGGTCGCTGATGCGGCCGCTCGCATAGCCAATCATCCGCGCATACCGCCGGAACAGGTCGCGCTGATTGCTGCAGAGTTGGGTGCCCAGATGCCAGCATTCAAACAGTTCGACACGTTGGTTCACAACCTGGCGTTGTCTATAGGTGCCGCCGCACAGGAAGGCGACTCGAACAGTATTGCAGCCAACTACACGCGCATGCTGGATGGTTGCCTCGCTTGCCATGCGTCGTACAAACAACGAGTTTCAGAGGTTCTCAATCCAGATTAAGAAAAGCGCTTCTGTATGTAGGCAGCTATCTTTCTAACGGCCGCCCCGCTCTCCGGCATCTTGCGGATGAACATCTGAAACACGTGCCACATATGCGGCCAGACTTCGAGTTCGACCTCGACCCCTTCTGCTTCAAGCTTCTCAGCCAGGCGCGTCGAGTCGCTCAGCAGTATCTCGTCGTCACCAACCTGGATTAACATCGGCGGCAACCCTGCCACGTTGGCAAACACGGGTGAGACCAGAGGGTTTTGCCACTCACTTTCGTCCGGGCAGTAATAATCTGCAACGACGTGCAGATCGGCAATATCGAACCAGGGGTCCCGGTCGGCACGCGTGGTGGCCGATTCGCCGCTGCCGGTGATGTCGAGAAAGGGTGAGAGCAGCACTGCGGCGGCCGGCATGGGAACGCCTGCATGCCGCAGCTGAAGCAGTGTCGCCACAGAAAGCGCGCCGCCCGCAGAGTCGCCGGAAATAATAATGTCTTTCGCCCTGAACCCCGACTCCAGTAAGCCGCTATAGACCGCAACGGCGTCGTCGATTGCGGCAGGAAACGGATGTTCCGGAGCGAGACGGTAGTCGGGAAGTACGGCGACCACCCCAGCCGCTCGCACTATATGGCTAACCAGTTGCCGGTGCGTCCTCGGGCTACCCATGACGTAAGCGCCGCCGTGCAAGTAAAGGACGACCTTGTCCTTCCGAGCATTCTTCGGCCTGAGCCAGTCGACATCAACACCGGCGATTTGGGTCTGTTCAACCTCTATACCCTTGGCGCGAATCAGGAAACTACCGGCGATTTTCTCAAACTGCGCACGCGCCTTTTCGACAGGCAGGTGGGGGACATCGAGGCCCTTTATATACTTGCCCGTCAACCAACGAACGAATTTTGCGCGGCGACTCATTGTCATGGTGTTACTGTAACGGATAACTGAATTGGAATGTTAGGGAGCTAACGATGAGAGACTGCGTACGCACGCCGGACAGCCGCTTCGAGGGCTTGCCGGATTACGACTACGCTCCTCATTATGTCGACATCGACGGCATGCGCATGCACTACGTTGACGAGGGTCCGCGCGATGGTGAAGTCGTCCTGTTGCTGCACGGCGAACCGAGCTGGTCCTATCTTTACCGGCATATGATTCCGCCGCTGCGTGATGCAGGACTTCGCGTTATCGCGCCTGACCTGATCGGCTTCGGCAAGTCGGACAAACCGACACGCAAGACCGACTATTCCTATGCAGGTCATGTCGGCTGGATGACGGCCTTTATTGAGGCGCTCGATCTGTCGGGCATCAACCTTTTCTGCCAGGACTGGGGTTCGCTGATCGGCCTTCGCGTCGCGGCTGAAAATGAACATCGATTTGCCCGCATCGCTCTCGGCAACGGTGCGCTGCCAACCGGTGACCAGGCAATACCAAAGGCGTTCAAGATCTGGAGAGCGTTTGCCCTCTACAGCCCCTGGTTCCCGATCGGTCGCATTCTGCAGATGGGCACGGTCGATGAACTCAGTGCGGCCGAAGTCGCTGCCTACGATGCGCCCTTCCCCTCGGCGCGATACAAAGCCGGTGCCCGCGCCTTTCCGAAGCTCGTGCCCACCACACCGGACGACCCGGCCCGCGATGCAAATCGCGCCGCATGGGATGTCTTTCGGCAGTGGACCAAGCCGTTTCTCACGACTTTCAGCAATCGCGACCCGATCATGCGAGGCGGCGAGAAAGTGTGGCAGGACTCAGTGCCCGGGGCCCAGGGGCAGGAACACGTGATCATCAGGAATGCAGGTCACTTCCTGCAGGACGACAAGGGCCCGGAGTTGGCCGAGGTCCTTATTCGATTTATCGCTCGAGGTACTGGAGCTTGTCCTTGACCTCGCGCCACTCGTCGGCATCCTCGGGCGGGTCTTTCATCTCGGTGATGACAGGCCATTCCTCGGAAAGCTCCGCGTTGAGCTCGAGGTACTTTTCCTGGCCGGGCGGCAACTCGTCTTCGGAGTAAATCGCCTCCACCGGACACTCGGGCTCACAAAGCGTGCAATCAATGCATTCGTCCGGATCGATTACGAGGAAATTCGGCCCTTCGTGGAAACAATCCACGGGGCAGACTTCGACGCAATCCGTCAGTTTGCACTTGATACAGGCTTCGGTGACAACGAACGTCATGGTGTGACCCTTCAAATAATAAGAGCGCGTAAGCTATGCGAAGTTGGGCCGCTAATCAAGCCGGAATTACGCCACATGCCAGCCACCGGCCCGATTGCGTTAAACTCTCGATCAAGTGCTCAGGCGGGTACCTGCCCAACATCGATAAGAATCATTTTTTGTGAATAAAAACAACGACCTAAAGTCGATCGTCATCCGTATTGCGGGTGACTCAGGCGACGGCATCCAGCTCATGGGATCGCAATTTGCGATCTCAACTGCGCTGGCGGGGGCCGACTTTGCCACTTTCCCCGACTATCCTGCGGAAATACGGGCCCCGGTTGGCACGACTTTCGGTGTCTCGGCGTACCAGATAAACCTCGGCGGCGGCCCTATTACGACGGCCGGCGATGCGCCCGACGTACTGGTGGCGTTCAACCCGGCCGCACTCAAGGTCAGCCTGCCGATGCTGGACAAGGGTGCGCTGGTCATGGTCAATAACGATACGTTCACCGCACGTAACCTGGCCAAGGCGGGCTACGACAGCGACCCGCGCGAAGACGGCACCCTGAACGACTACCAGGTCGTGGCCGCCGACATCAGCCACCTCAACCTCGAGGCCGTGAGGGAATACGGGCTCAGCAAGTCTGAAGGCGGCCGCTGCAAGAACTTCTACGCCCTCGGCATGCTCCTGTGGATGTTCGACCGGGAATTGCCGTCCGTGGAAGAATGGATCAACCGGCGCCTCGCCGGCACGCCCACCATGCGCGATGCAAATATCAAGGCACTGCACGCCGGCCACGCTTTCGCTGAGACTGCAGAGCTTTCTGCGAATATTTCGCAGATTCAGCTACCGGTGGCCGAGATGGCACCGGGCGACTATCGCAGCATCACCGGCGCCGAAGCGCTTGCGCTCGGTCTTGCCGCCGCTGGAGAACTTGCGGACCGGTCCGTCATGTTCTGCTCCTACCCGATTACCCCGGCATCGCCGCTACTGCATCGACTGACACACCTCGCCGAACTCGGCGTTGGCACATTCCAGGCCGAGGACGAGATTGCCGCGATCGGTGCCGCTATCGGTGCATCATATGGCGGCATGATCGGCGTAACGTCGAGTTCCGGTCCCGGCATTGCGCTCAAGACCGAGGCTATGGGTCTGGCGGTCAGTGCTGAACTGCCACTCGTGATCGTTAACTGGCAGCGCGGCGGCCCGTCGACGGGACTGCCAACCAAGACCGAGCAGTCCGACCTCTATCAGGCTGTGTACGGCCGCAACGGCGATACGCCGATTCCGGTCCTGTCAGCGTCCACGTCGGGCGAATGTTTCGAGATGGCTATCGAAGCCACACGTATCGCTCTCCGCCACATGACGCCGGTTATCCTGCTTGCTGACGGTTACCTCTCGAATGCGGCGGAACCCTGGCGCATTCCCGACCTCTCGAAATTCGATCCAATTGCGACCAACCCGGTACCGAACTCTGATGAGAGCGCGCAGCGTCGTGCCTTTACGCGTGATCCCAAGAGCCTCGGCCGCGCATGGGTGACCCCAGGCATGCCCGGCCTGATGCATCGTATCGGCGGCCTCGAGAAAGACATCCACTCCGGGCACATCTCTTACGACCCGGCTAACCATCAACGCATGACGGACCTGCGCGCCGCCAAGGTCGATGCCGTTGCCGAGTTCATCGACGACCAGGTCATCGAGCAGGGCCCGGAAAGCGGCGACCTCGTTGTAGTCGGGTGGGGATCGACTTACGGACCGATCTACCAGGCCACGCGCAGGACAGGCGTGAGTTTCATTCATTTGCGCCACCTGAACCCGCTGCCGAAAAATCTCGGCGAGCTACTCGCTCGCTTCGACAAGGTGCTGGTCCCGGAAATGAATGACGGGCAACTGACCACCCTGCTCCGCGCCAACCTCCGCGTGGAGCCTGTGCCGTTCACCAAGGTGACCGGCCAGCCCTTCCTGATCCGGGAGTTGGTTGAAGAAATCGAATCCCTTCGCGGGGAGGCATCATGAGCGACAAACTGACCCCCAAGGACTTTGCGACGTCGCAGGAAGTGCGTTGGTGCCCGGGTTGCGGCGACTACGCTATCCTGAAAACCATGCAAAAAGTGCTGGCGGATGTTGGCGCGGATCCTGCCAACACGGCGTTCGTATCCGGCATCGGTTGCGCAGCCCGCTTTCCCTACTACGTTGAGACCTATGGCTTCCACACCATTCATGGGCGTGCGCCCACGATTGCAACAGGCCTGAAACTCGCTAACCCGGCGCTCGATGTATGGGTTGTAACCGGCGACGGTGACAGCCTGTCGATCGGCGGCAATCACCTGATGCATGCGCTGCGCCGCAACGTGGGCCTCAAGATCCTGCTGTTCAACAACGAGATCTACGGACTCACCAAGGGCCAGTACTCGCCAACCTCGCGCATCGGCACCAAGTCGCCATCGAGCCCCAAGGGCTCGGTCGACACGCCCGTTTCGCCGGGCCAGGTGGCAATGGGTTGTGGCGCGCATTTCTTTGCACGCGGCGTCGATACCGACAAGGCCGGTATGAGCGATGTACTCCAGCAGGCGCACGCGTTTGTGGGCACGTCGTTCGTCGAGATTTTCCAGAACTGTATCGTTTACAACGAGGATGTCTTCGCCGATTTCACTGAACGCAAGACCGCCGCAGACACGCAGCTGCACCTGAAACATGGCGAGCCCATGTTGTTTGGCAAGCACAACGACAAGGGCATCCGTTTCAACCAGGACACGTGGTCACTCGAAGTTGTTGACGCAACTGAGTCACCCGATGAAGTGCTTGTGCATGACGAAAGTAATGCGGTGGTCGCGAGAATGCTGATCGACCTGCATATGCCAGTCGCCTTGGGCGTCATCTATCGGCAACCGGCGGTGAGTTTCGAAGACGCGTTCTACGCACACCACCCGTCGCGCATGAAGCGCACGAAGAGCGTCAAGGATTTCATCAGGGGCCCGAGCAGCTGGACAGTGGATTAGAGATTCTCTTCCACCGGCTTGCCATCAATCTTGTAGACGACACCCCCCTTCATCACAAAGTCGACATTTTGGAGCAAGTTGACGTACTCCAGGACGTCGCCACGCACGGCGATGATATCGGCCTTCTTACTGGCGGACACGGTTCCAAGTTCGTCTTCGACGCCCATCATGACGGCAGGCCAATACACCGCGGCGCGAATGACGTCCATGACCGGTAGCCCCATGACCCGGACCAGGACATCCATCTCGTTCCAGGTCGACTGGCAATGAAACTTCATTGGGATGCCGCTGTCTGTGCCAACCAGGAACACTACCCCAGCCTCCCGTAACTGGGCGATCTTGCGTTTCAGTGTCGGCTTCCGCAAAGGTGTGAGTCGGGTGTAACCAAGCTGTCCTGGATTGGCAATTGACGCGCGAATGTCAGCAATCGTGTCCTCTCTGAGTCCACGCTCCCAACAGTTACCGTCGAGTTTCTCGGGATTTGCGACCGTACGATCGAAATTCCAGAGACCCTCCACAGTCGGTGTCCAGTAGAGCGGCCCGCCGGCGACCCGGCCGGTTGCAGTGCGCTCCCTGAGCGCCTCGATGACGTCCGCCGGGTACTCCGGTGCTGTCGTCAGGCCGGTGTGTTCAAAGTTATCAATGCCGATCTTCAGCCCCATACGGATCTCGTTTGGACGATGTGCATGCCCGACAACCTTCATTCCCCGCTTGTGTGCTTCATCCACAATGGCCTGGGCGATGTCGAGACGCATCTTGTCCTGATCGATGAGCTTTACGATGACCATGCCCGCCGCATCGAGCTTTGCGACTTTTGCACGCGCGTCCGACGGCGACGTTACGGCCCACCGGTAACCGGTTTGCCAGTCTTCAACTTCTGCCTGCAGAAACGGTCCGGACATGAACAGGCGCGGCCCTGGAATCTCGCCGTTGTTGATTCGTGTCAACACCGATTGCGATGCCTCGAGCGGCGCGCCAAGGTCGCGTGCCGACGTGACACCCGCCAACAACAGGTGACTGGCTGTGGCGGGCATGATCTCATCGGCCATCCTGTCGAGGTACGTTGCCTGCCAATGCGGATAATCCGCATGCCCACTGAGCATCAGGTGCGCATGACTCTCCCATAAGCCCGGCAGGACATCCATGCCCTCAGTAGAGATGACCGCGTAGCCATCGGGAACAGCTAATGACTCGACGGTCCCGACTTTCATGATCGTATCGCCATCGATGAGGATTACGCTGTCCTGGATCGGCGCATGGCCGAAACCGTCGATCAGGCGACCGCCCACGAGCGCGGTCTTGTCCTGTGCATGAGCACTGGAAACAACGAAGAAGAATGCGATTACAGCGAAGAATGCTCTGGTTGTGATTTGCATTGGAGCGCCCCGGTGACTGGTTGTCAGAAGAGCCTATGCGGATCAGTTGTGCGACGCAAACGAGCTCGTCCGTCTATTCACCCAACAGTGTCCACCGATCATTCGCGAGAATTGACAGGCCGTCTTCCTCGAGCTTGATGAGATGCGCCAGTAACGAGCGTTCTGCCAGGCCGTAGAGTTTTTTGTCAACGTCCTTGTAAACGTGCGGTACGAGCTCGCGCGTCGTGATATCCGGGTTCGCCTTCAACGCGGCAACCACTCTCGCTTCGCGCTCGAGTCGATGCTCGATGATCCAGTCGATGGCTCTCTCGGGATCGTGAATCAATTCTCCATGGCCGGGCGCCAGCGCGGCGCATCCCATACTGCGAAGGCGCCGCAACGACTCGATGTACTGCTTCATGTTGCCGTCAGGAGGATTGATGACCACGGTTGAGCCATCGATAACATGGTCGCCGGTGAAGACCCAGTCACTCGCCTCATGATGAAAGCAAACGTGGTTCGATGCGTGCCCGGGCGTATGAACTGCACGTATCGTAAATGCATCGCTTACCAACTCGTCACCATCCGCAAGCACCCGATCCGGCTGGAACGATTCATCCTGGTGCGCGCCCACCGGCGCCGGAATGCCGATCAGTTCGGCACCTGTTTCCTTCGCGAGCACTGAGGCTGCCGGGGAGTGATCAGGGTGCGTATGCGTCACCAGGATCCAGCGTATCGGGGCATCTGCTATGCGCTGAATGGCTTCCAGATGCCTGCTGATGATCGGACCCGGGTCGAGAACTGCGATCTCCTCGACGCCAAACAGATACGTGTTGGTTCCTGGCCCGGTCATCATCGACGGATTCGGTGCGACGAGCCGGCGGATACCCGATTGCAGCTCTGTGAACGGCTCCATTTTGGGGCCGAACCCGCTCACGAATCGATACCCGGATAGTCCTTGTCTCCCGGCAGCACGATCTCCTGACGCCCGTCTCGCTCTATGATGACCGGCACCATGCTCGTAACACCCCATTGAACGCACGACGAGGCCCAGTCCACCAGGGCATCCAGCGTCTTCTGCTTCTCGATGGTTTCCAGTGTCTTGACGGTTGGAAAATGCAGTTTGATCGCTCCCTCCCTGCCGGCGGCGAGCGCGTCATGCGCCGTCATCCAGCAGCAGTTCGTCAGCTCGCCGCCGCAGTGACTGGCTACCTGGGACTGCGGCATCACTGCTAGAAAAAACCGTGTTGAGTAGCGTTTGGTTTGCTGTGGCGGCGTGACCCAGTGACCGATGTAGTGAAGCTGGTCGCAGTAAAGTTCGAGTTCGTTACGGCTGACGAAGTCAGCCCAGTTATCGCTGTTGTCGTTCAACGCGTCGCGCGCCGCTTCCGGGCCCTCAGCAACTTCGTCAGTATTCGCCAGCAGCACACCGGACTCTTCGAACAGCTCGCGCACCGCTGCGCTGTAATAATCGAGACCGTCGCCTTTAACGCCGAGATTCGCGTCGGCCGCCCTCGTGCTCAGGCCTTTGCAATAGTCATGTACGGCGTTGTCCTCGGGGTCGACAACCCCGCCCGGAAACGCATAAGCGGCGCCAAACGCTGACGCCTCGTGACGTTGCACGAGAAAAACCTCGGGCTCGTGGTCCGTCGCCCTGACCAGCACGACGGTCGATGAGGGTCGAGCATGGGCGATGTCAGTCAACGGGTGCTGGCTCCGGGCTGCCGGTTTCAACATAGGCCTTGAGACGGCCCAGTGCTTCACCGATCACGAAATCGACTGCGGGAGCAATCTTGTCCAGTCCATCCTTGCTGTAACCCCCGACGGCGTAAGTGAAGGTCACGCGGGTGCCTCCCTCAACGTCTTCAAACTCCCAGGTCATGTTGCCATCCACTCCCATGAGTCCCAGCGGGCCGAGCCCTCCGGTCATGCGCAACAAGTGTGTGGGGTTAACCATGGTGACGATGAGATGCACTACGCCGGCTGTGTCGCCCAATGTCTCGCAAAAACACCCCTGCATCGCCGGCCTGATGCTGAGCCGCGACGCATCACCGGAAATGGTGTGATCCGAGCTCCACCACCGATCGATCTGCCCAACTGCGGCCACCCAGGTTTCAGCTCGACTTTCGGCAATAATCACCTCGTTAACCGTGGTGAATCCGTTCATGGCGGAGTCGGTAACTTCTGCATTTGCGAACGGAGCCGCCAACGCCAGTAACACGACCCACATTGCATTTCTCATGGCTACCCCCAGAATCTGGACCCTAGCTTACCGCAATCTTGTTACCCTGAATTGATGGAAGACCTGCGTGTCGTCTTTGAGAGCAAAAACCGGCGGAGTTGTTCCGATCGGGCACTTGTGCTCGCGGCGGCGCATATCCCCTTTCAGCTTATCGACGATGGGCTGAGTTGCGCATTGGTGGTACCGGCTGAGCATTCGGCCAGGGCGGCCGAGGAATTGAGGCTTTACGAGGAGGAGAACCCACCGGTAAGGCCCAAGGTGCGCAAACGTATTGTCTACCAGGACGCCCTTCCCGGCGTGATCGGCTATGTTCTGATCGTGTGCGTTGTGGCCGGGCTGGCCGGCTTCTCGATGTTTGGCAGTAACTGGTTCGCGGCCGGCCGCGTCGATGGCAGCCTGATTCGCGACGGTGAATGGTGGCGCACGATTACGGCATTGACGCTGCATTCCGGCGTGCGCCACCTGCTTGGCAACCTGGTCTTCGGCGTATTCTTCGGAATATTCGCCGGGCGCCTGCTCGGTTCCGGTGTGGCCTGGCTGGCGATTGTGATTTCTGCGGCGCTGGGTAACACGGCAAACACCTTGCTGCTCGACTCAACCCACAAGTCACTGGGCGCTTCCACCGCGGTCTTTGCGGCGCTCGGTCTGCTGGCCGGCTACGTGTGGCGCGGCCAGTTGATGGCGCAAGACAGGTGGTCAACCCGCTATGGCCCGGTCATCGGTGGCCTGGCGCTGCTCATGTTTACGGGAACCGGCGATGAGAACACAGACATTGGTGCGCACCTGCTCGGCTTCGTCTGCGGTTTTGGAACCGGCATGCTGCTTACTATGATCGGCAAGATGCCGGCACCACCCCGTACGCAACTTGTAGCCGGCGCCATGGCGCTGGGGTTAGTCGCTATCGCCTGGCTGGTCGCGTTACAAGGCTGAAAGTCCGGCGAATTCATGTAGAATTTCCGCCGGGGAGATCTACAGGCTCCAGCAGCCACAATAATGAAGAAAATACTGCTGTTTCTATTTGCGCTCGCACTGATCGCGACCATGGTTCTATGGTTCCGGCATGGTGGGGGAACGCCATACCCGGATCTGTCGACAGCCCCGGTCCTTAACTCGTCGGAGCTCGAGCTGGTACTCGAGTACCCGGAACCCATCGGCAACGTGGCAGTCAATCGCGACGGTCGGATTTTCTTTACCGTACATCCTGAATCCCGACCGACGGGAAACAAGTTGCTCGAGTTCGTTCGGGGTGCGGCTGTGCCATACCCGTCGGGCGCCGAGCAGGCGGAGTTATTCGACACGGTTCTCGGCGTGTCCATCGATCGGTTCAACCGCCTGTGGACAATCGACCACGGTAACCACGGCATGCGGACCGCGCGTATCGTGGCGATTGACCTCAATACCAACACGGTCATCCGCGAACAGTCACTGTCACCCGATATCGCGCCGGCCGGATCATTCCTGCAGGATCTGCAAGTCTCTGCTGATGGCAATACGATCGTCATCGCGGACGCAAGCTTCTGGCGCAAGTCGCCCGCGATCATCGTCTACGATGTGACAACTGGCGAGACGCGACGCGTGCTGGAATCGCACGCGTCCGTTGCGGCTGAGGACTACATCATTCGCAATGGCGATCGCGAAATGGAATTCCTTGGCGGCATCGTCGCATTGCGCGGCGGCATAGACGGCATCGCCCTGGGGCCAGACTGGCTTTACTACGGTGCGCTCAGCGGATCAGGGCTGTATCGGGTGCGGCTCAGGGACCTGCGAGACAGTAAGTTGCCGGCCGGACAGCTGGCAAAACGCGTGGAGCGATACAGCGACAAGCCCCTCAGCGACGGCATGAGCCTCGACGTTGACGGCAATGTCTATATTACGGATGTCGAACACAGTTCGGTTTTCGTGGTTAGCCCCGAACGCGAACTCAAGACGCTCATACAATCCGAAAACGTGCGCTGGGCCGATGCTTTGTCATTTGGACCCGAGGGCTACCTGTACCTCGCTGACAGCGCGCTCGCTGACCTCATTCTGCAATCACGTGAACACATCGATGCGCACGGCCCGTACCGGATATTCAGGTTCAAGCCCGGCGTTGAAGGTGTTCCAGGGCAATAAACCAAGGACCAAAATAATGGATACAAACACTCTTCCCGACCTCGGCTTCGACTGGAACCAGTTACTTGAAGTCATGCAAACCAGAGGCGTTGACCTCGGCATCAACGTCGTGATCGCCATCGCGATCTTTTACGTCGGAAAGATGGTTATCAGCCTGGTCGTCCGCGGCCTACACAAGGTCATGCAGCGCCAGGAAGTCGACAAGACGCTCGAAACCTTCGTCTGCAATCTTGTTCGCATGGTGCTCCTCGTCATCGTCGTCATCGCGGCAATCGGCCAGGTCGGAATCGAGACAACCTCCTTCATCGCAATCTTTGGCGCCGCCGGCCTCGCTGTCGGCCTCGCCCTGCAGGGCTCGTTGTCCAATTTCGCAGCGGGCGTCCTGATCGTCCTGTTCCGCCCCTATCGCGTCGGTGACTTTATCGAGGCTGCAGGCATTAGTGGTTCGGTTGAGCAGGTCCAGATCCTGACGACTGTCCTGAAGACCGGCGACAACAAACAGGTCATCGTCCCCAATGGCCAGATCATGGACAGCATCATCACCAACTACTCGGCAAATGACACTCGTCGTGTCGATATGGTGGTCGGTGTAAGCTACGACGACGACCTCGACAAAGTCCGTGACACCATCAAGGAACTCATTGCCGCCGAGGACCGCATTCTCGACGAACCGGCCTGTACGATTGCCGTTTCGGCGCTCGCCGACAGCAGTGTGAATTTCGTGGTTCGACCCTGGGTGAAGACACCGGATTACTGGGGCGTCATGTTCGACCTGACAGAAGCGATCAAGAAGCGTTTCGACAAGGACGGCATCACATTCCCGTTCCCGCAGCAGGACGTTCACGTCCACACCGTCAAGGACGAGAATGTCTGAATGAATTTTTTGTCTCCTGCATCCAGGGGGATCTGACTCGCATCTCCAATAGTATAAGACACGAGATTTATGTAGGAGAGCAGCATGGAAAGTGGAGTTTTCGGCCTCGCCGCCCTGGGATTCTGGATGTTTATCGCAGCCGTATCGGTGGGTGGTATCTGGGATGGCGTCCGCAAGCGTGAAGCAGAGCACGAAACGCTGCGGCGCATGATCGAAAGTGGCAAAACGCCTGATCAGGATCTCGTGGACAAGCTACTGGGGCACAAGAAAGACCCCGCGCGGGACCTCAAGGTGGCAGGACTGATCGTCATATTCGTCGCGCCTGGACTGGCGTTGATGGGGTGGGTCATTGGTCTTGCCCAGCCCGACGCCCTGATGCCATTGTTCGGAGTTGCGGGCCTGGTCGGGTTCGTCGGGATCGGCCTGTTGACGGCCGCAAGGTTCCTGGAACGCGCTACTCGTCAAGATTCTGCCGAGAACAGGAACGCATTCAGGTAGAGACATTGCGCTACTCAAAGGACCTTCTTGCCAAGAGTCCGGAGTCGGTGCTTGTCGGACTGTCCCGAACTGGGAACAGGAGTGCCTTCGCCGAACTGGTGACACGGCGTCAAACATGGATCCGTAATCTCATGCGGCGTTGCTGCGGAGATTCGACCCTTGCTGACGACCTGTCACAGCAGGTCTTTATGCAGGCATGGCGGTCAATCCGCCAGTTGCATGATGCCGAACGCCTTGGCCCATGGCTCAAGCGCCTGGCGATCAACATGTGGCTGCAGCACAAGCGACGGAACGATCCCCTGCGGGCCGCGGACGAACACACCGACACCAATACCAGCCATCAGGACCAGACCAGCGTGGGGATGGACCTCGATCGCGCTCTGGCTACGCTGGCGGATGAAGCGCGCCTTTGCATCGTGCTGAGCTACCACGAGCGCATGACCCATGCCGAGATCGAATCACTCACCGGCTTGCCACTCGGGACGATCAAGTCGCACATCCGGCGCGGTACGAAGAAACTTCAGGAAGAACTGTCTGCCTACGCAGAAACTGCTGAGGAAATGAAATGAATACTGGCCATGATCCAAAACTGATGGCGTTGTTTGAAGAGGCCGAGACCAAATTCGACGATGCCGCGTTTGCAGAGGATATTATGCGGATTATCGACGGTCAGCGTCGTAAGACGATGCTGGTGTGGTCAGCAGCCATGCTTGCAGGGATCGCCTGCCTTTCTCTCGTCGCAAGCCCGGTGGTCACTGCCCTCGGTATGGCAACGGAATTGCTACCTACCTCGCTCGTCAACATCGAATCCGACTGGCTGCAGAAACTCCTGGCACCGATCAACAGCATCGCAGCCGCGCTCGCGCTCGGCATACTGGCAATACGCAAGTTTATTCGCCGGATATTTGACTAGTCGGATACGTCCGGCTCAACGAAACACCACTTTAGCTTCGGGATGCGTGCCTTGAGGTTTCGCTCAAGATCGTTGATGTGTTCGATAGCCTCACCGATCGTCAGGCTCGAATTCATCTTGATCTTCACTGCGAGCATCGTATCGGGCCCGAACTGAATGGTAATCGTATTGAATACCTTCTCGATGTCGGGATTTTCGAGAAGAATATCCTCGATCGCTTGCTGCATTTCCGGATCGGCGGAACGTCCCACAAGCAGTGAGCGCACACGCCACCCAACAAAAGCTGAAATGATGAGCAGAACGACGCCAATGCAGATCGAACCCATCGCGTCGTAAAACGGATTACCCGTATAGAGCGCGAGGCTGAGGAAGCACAGCGCAAGCATCAGGCCGAGTTGTGCACCAATATCTTCGCCCAGCACCACAACGAGTTCCGAGTTTCGTGTGTGCTTCAGCCACTCACGGAATGACCTGTCGCCCTTCACTTTGCCGATCTCGCGAAGGGCACCAAACAGCGAACCGCCCTCCAGAAGGATGGCGAACACGAGAACCACGATCGCGATCCAGACTTGCGATAGCGGCTCGGGGTGGAGCAACTTGTGGTAGCCCTCGTAGATAGAGAACAGGCCGCCCATGCTAAACAGCAGGATGGCGACAATGAAACTCCAGAAATAGCTGAGCTTGCCGTAGCCGAGTGGATGCTCTTCGTCGGGGGGGCGTTGTGACTGCTTCAGCCCCAGGTAGAGCAGCACCTGGTTCCCCGTATCCGCATACGAGTGAATCGCCTCGGCGAGCATGCTGCCGGACCCCGTGATCCAGGCGGCCCAGGTCTTGGCGATAGCGATTCCGAAGTTGGCGATAAAAGCGTAGAGAATTGCGCGAACCGTGGAGTCGTGTGAGGTTCCAACCATTGCGGGGCCTTGTAAACCGATTTCGTGATGGTGCGTTACCAGCATAATGCTCAAGCGTAAACTCACTTGTCTACTGCTAATGGCTGCGCTGGCCGGATGTGCGGCGCATCCGGACCCTATTGTCGACACCAAGGGTATTGATCCTGAGAAGCTCGCGCAGGATTGGGAGGAATGCGAGGCCTACACCGAACAGATCAAGATAAGCCAGGGCGTTGCAAAAGGCAGCGCCGTGGGCGCCGCCGTGGGTGCGGCCGCTGGCGCTATTCATGGCGATGCCGGGGATGGCGCGGCCACCGGCGCGATCTTGGGTGGTACCCAGTCTGGCCTGCAGGCCGATCGCGACAAACAGAGAGTATTCAAGCGCTGCCTGCGCGGCCGCGGCTACCGGGTTCTCAACTAATCTGATACTGTATATATATACAGTACCTG
>Ga0224504_10000095_pt1 | contig 34268 bp, 50 predicted proteins | sample SF_Oct11_sed_USG_3_FD_170160 | JGI IMG/M metagenome (GOLD analysis project Ga0224504, IMG submission 170160) | Sediment microbial communities from San Francisco Bay, California, United States - SF_Oct11_sed_USGS_24 | ecosystem: Environmental > Aquatic > Marine > Sediment | place: USA...
CATATTCAAGCGATCTTTGAACCCGTACGACTTCATGCATCAGCCCCCCACATTGTCCACCCATCTCGTCCATGCCGAGAAAACATTTCCAAGTAGGGGCCAGGACTACAAGTTTCCACTAACTCATAAAATTCCAAAGGTTTGCTACTATGCCCCTTTACCCCGCGATCTGCCAAGAAATGTGTTGCCGCATCCTTACGCTTCAAGGGCTGCGAACCCTTCACGCCGAATAACACTTGCTCGGTAGACCCTCTGAAATAATTGCCCATGCCAAAGGAAGGCTTCACCCATGTAATACAGGTGATATACCGGAACCCCCATTGCTCAAGCAGGCCGAAGCCCTTCGGTAAGGAGCGGTTAGTAATCCACAGATACAAGTGACAATCTTCGTCAGATAAAGCCGGGATCGGCAACGATTGAATCTCTGCAAGTGGCATCGTGCCATAAGTAGGGCGCGAGCGGCCTAGCTGGTCCACATCCCCTTCGTCACCCCAGTCCCATGGCGGGTCCATAACAATTGTGGCAAATTGCGCATCTAAGGTTCGGGGGTCATCACAAACCTCTATTCTTTGAGTATTCTCTTCTCGCCGCTTTTCTCTCTTCTCCTCTTTCTGCTCTCGCCGCACATCCTGCAACGTCGTTTCTCGCTTGGCAATCTCTCCACGGGTCTCCACGTCTAAGGCCGCTAATTGCTGCGCAATCATACTTGTTTTCTTGTCAATGCCTAGATCAGAAAGGGTAGGTGGTGCATTTAATTGGGGTTCCTTTTCGGAACCCCTATTACGGCCTCCACCCTTTAGCCCGCGCCCTCCTGATTGCTTCTCCATGACCGACAACAACACTCCTAATTGCGCTAGGGCTTCGGTTTTAATTTCGTGGGCATAGCCAATCGCGTCTTCGCCTAGTTCTTGACGCTTCGCGTAGATTTCTGCCGCCGCCGCTACATCGACAATTTTCTTGGTAGCTTGGATTGTCTTAGCTTCCTGAAGCGCAGTACGCGCAGAGTCTAGCCGCGCAATTACAACATCATGAGTTCCGTGCATAAATCTCCTTTATTGTGTTTTGGTTGCCGCGCCAAGTCGCGCCGTGTCGCGCTAAAAACTCCATCCATATCTCGCCGCAATATCCTGTGCGAACTGCACCAATTTCGTCGGTTCGATATCGTCCGACTCTGGCGGATTACTAAAAAAATGAACCATGGCGCATAGATCCCGCAATTCTCGCCGCGCATCTTGCAAATCACGCAACACTGACACCTCTTCCTCAATCGAAATAGGTGGATGATTTTGTATAAAAATCTTTTTGTCTGGGAAATTGCAGGTGTACGCCACTCGGTGAGCAACCACCACATCGCTCAGTCTTGGTTCATCCATCACACGCTCCCTTCTAATTTTTTCCGCTGTTGCGTCGCATTTCATGGCATTACCTGTTTTTCGCGCATATTTCCGTTTTAAGCGTTTTGGGGTGCCAGACTACCTACCTGGTGCCGTTCGTTGAATTTTGGGCCATTCTCGTCGTCTCTTAATGCCTTGTTTTGTCTAATCGGTTGGCGAACGGAACCCGTTAGCTGTTTTTCAAGCCAAACCTGGGGAGTCCAACCTTCTTTTGTCCGCCAAGGAAACCGATGATCTTGAAAGTCTGGATCTTCGAGAATTTCAAAGATTTCTTGCTTCGCTTCATGCGCCTTTCGCGGATCTTTACCCAAAACGATATGCATGATGTTGGTGGCGCAAGCATGACCGAACAGCCGATCCATTTCGGTTTCCCCGTGGATCTGGCCGGAAAAGATCTGATCCGCGTGTTTTTTCTCTCTCACCTGCTCTTTCGCCAGCCTGGCTTCCTTCGCCTTGGCTACACCGTCACGGAAGACCCCAAGTTTTGGCAGATACCCAGGATTGCCCATAGCCAGCTCATGACAAGCCGCTTTGAAATCAGCAACATGCCCCCCACCAAACTCTTCCCAGAAATACACCATTTGCTGGTGAGTGACCTTCAAAGCCAAGGCTTCTGTCATGCGCCGAAAAATATTTTCGAATTCTTGCCGTACCATACATCCCCCTTAGATATATTGGATCTTCTCTTCCTTCGACGCCTTTTGGAATTCCGACCGACACCAACTTTTCCACGCCGCATTCCAATCTTTGTATTGGTACCCCTTCGCGGTGGCTTTGAGCTGAAAATTCTCGAATTCTTCTTCTGGCCGTTTGATGCCTTGATTCAATGCATACTGTCTCAGCTCTTCGTTGAGTTCAAAGCCTGAAGGCCAAGACGTTTTTTTATCCACACCCACTTTTCTTTTAAGAGTATTCTTATACTCTTTTTCTTTAACTTTAGGAGGGTTAGGAAGGTTAGGAAGGTTAGGAAGGTTAGGAAGGTTAGGAGGGACTCCAATTTGCCCAGCTTCTGGCGCGAATTTGTCGCTTTTTGGAGAACGTATCCTGTGGTATTCCGCATACTTAGGTGACATGATAGCCATTGGAAACATATTTGTTAAGTCTTGGGTAGGTACTAGGAAACCATTGGTTAGCGTTTGGTTAGCACTTGGTAAAGGTTTAGTTAGCACTTTGCTAGACCTTAACCAATCATTAGCTAGCATCTGGTTAAGAGCTAACCAACCCCTAGGAAAGCGACAGCCAAACATCTTGCAGCAGGATTCTAGCCACTTTTGAGTCAACAAAAATTCATTGTCATTTTTGTCTAATTGACTAAGAATTTCTAACCACAAGCTAAATCCAGCCAACCCGAATTTTGCCTTAAATTCTAAAACATCAGGGTCATGATTGATTTCATGGCTAACGGGGAACCATCGCTTGTATTTGGCCATCAATTACCCCTTTTTTGCTAGACAGGTTTTGATATACTCCCGCCTTTTCGCGGCTGAAGTTTTTATACATTCAACGCATGTCCCTGAATCAGTCCGCCTCAAGGCTGTATGCCCGTTAATGCAAGACAGGCCTGTAAAATAACGCCCTTCACCCTTTAACGCGGCCTCTTCTCTGGTTTTTGGAATCATCTCTAATCTCCTTAGGATTAGTATATGAATTTGTATATGGTTCGTCAAACTTTGTCTAGAAATGTCATTCGCTATGTTTGGCACCACACCTATCCATGGGCTTCTCTTGGATCATAGCTTCTTGCAACTTACTTGCATTAAATCCCCAAATCCAACACCTCTTGGCCCAGCCTTCGAGCCGCGATCTCACAATATTTCTCCTCTAACTCAATCCCAATGGCCTGCCGCCCTAAGTCTTTGGCTGCTCTCAATGTCGTGCCGCTACCCATGAATGGATCAAGGATATCATTGCCAGTATTTGCCCCAATCAAGGCTTTCATCACGCTGACGGGATTTTCCGTTGGATGATACATATTCCCCGTCCTATCTCCAAAAATTACATCAGGAATGCGCTTCTTGAACTTATGATTTGGCCGACGATAAAAACAGCAAGCCTCCCACTGCCGCCCATGTTCATGCTCCAAATCACCCATACTCCAGTTATTTTTAACCCACGCCAAGACACTTTTAGGCTGGGGCATTGCGGCAAGTTGATCCCAGCGACAAAAGACGTAAGCAGCCGACAGAGCTTTGTCTATAGCCATATTGACAGCATCAATAGGCAGACAATCATCTCCTGCAATACGTTTATGTTTAATAAACCTATAATTAGATTGAAAAGCTATTCCATACGGCGGATCGGTCAACACCAAGTCCACCTTGGGCAAATCTGGCAAAATCTCCAAACAATCCCCATGATAAATCGTAATCCCCGCCTCTTCATAATACGGTTTCGGTAAACTCATGACATCCACAACACTGAGAACGTAATCGTACAGGCCCCCACCCAATACATCGCCTTTGGGTAATTGCCTTCATAGAGAAACACACACGCCACCACCGCGTAAAAACAGACAAGAAACACCATCAAGCTATGGCCTAGCATTCATCCACCTCTTTGATCCGCTCAAGAAGGTTCCGCTTCTCTTCTGGACAAAAATTCTGAGGCCCACCTTGCCAATGATCGTAGATGACCTCCGGCAAGCCTTTCCGCAATCGGCTACACTTCTGGGGCCACCCGCCAAACTCTTGACATTTGCATAATTCAGGATGGCAAGGCTCATCAACTTCGACAGCTTCAATCATATGCTGGTCTAAATAATTCTGAAAATCCCCGCTGTCGATATCAAAGCAGTCATGCTCATAAAAATACTTGAACGCCCACAGCCCCAAATCTAGGAATGCCTGCTCACCGTGTGTCATAATTAATACTCCAAATAATCAAAAAGAAATCACGCGTCATTCCAATTATCTAGCGTGATGCCCGCCATTCGCTTAACGTGGGTATAGACTTCCGCTCGCACCTTCACCCCTAACCCTACGGCCTTTTCAATCTTCCCTCTAGACATTCGGATCGCATCCCAGACATTAAGGATGTCATTTTTCTTAAGCGCGTTGACTGCACGATTCGAGAGTTCAAATTTCCGCCACGTCATAGCCTTTAATCCCGCGATACGCAGATCCCCTAAGGCTTTCGCCCAAGAAGTATGATCAATCGTTTTAAGTTCTTCAAATTCCGTTAGGTGTGAACCCCGCTTTTCACTAGTGGCGATTAAAGCAAGTGTGTGCATACGTCTCCTTTTACGACAGTCGCGCTGCTAATTCGTAAGCATACCGAGCAATCAAAATAGCTTCCGCTCGGTTGTGGTCTTTTTTCCGCTCAAGTGGGGCGTCAGGGTAATACTTGCGAGCGAGATCTAGTGACGCCACCTTCTCTTCCCCTGTCAACAAGAAATGCTTTTTCCACAGTTGCGGTAACACATACAGGGGACGAATCGGTCGGACACTCATACAACCCGTCTCAATCGATCCGAGCATACGCCCAGCACGATAGCTGGCCGAAACCCCTTCCCCTGGACGCGCCCAGCCCTCTTCAATGATAATGGTTAAAGGGTGCCCATTCAGGTCGGCGTTATTAATAATTTCAACAAACGATCTGACGGCAAGCCGCCACTGTGGCTTCCCCCCTAGAGACATCGTATAGGACTCAATAGGCAGATCATGAACCGCCACAAGCACCGCAGCTTCAGTCATGACGGCAATCGCCCCCGTTTTGCCTGGATCAATGCCAATGATCATTGTATAGTTTTCCCTGTATAGACTTTGAAGTGCTTCGGCCTTCTCCCGATCTTCCCTCTGTTCGTATCTCCACGGGTTAGCTTATGAACTTCCCTTAAGTGCTTCGCCTTGCTAGCTTCCCCAAACCCGCGTGGGGGGTTCGGAAAACAGATTGTGCAAACCCATGGCTCATGGGCTAAGACTCGATTTTTTCCGTTTCCCACGAATCAGCTCCCTTCTTATGGCAATCTACGCACAGGCCATATTCTAAATCGTCTATCCAAAACAATAGGCCACACTCCGAGCATGGCAGATCAGGCGTCCACCAATCATTTGGTTCTATTCCGGCAGGGACTCCCATAATCTACGCCTCCAATGGCTTTCCATAACGTCGCCAATTCTTGGCTTTTTGGTGCCCCGTCATCCCAACATTCTTATAGTTCATCTTCAAGGTTGGGTGTTTTTTCTCCATATGCTCAAAATACGATTTCCGCCCGATGCCCGTGACGGCGGGGAAGCAAAGCACATTACACTTCCATGGGTCTGTCTCACTCCTTGGTGGTGGGGTTTGTCTTTTTGCTCTCACCAGCGACACCTCCAGACTATTGATGGTCGATTGCTTGTTGTTTTACGACGAAGGCCAGAGTCTTCAACTTCTCCCCTGACTCGCAAGTCAGACATTCGCCGCCATACCTGCGCATGGGTTAATGGCTCTTGACTCGCGCTTAACGTCTCTTCGACTTCCTGGCTTGTTAACCCACCAGGGTTTCGACGCAATGCGCCAAGGATGATTTTCATATGACGTGATGCCAACCCTGGGGCCTCTTCTGCCGCTTCCTGTGATGTAGCAGGGTCATTCGTTCGTGCGTGGGGCGTTGCGTCCCATAAGCCCTGACAGGGGCCTTGATCTGGCTGTAAATCTGGAAACAAGTCAGTCATGGCGTTCCCCCTTTCAATAGAAAATACGTGCATCCCGCTACAATTGATTTCTCTTGCTTGTAATCTGGCGCGTCAGGGTTTTGGCATCGACGCTTTCCGGAAATATAGTGTGTTGACTGCGCCCAAAACTTACATTGTCCGCATTGGGGTTCGAAGTAATTCAAAGCAGGGTCGCTGAAGCTCATCAATCGCCTCCTCCTCTGTGATTTCCACCTCACATTGATTGCATTTCCACGCATCACGGCAGGTCTGGCAATAACGGTGCGGGCAAATATCAACCCCCCACTCGCATCCGTTGCATGGGCCGCTCATTGCTCTCCATCCCGAATCGCCAACTGGCTCAACGGAAAATGGAAAAATTCAACCCCTTCCCAGTCAACATGCTGTACCCCGCATTCTGACAGATACCGGATAAACACATTCTCCGCGTTTCCTATCGCATCTCGCAAAAGATTGAGTTTATTCCACTGGTCGCGGGTTACTGTGTGCGTAATCTTCATGGTCATTGGGCCTTTGAGTCGATAGTCAAAAATAAAACTTGCTCGGTGTGCTCCGTCAATAAGGCGACTTGTTTCCTATCTGACAATGGCACCTTGAGCGTCACTGTCCCTTCCCCGTCCTTGTCGAATGACACCCGATGGATGCAACAATGCAATTGGATCATGTCGTTTCCCCTTTCGATAATAGAGTCCATGTGTATGGATATACTTCATTCTGGCTTTGACTTGCTGAATGAGACTCATGACGCTCCCCTTTCTATGATTCAGGATCAACGAGTCCAATGTAATGCAGGGTATACTGCATGGCTCCCCGGTATTCTTTCTCTGAGATGCGATACCACACCGGCTGCCCCACCAAGTTGATATAATCGGGGAGTTTATACATTGATGCGGGGTCCCAAATTTTTGCAGTAAAGCCCCGGTCTTTACCCCGGTCTTTACTCGCGAATTCAATTACCCACCAGGTTTTGGTGCCGTCACGTGACGTTTTCTCTTCAACGCTCATGACTTCCGCAATGCGATCTTCATTCACCGCAAAATCTCGAAAGTCGATGTCCCCCTCATTCGTCCAAGAAGCCTCTTGAACCGGGGACGGTTCGAGCACCATAGTCTGAGTCTTGGGAGCTTCAACGGGGTTAGTCGCCTGCGGGTCTGCTGCCGGTGGTGCCGGTTTCTGCACTGGCGGGGATGGTTTTGGGATCCGGGGATGCTGCTTTCTTGCCGTTTCCCCATCGTCGTCTTCGGTCGGAATGCTCAGAAACGACATCAGACTATAGCGTCGGCCATAGCTGACCGCCTTGCCATACTCTTGGCTGTCGAGCTTGCCGACGGGAAAATCCACTGACGACGAGATCCATTCCCCGCTCGTATGAATAAGGAGCGTGGTGACGGTGACGCCTTTCTTCCCTGTGGAAATAGGCTGGAGAATCGCCAGCCCGTTGTCATTCATGGCGTCTTTGCACACGCGCAGCACTTCGGATAGATCCGCATAATGGCTGCGGAAAAAAGGGTTTTCAGCGCCTTTATGTGCGGCTCCCATTTGGGCCTGAGCTTTCACGAGTGCGGAAAAGACTTCATGAACAGAAGGCGAGAACTGCGCATGGGCATGGGACGTCTTCCACTGTAACGCTTCTTGTTCAGTATCAAGATATTCAGGGCTCATTTCGTCACCCCTAATCCGTACTGAATCAATTCATACTCTGTGGACGGGCAGCCCATGCTAATCAACCGGCAGAGCCACATTTCGGCGCAGCCTTCGGGAAGGTCGTCGCTGTTGACTGCTCCGTCAAGGCAGGACTTGGCGTAGTACCAAATGTTGTCGAAGTCAATCCGCTGTTGAAGCGCAAGACCTGCACGCCATTCCGGATAGCAATCCGGCGCTCCTCTGGGAGCAACGCGATGTGATCCCAGAGTCGGTTCCATTGCTCCCGCTCTAGATCTGCGCTGACTCGATAATTCATCTTGCTGTCGGATCGAATCGTGCGCCATATGTGGAGCCCATACAGCAGCACACTTGCGAATCCGATCAAAAGAATGATGTGTAGGGTGTTCATGATTCATGTTTTCTCCTTGTTAGCGGTTATTATTCAGCGCGTACACGGACAGGCCCACCATGTAATGGGACATAGTGAATACCTTCTAAACTTTTCAGATAGGCTCGGAGTAATAAGTCATTGACATTCAAGTTCTCCCCATTAGGCAGCTCATAAGAGCCATCCCCATCAAGGCTTGGCACCTTGCATTTTGTGGTGAAGCAGACACTTCCCGGCTTGAATTGTGGTTGATCGTGGTCTGGCATAAGTTCACCCCACCACCGACAGCACCCAATAGAGCACCGCAACAAAAATCGCCCAAGCCCCAACCATCAGAAGGACAATGGTGACTAGGCTCCCTACTGTCATTTTTGGATCTCGTAACGTTTGCATCACTACCCCCTGGTTTCTTTCATGGATTGTGCATAAAAATGCCGGGACGCATCCCGCTCGTTGATCACCTCATCGTTGAGCACCCTCCCGCGATTCGCTTCAATCATTGGATCAAGGCGGTTCCCACACATCACGCACATGAGTTGCGGGGCTTCATATCCCCTTCCCAGTAAATCAAACACTTCTGTTTTGACTAAAAGCCCGTTACATCGCGGACAAGTCATGTTCGTCCCCCCTTTCGTCTCTTTGCCCCCTGAAAATGTTGAATAAGAATTTCCCGAATCTGCCCGCTACGGTTCCGCCCTGACTCCCTGGCGGCCCTATCAACCCGTCGTAGTTGATGCGATTCGATCCTAATTGCAATCAACGCATCCTTAGCACTTAATTTGGCTTGCTTTTTATGTAGTGTTTTGTATAACATAATTAAATGTATAACAAATCTTTTCGGAGAACGCAAGCCATTACTTGATTTTTACGCAAAAAAAAGGGGGTGAACGATGAATTATCTCTTACTAGCCATTGTCAGCTTAAGTTTAGTGGGGTGTGCGGGGCCATGGCGGCACCCTGACGGGACGCCCATCACGGAAGCAGACAAGGCTGTCTGTGTAGAAGAGATTGCGCGCGGACTACACGGGTATGGGAATGATCCCTTGACGCATCGCGCAATTATGGATTCGTGCCTGTATCAAAAAGGTTTCCGCCAAATGGGGACTGGGTGCGTGAAGTAGCTTAAATCTCGGTGGGCCTATCTGTCGCTGCGCGTTCCATGAGTTCCACTAGCTCAACGCTGCGTCGCCCAACTTGCACAAACCATCGGCTATCACGCATTTCTTGCGCGGCAAGTTTCCAGTTCTGAAACTCCAAGGCCGTCCAAAATCTGACAAAGTCCCGCAAACGGGGCCATCCGATATTGAAGGCCATATTCAAGACGACAAGACGGGCATTAAATGGGAGCATGCGCCAAAACGGTTTATGCTTGTCGAGTTCAATCATGGCCAAATAAATGTCGTCTTCAAGAATAAGGGCCGCCGCTTCAAGAGAGATCGGACAATTCAGATTGTGCCCATAGCCAAGCGTTGGCACCCCTTCTGTATCTTCATACATTTCCAAAGAAAGTCCTTCATGGCGCTTCAGCATCGCCGTTAATGACGACATAAACTTATCCATTCTTGTGCTCCTACGCTAATTGGTGCTCATCAATGACCGGGACATAGCACTTTGCGCGGTAGCTCCATGGCCCTGGAAGTTTTATCTCAAGCCTTGCCGTATCCGCCCGCACCGCGTCCACAATCTCCCTGGCCCGCGTTGAACAATCTTCAAGGGTGTAATAATGCACTTCTGGGCGATCAAAGAATTTCAGGCATGTGGCCCCGGAATCCTTGTCTCCCACAAACCCCGGCTCAAGTGAGCACACAATCACCAAGACAACATAAAACATGCTAGGACCCTTCAACGGGGCAACTTTCCAATTTCACTGGCCCCGTTCCCGTCACACTCCCAAGATCCACGCTAAACCATGCGGTGTTGGGGGCTGTGATATTCAGATTGCCCCCTTCCCCAATATCAAGCATGACGCATTTCTGCTTCAAAGAGCTGCACCCACCTAGAGCCAGCGCAGCAATAATCAACGTCTTGGCGCACGTTGTAAGCATATTTCTCGCTCCTCCCGCGTCGTCGCGGTGTTCACGCAGGTACGTTGCTGGTAAAAATTCCCGTCACGGATCAGACCATGGTTGATCTCAAGCTGCAACGTTTGTTTATCAAGTTGCCCCTTCGTTTGTATCCACATATCTGCGAGTCGATTATCAAGGCCGCTCACGTTACGCTGAAGCCTGTTGTGGTCTTCTTGATAGACATTCTCGAAATACCCCGACCGATCTAGCCATAAAATACCAGTCGTCACAAATGGAAAAGCGAAAGCGAAGATGATCCCCGCCATGGCTACCTTTTGATACCGCTCGATAAGCCATTGAACTGCTTGGAAACTCTTCTCCATGAATGCCACCTTTCAGCCCTCTATGCTTTTTTTTGCTTAAATGCCTTGTGCATCGCACCGACGCCTGCGAGAACACCACCAAACTCAAGAAGAGGGATCCCCAGTTCAGCGTATCCTGCCGCCTTCATGGCGGAACCGATGCCAAAAATCACAAGGCCCAAAATCTGCTTGTACCCGTTAATCATTCTAATAGGTTGAATGAGCTTTTCCATAAAATAGAATCTCCATATTAAGGGGCACCTTCATGCCCCGCCTGTGACGGTTGGATCTGGGAGTGCGAGCGGAATTGCTACGGCATCCGGTGAAAGATAAATACCCGTATTCGTACCACGAAGTGCCCCCCAGTAAATTGCCCCAATATTAACGCTATTCCTGACGGAAGGCCCCCCACCCGACTGCGTGCCGAACACCTTCACTTCCACGGCACTCCCATCCGCTGTCCCTAAAACACTGGCGTTCCAAGTAAAGGCTGCGGTTTCGTCTGCGGTCGTCACGTCAATTTCTGAGCTGGTCGCAAGAGCTGACCCCCCGCCATTCTCCCAGACTTCAATACGCACCGTTGGGGTTCCTGTTTGCACTGTGTCAAATTGCCCAACATTCACTTCAATACTTTGAAGATCAGACCCAACAGTAGGGTCTAGTTCTGGTGACGGCATCGTCACATGACAGGATGTTGCGACGTTATTGCTGCTAGCTGTAGCCAAGGCTCCAAGTTCTTGGAAGTTCGCGACAGTGGCAGCGGGTGAAAATCCAGATTCCGCCGTCATTGTGTCAGGGTATAAGTCATCCCGCCGCTTGATATGGCCGGAAATGATGGCATGCTTGCTCGGACATTGCTTGGTAATGTGCAAATCCGTAATTTCTGTTTGATCCTGAGCGTCGATAGCGATAGTGTAGATGCTGTAACCGCTAGCAGGCGTTTGAGCGTTAATGCTTCCAGGATCCGCGTCAAAATACCATGCAGTCTGAACCGCTCCCCCTGTGTCGGCATATTCAAAAAAATATTTTTTCATTATTTAAGAGTCTCCAGCAGTGTGAGCTTTAAGGCTCGCACATGACACGTTGCCGTCCCCGATTCCGTTTTTCTCACTTGCAACCCCCATGTGCTGCTCCCGGTATACGTGTCAACATCCATCAAGTGGACAAGCTTACCCTCGTCCTGGCCACTTGAATTATATTTCACCCAAATAACCTCGTCTAAAACTTGGCCGTGTCCCACAATCCTAAAATTAAAGTTTGAAGTCGTTCCTCCATTTCCAAAGTTGCAATGGGCAACAACATAGATCGATCCCCCGCTGGCCGTATAATTTAACGTTAACAAGTTCTGGTACGACGTTGTTGCGACGATTGTGTTCCCAAGCAGAATGCTTTCCCCTTTATTCGTCACCGCATTATTGGCGATCTTGATCGTGTTAACCTGCAAGTTCCCGATTTTGGCCGTGGTAATCGCCGCCGATCCAATATGCGCACTATTAATCAAGCCACTTTGGATTTGCGCGGTATTCGTAAGAAGTGTGCCTGTCGTTAAGTGGGTTGACGTGATCGACGCGGAATTGATTTCATTGGCCCGCACTGCCCCCGCAGCAATTTTCCCAAACGTCACTGCGTTCGCCGTGATCTTGTCAGACGTGACCGCGTTCGTATTCAGCTCTGACGCATTCACTGCACCCGCAGAAATCTCCGACGCCGTGACGGAGTTCGCGGCCAGTTCCGTTGCCGTGATTGATCCCGCCGCAATCTTCCCCGCAATGACCGCGCCTGCGGCAATGGCCCCTGACGTGACCGCGCTGGCAGCAATCTCGGTTGCCGTAATAGCATCAGCCGCAATTTTGCCCGCAATCACGGCCCCTGCGGCGATCTTCGTGGACGTCACGGAGTTTGTTGCCAGTTCACTTGCCGCAATGGCTCCCGCCGCAATTTGTCCCGCTGTAATCGTATTTGTCGCAATTTCAGACGCGGTAATTGTGCCCGCGGCGATCTTGGCCGCTGTGACCGCATCGGCTGCGAGTTCGTTGGTATCAACGGCCCCCGCCGCGATCTTTCCGGCAATGACCGCTGACGCGGCAATCAACCCTGACGTGATTGCATTGGCTTGAATCTTGGCGGACGTGATTGCATTGCTGGCAATCTTCGTTTCAGTGACCGCATTCGTGGCCAAGGCTGTGGCGTCAACCGCTGCCGCTGCGAGTTCACTTGAACCAATCTGGCCCGCTGCGACTTTGGCCGCCGTGATCGCGTTGTCGGCAATCTGCGACGTGCCAAGCGTACCTGTAATATCTGCGGCTGGGACGGTTTCAACCCAGACAGTTCCAGTATCTCGATAGAGCTTGTTATCAGTAGTGAGAAACACCACGCGCCCTTGAGTGCCCGCTGCGGGCAAACTCCCTAACACTTCAACGGGTTTGACCCCTGAATCAAACTTTCCAATAGACACCGACGCATCCGCCAGCTCCGTATTTGTAACTGCACTGGCGGCAATCTTGGCCGTCGTGATGGCATCCGCAAGAATCTTGTCTGATGTCACTCCATTCGTCGCAATCTTCGCCGCGTCTACTGCTAAGGCGGCAATTTCTGTATTCCCAATGGCTCCCGCCGCCACCTTGAGTTGGGTGATCGCGTCGTCAGCGATTTGTGATGTCCCAAGCTGTCCAGTCACGTCCACAGCGGCAACCGCCGCAATCCATGATCCGCCGTCGTACCGATACAGTTTATTGTCTGTCGTGAGATAGGCTGTACGCCCTTCAAAATTCCCCGTCCCAGGCAAGGAGCTGACAATTTCGACTAAGGCTAAGGAATCCGCCAACTCCGTTGACGCCACTCCCGCCGTCGTCGCGTTAACAGTCGCGGTGAACGCGCTGGCGATCCCACTACGACGAATCGCCCGCAACCGATACCACCGCTGCACATTCGGCCCCAAGTCATCGACATAGGACAGAGAGAGCGTCTTTGTGAGCGTGACGACGTTGACGGTGAACCCCGAATCATCTGCACGTTGCAGCTCGTATTGAATCACGTCTGACTCTGCATTGAGATTCCAGGACAACCCAATCGCCAAGGGGAAGGCCGTGGCCGTCAACCCGGTTGGCGTTGCGGGAATCCCTGGATTCTCTGGGGTCGAATCCGTCGAGTAAGCCGTCCAAGACGACGTATTACTTGACGTATCAAATGCCCTGACGCGCACGTCGTAAGACGTATTAGGCAGCAACCCACCAATAAATGAATAGCTTGCTTCAGCCAGGATCACCGTAGTGTCTGTGTCCCCATTCTTTCGATACTCGACATGATACCCAGCCAGATCCCCTTCAACATTATCAGCCCAATCCGCCACAATATGGGTAGCCCATTGCCCGTCATTCGTCACCACGCCCCCAGGCGTCAAAGTAAGTCCCGTTGGCGTGGCTGGTGGGGTTGTATCCGCCGCACCCGCTGAAGGCGTAACCGCTTCACCCGCAAATTGCGTTGTATGGAAGGCCGAAAGATTGCCCGCAAAATCTCGCGCCCTGAGCCAATAGAAATACTGTGTGCCATTCGTCAAGCCACCATCCACAAACGATTCACCCGCTGTCTCTGCGCTAAATGACGCAAGAGACGAGTCATTGGTCGTATGCCGCCAAATTTCCACACAACAAAAATCAATCAAGGTGCCACCAAGCCCGTCCGTCGGATTCACCCATGTTAAATTCGCTGACTTATCCCCTGCTGACGCCACCACACTCGTTGGAGCGTCTGGCGCTAGCGTATCGCCTAATACGGTATGCGTAACGGCTGCCGTCCATGGAGAAATAAGTGATGCGTTCGCTTTATTGAGAGAGCGCGCCCTGATTTCATACACTAACAAGACTTCGACATCTTGGATCTTCACTTCCCCATTGGCCCCGTCAACCAACACTGACGTAATCCATGGTTCAGAGGCGTTCGCATCGGTGTTATAGATACGGTACTGTACTTGGAAGAAGACGCTCGCAGGCGTGAAGTTCCCAGCAATCGTCAAAGGAATCACCATTTGCGCGGAGAATGACCCGTCATCCTGAATCATCGCGACTGTTTCGTCAGACCGGATTGTCCCAATCGTGGGCGTTGGGGGGAGCGCATTCGACGGTAAGCTGTTAATGGAAATAATTGGGGTGTGGGTAGGGATCCCACCCGTGTCTGCCGTATAGACGCCTGGCGCTTCTGCAACTACCGTCAGACGTGCCGCTAAGCTGCCATTCTCTCTCGTGGGACGGATAGATTTGACAATTACCCGCTGAGAGATTTGCCCCCACTCACCAAAAAGCACTAGGTCGCCGACGGCGGGTTGATCTGTTGAGTTTGGAATAGGCGTGGTAAACGTGAGCAAGCTCACCGTGTCAACGGGGTTATCGATTTGTTCTTCTATTTGGATGTTGCCTGTTGTTTTCCGGATCTGTACCCCATAGCTTTTGGCTGTCTCCATCGTCACAAGGGAATCAATCACGATTGACACCACATCAGTCCCGCTTGTGTTGACGGTCTTGACGCGTCCCCAGCCTAATCCGATGAGTATGGCGTCATGCGCCAGGACCGCAAGGTCCCCACGCGTCACAATCATATGCTCTAGGTCGGTGGTAAATTCCCACTCTTCAAACCGCAGACGCCTTGCCGCAAAGTCAAAGCGCCCAAGTTTCCAAGCCTGGTCAGACGTCGTGACCCCTGGGTACTGGATAAAGTCATATTTCGTCGCATTGCCTGCATTATAGCCATCGTCATAAACCACGCGCTCATCTTCTTGATAATCTAAGGCTGCATTTCTAAACCCGATCCGCATCCCATGCGGGGTCTCAGGATAGGCCATGCGCCCTTCAATCCCCCAAGAGTTTCTTGGAGTAAAATGCTGCTTGACGGCTGCCTGGGTATCATCAAAAACAATGAAATACTGACCATCAACATTGTCGAGCGTTCCGCGGCCTACTGCCGCCGCTAGATTAGCGGAGACGAATAAGTTCCCGTCATTATCAAAGATGTGATTAAATTCAAACCCTTTTGTGGTGCAAAAGTCCGCGAATGCCTTGAACGAGTCCCCATCTAACCTAGACTGAGCGAGTGGGCGCATGTTCCCATTGCCCGTCAAAATGTCCGCGACTGCCCAGGCAGGGTTTCGCGTGGCTGCGGCTGCCACCCATGATGACCCGTTGTAGCTTTGCAACTCAGATTCAACCAGACAATTCAGATTCCCGATCAATCCATTCAGTTGATCTGTCGCTTTAATTCGTAAGGCAATTAACGCAACGTCTGACTCTAGTACGGGAGTTTCGTCGCGGATCGTTCGCAGAGCTGTCCAGAAGGTTGCCCCAATCTCTCGATTCCCATCGTCAGCAGTATTCCGCCTGATTCGTACATCATATTGTCCTTGCGCCACATCCCAGGAATGATTTTTTCTCACTGCTGACGTCGTCTTCCCATTCGTGTCAAACGTTCCCAGACTCGTCCATACCGTAGGCTCTGTCGTGAGCTTATACTCAATTTCAACTTGAATCGTGCGCCCCTTACGGTCTCCGTCTTTTTGGATAAGTTGGATTCCCGAAGGAAAGGCCCAATCAACACTGATGTGATCGGCGTCAATCGCCGTGGTCCGTGTCTGCCATCCCCCTGATTGTGTCAGCGAGAGACTAAAGGCATCCTCAAAGATATCCCGCGTGTACAGCGTGAGCGCTGGGTCGCCCGCCTTGCCTTCTAGTACTTCACTTTCGACATCAGTAAAGCTCCCGATTGCCGTGTCCCCTAACTTAATGTCCGTGATCGTAACAGGGCCTTTAGCCACAAGAAACAACGCCCGCAGGTATTGATCATTCCCCACAATCTCTGTGTACTGCGTCGGATATTTCCCTGGCAATTTCGGAAAAACGCGGATCTTCCCATAGACCTTCGGAATCACCCCAAACGGGTCAACCTGGTTGCCGACACCAGTAATCGTATTGACAAGCGGATCGGTCCCACCGCCACCGCTCCCGGTACTTGGCTTGCTGTTTCCAAGGATCGCCAGGTTCGCCAATGGAGCTAATGGGCCAAACCCTACCGCTGACCCAGCCTGGACTGACGCGTCATAGTCCTGGGTGATAGCAAAATTAACCGCAAAGACCGTGAGAAAAGCAGGGTTAAGCGACGCCGCCGCAAACGCTAAAATACCCCCAATGTTTCCCCCACCCTGCGGCACTGCATAGGCAATAACCGTATCCTTGCCATTGACGGGGGTAGATCCCCAGTGCATGGGGTCAATCATATCCCCATTGATGCTGAGACTGTGCAGCTCGCAACGCGTGTCCAAAAGTTTAGACACATCAGCAAGGTTCGCAATTGGCTCCCGCCCTGGGTCGATGGTTTCCGTCTTGCGTTTAAACGGGTGTGGCTTAAAATAAATCATGGGCAATAGCGATAAATCCCTTCAATGCGTGACTTCCAGCGTCGTGACTTATACCGTTCAATTTGGCTTTCACCTCCACGCTCAACATGTAAGAACTGCTTATCCATACAAATGACCCCGACATGGTTGGGATGGCCTGCGATATTCAAAACAATTACATCAAACGGTCGCGCTTCTTCTATAGGAACAGACTCCCAGCATGTAAGCGTCTGCATTTTCTCCATCAATACACGCTCTCCGTCACCCCCTATCACACTGTCGGCGTACTCCACATAGGACGGGAGCGTGACACCCAAACCTTCCCGCATCACGTCACGGACTAACCCCCAACAGTCGTAAGCACTCGGGCCACGTCCCCACATGACAAAAGGGAACCCTACCCATGCGGACCAATCAAAATCCGCCTGGAAAATTGGAAGGCAAGATGCGCCCGCCTGGGAATCCTTCACCTAATAAATCTTCCATAGAAATTTCACCCGTAACAAGCGTCCCCGTGTACGCTAAGCTCCGGAGTTTATAATCAGACCCCGTTGTCATCTCTATTGTGTTAGGACTCGATGCCCTAATCACATCAATCTGAATATCTGGGGCCGTGGCCACCGCCCGCAATTCTGCCAAGACTGTTTGATCGACCACATCAATAATGATCTGCCATCGTGGCAATTGATTCGGCGTTTGGTCAGGAAATGATAGGTCAAAAAAGACAGGGTTGTACGTGTCGCCGTTGCTCACAATTGACGTCCGACGCCGCGCAAACCGTTGCGTAGCAGAGAACGACGCATGCGACACCGTGAGTAAAATAATCCACTCCTCACTTGTCTCATTCGCCAGGACGGACGCTTCACCTGTCGCAGATAACGTTCTTGGCATTATTAGGGCATCACTTCAAGGGTAAATGTCGCCCGGTAGAGCGGCCCGGAAATATGGGCGAATTGTGGCGGACTGACAAACCGAAACGTCTTACTGGTTCCCGTCCGTGGGTGATTTTCTGTGAAGGTTGCTGAGCCATTGTTCAACGTCGTCCCATAGTACGTCACGAGATCATCAACATCGCTCGAATCATAGACTTGAGAAAAACTTAATTGATCATTTGGCGCATCAGGACGGGGACGCGTTTTCCCTGGGCCTGAATCCGTCTGGCTACGGTAGCTGGCATCCCCAAGATTTTCTTGATACCCGTCAGTAAGGTTCAGTGCTGGTATTGTTGCTGGCCATGCCATCTATCCAACCCTCCCCGTTCGTCCTAACCCAAAGGTTCCACTGAGTGTTCGCCCGATTCTGCCGCGTCGTATACTCTGGTCCACAACATCTTCAATCACCACATCGATTGTTTTCCCGCCACCTGGGACTGTCCGCTCAACAGCATCAGCGCGTACTGCACTAGAATTATTGTTCACAGTCACCGACACATTGCCCCGCATCTGTTGCGCTGGCGTGGAGACTGTGACACGCTCACCCTGGGACACCCCAAGCGATACAAGGTTACGATCAATACCACCACGACCATTCACTCGGAAAGATCCACCTTGAGCAAATAACCCTGCAAAGATTCCCCCAGATCCGCCAGCGCTCCCGCTCCCCGCCGCCGCACCAGCCGCCGCACCACCGCCAGGGCCAAACGCCGCAGACAAGGCGGCTTGTGTGGCCACTGCTGCAATCATCTGAGCGACAATCCGTTTCAGGGTATCAACCGTTGAATCAAGCAAATCATTCCAATTGCGCGTCTTACTCTCAAGCTGGTCAAACGCTGAAAGCACTTGTTGAGACATGAGCTGCTGGAATCCTGTCGCAAAGTTCCTGGCAACCACTTGCCCTAAGCCAAAGGCTCCTTCGGCGTCACCGACAAATTGACTAAACGCCTGACGCCAGCCATCACTAAAGGTTTTGGGTGCAACATTCAACTCCGCTGATGCTTCACGCAATGGATTCAACGTTTCTTGCTGCAAACGATCAAACCGTGCGTTAATCGTTTCGCGCTCTGTGACGGACCCCGAAATTGTGCCACCCGAAGGCCCCGCAAATGAAATTTCACGTCGAGCATCAATATCTCGCTTGGCCTTTGCCTCCTCAATGGCGATTTGCCGTTGAAGGTCAAGGATCGTGAGCTGCAATTGCGTTTCATCTTGCAAAAACTTAAGCTTCGCTTCCCCTTGCAGTTTGTCCACATCAATCTTGGCACGAGAAAGCCCGATAGACTCTTGGAGCAACGCCACCGCTTGTTTCTGATCTTCAATCGTTGGGCCTGTTGCGCCCGTGTCTGTCTTGGCGAAGGGGTCTGCAATCTGTAAAGCCCTGACTTCTTCGCCAGGCAACGCAATCGCTGCCTTGCGGACAGGATCACGGAACCCCAACGCCCTGGCTGCGTCACTCGCAAGATCTTTCACGCTTCCAGGAACCGCCTGAGACACCGTATTGAAGAACTCCGCAATCGCCTGCGTGGCTGCATTGACGCCGTCCGTCAATGTCGAAAACTGTGTAAACAACCCCGTCTGTTCAAAGATCCCGCGAAAGTCTGCGGTGGCCAGATCTGTAAGTTTTTGCACAAATGTTGTTAATGCTGGCAGTACCGGCTCAATGCCTTCTCGGCCTAATCCCGCAAGTGCATCCGTAAGATCTGAGACGCGATCATTAAAATCTTCCGACTGCTTGACTAAATCATCCGACATGATCGCACCTAACTTTTCAGCGGGTGCCACCATATCCCGAAAGGCGCGTGACCCTTGGCCGATCACATTGACCATGCGACGCCCAGACTCAGAGAATAATTCTTGGGCGATATTGACCTTTGACGTTTCATTGGTGAGACGTGCCATACGATCAGATACCAGGCTGAGCGTCTGCTCGGTCGTGAGATCCTTGATGTCTTCTAGGCGAATCCCTAGTTCTTCCAATGACTTCGCCGCAGGACCGCCCCCATCACGCTGGAACGCCCCTAATCGACGAGTAAACGCCACTAAAGACTTATCAACTTCTGCTTGAGATAGCCCTGCCCGTTCGGCTGCAAACCGGTATTCCTGGATCGCTCGCGTGCCAATGCCTAGCTGGCTAGAGAGTTTTCCTAAGCCATCAGCAAAATCAATCGTGCGTTTGATACTACGCCCAATCGTTCCCGTCACAAACACGCTGGCGATAATCCCGCCAATCTGCTTGATGTTATTTCCAAAGGTCGAAAGCTGGCTCCGCGTCTTGCGAAGTTCACCGACGAATTGCGTGGATTGCAGCTTCAGGACCGCTGATATTTCTGGACGTGGCATAGCTTATTTCTTTCGACATTTCGAGACGCAGACGAGCGTTTCGAGTTTCGATTCGTCAAAGTCTGTAAAAAAGTTTTGATAGAATTTTAGGCAATTAGGGATTTGCTCCCCATCGCAGGCGTGGCCTAAATGGTACTGAGGCTTTGTTGCCCCTTGCGGCTTTTCAAATGTTGGGATGTTTTCGACCCCTGCGAATCTCATTACAGCCTCCTCAAATAACATCGTCCGAGTGGCCATTACAATATATGGCTCTAGCTGGGCTGGTGTTAGCCCAAGGATGGCGCTTCGGTGGGCAGGGTTGCCCCTGGTGATAACGGCACAGAGTCTATCGATGGCGAATTCATCCCGTGCGCCTGGTTGTTGATCCCCTGGAGCGCTCCCGTTATGCGACTGATAACGGAGGAATCCAGGTTGCAGGCGAAAAAATCCTCCACCAACTGAATAAAATCAATATGTGTTAATTGCGACAAGAAGGTGGCGGATAAATCCACCGCTCCAGGGGTCGCCAGGTTCAATGAATGCGTTTGCTGTGACACACCCTTGGGCACTAAAATAATTTCCAGCACACGCCCCAAACGCTCACCTAATTGCCCAACCACGCTTTCCGCCTTAAGGTCGTCAAATGACATCCCTTCAATATAGGGAGCTAACAAGGTTGATTGTCCAAGCACCAGAGTCTTTTGATAATAACTCTCTCCGTTAATGTCATACCAAAAAATCTCACCCAAGGTCTGTCCAAGTTTTCGTACAGTTGTTGGCATCAAGTCACCTGCGTTAAATTGTGAATGGTAAAATCGACTTCCCAGTTTCGCGTAATCAACCCAGAATTTGCCGAGAGCTTAAACGTCGCTCGGTGTGTCTCAAATTCCCGCGCCTGGTCAACCATCGTGGTGTCGGCGGGCTGGAGCGTGTACGTTAACACCCCCAGCCCTGACACCGTGACATTATTCGCATTCAGCACATTTTGATCTAATCGGCTGTTAATCGTGCTATCATCCGCACGGTTTTTCAGGGTCAACGTCAAGCTATCCATGGACCCCGCAGGGATTTCGGCTTGCGCTTCGTCCTGAATCGTCACCGTATAGGTGGCCGACGACCCTTCATCAATGATCTTTGAAAATGTCGTCACTCCAATAGACATTCATCATTCCTTACGTGAGTTGAATGATTCCTTCGGCGTTCCACTGGATCGTAATATCGCCGCCGTTTGCCACTATGTCAGGGCTGAAATCGATCCAGGCAATCGGAATGGACGAGTTGAAATTCGTCACAAACTTATAGACCAAGGCTCCGTCAATACTTCGCGTGCCTGCACCAACCGAAGAAAAGGTTAAGTCTGTTGCGTCAAACTCTCCACGGTTATTTGCTCCGTCTTCCGTTACAGCTTCGCCTGCAAGAGCAGACCCACCAGCGGAATATCCAGATCCGTCAAACTCATCCAGCGTGGTGAAGCCTGCATTCGTAGCCGCGCTCTTTTCGGTGTCAGCGGTCGTATTGGTCATCAGCAACGCGACACGAATGTCATCGGTTGAAAAATCTAGCGTCCCTAGCAACAATTGCTCCTTTGCGTTATCGTAAACATGACTGGCCATAACGTGAACTCCTTCTTTTTGCTAAGGCCGGACAAAGTGGGCCAGTGCCGTAAAAAGTGGGCGGGGTTAAACAGTCAGGACTGGGTTGACCGGTCCTGGCGTGGCTAATGTGTGATTACTCAAAACCGCAATTTTCCCTAATGCACCAAATGATCCCGTTAAGAGCGGGTCAGGGACAATAAATGAAACAGAAACAGGGTCAACCGTCAAGAGCGTTGCGCCCATCGCAACACTCGGCGCAGGGATAAGAATCTGCACCACAACCGAGCCTGGAGTTAATGCCTGCGCACCAATCGAGACCGACGGATTCGGCAACACCACTGGGACCGTCACGGGATCTGGTGCAACCGACACCGCCCCTAGCATTATCGTTGGCGCAGGGATTGACGTGGGGATCGTTACCGCGCTTGGAGTGGCAATCGTCCCGCCTTGCGATACCACGGGGGCGGGGAGCACCGCCGGAATTGTGGCAGGACTCGGAGTTAATGTGACTGCCCCTGCAACCACTGTCAGGGCTGGGAGCGCCGTGGGAATTGTGACTGGGCTTGGAAGAATCACTCCACTTTGAAGAACTGAAGGCGCGGGGAGAGCCGTGGGGATCGTGACAGGAGAAGGGGTCAATGAAACCGCGCCTGCCGTCACCGTCGGAGTAGGGATAGCACTCGGAACCGTGACTGGGCTTGGCGTCACTTGTTGCCCTTGAAGCACCGTCGGCGCAGGTAAGGCTGTCGGCACCGTCACCGGGCTGGGAGTCAGCGTCACCGCGCCAAGCGAAACCGTCGGGGATGGGATGGCACTGGGGATAGCGGCAGGGCTAGGCGTTGCCGTGACCGCACCAAGGCTTAGGGTAGGGGCTGGAATAGCGGCTGAAACAGCAACCGGGGTGGGGGTGGCAGATATAGCCCCTACCGTTACCGTTGGCGCTGGCGTGGCAATCGTTACCGCTACTGCGCTCGGTGTAAGTGTCTGCCCACCAGATGCCGCCTCGGCAAGCGTGACCACTGCCCCTGATGGGGTGGCGAAAAAATACTGATACCCCTCGCCATCTGATGGGTTGTAGACCAGCCCTTCCAGGTATTGGTAGTTTGCCATTAGGAAACAGTCACCTTGGGGTCAATGTAATAATTTTCAGAGGCCGCGACTGATGTGAGCGCCAGCGCCACTCTTGCCCGATAAATTCCTGCGGTGTTGACCGTCACCGTAATGGAGAGCTTCTGCTTATATGTCTGAGATGAGGACCATGTTGAGGTTACATCATCAGTATTCGTGGTTCCCGCCGCAAATGGATTGGCGTTTCGGCTGGTCACGGTGGTCCATCGTGCATCCGAAGCCGTCTCTTTTACCTGGACTTCTAGCCATTGCTCGGTATCTGTGGTGTCTGCCGTGTTGTTTTGCACATACACGTCAAACGTCTTGCTCCCTGTTGTGCCTAACGGCTCAGGGTATATCCATGGCGTGTAGAATGGGTAGTCTTTGTCGCAGATTGCTTCCGTCTCCACCGGACCCCAAGAAATATCAGTTCCTTCTACCGAAGCCCCGCCCGTCCTATTGACGGTGCTGTCTGAAAGGTGCCCCGCCGCCGTTGAGTAATATAAATATTCAGGATTATCCCCCGATGACCCGCAATTCACGGCATGGATTAAATGGTTGAGGCGAGGCGGGGAAGATGCCGTCTCCCATGTCCACCCAGACTTAAACTTACACCCATAAAAATAATAGACCATTTGGTTTGAATTCTCGTGAATGACTTCGCAGTTTGTCGCATTCGTGAATGACGAAAAATCACACCCCGTGAATTCCGCGGCATAGTTCGAGGTTGCGTTTTGAAGGATATTCCCTGTGCGATTTGTCCCATTCACGAAATCGCAATTTTCAAAAAATGCGCGGAATGAAATAATATTTATCGGGGCAACCGATGTGGCACTCGTATCATTCGCCAAGTCAAACGTGCAATCACGGAAAACATAGTATGTTCCCAATAAACACTGGAATTGGAACGCGTGCGCCGGTTTAAAGGTACATTCTTCTGCCCAAAATTGCTCCATGGCTTGAGGCTTGACGGCCACATCCCCTTTCGTGTTGTTGACCTGGATCCCCCACAAAAACCATCCCCCATCAAAGGTAATGTCGTAAGTTGAGGCCCCAGTAATTTTAAATTGGTCTGCCGTCGCCTTTGCGTAATTCGTTGTCCCTGTCGTGGCTGAAATAATCCTGGCCATGCCTGTAGTTGGCCCTTGAAATATTTTGTGGGCTGTGTAGGTGTGGGCATCAAGGCTCCCACTAGCAATATATACAGTGTCACCGTCGGCTGTTGTTGGGAGACTGTTTGGGGTTGTCCACGCATCCGTCCAGCTCGTGCCATCGTTCGCCCCAGTGGCGGCGCTATCTACATAATATATTGCCATTATTCGCCTACCTCACTTTGCAATGTGACCCAGCCATCATGGGCGGCTTGAACCCGCGTCAAAAACGCATTGCGTTCTGGATTCGTCATATTCCAAGCGTTGTTCATTTGTGGATTCGAAAAGGTTCCTGCCAAGACTTCACGATGCATTTTATATCCCAAGCGACGATGCTCTTGTTTCTCGGCTCGCTTATACCGCGCTCGCCAAGTTGAAAGGTAGCGTGGCCGCGCCGCATGATCTGGAACCGCAATCGCTTCCGTATCTTCTAGCCAGCTTTCTATTTCTGCGACTCGAAGATTCTCTTCTAAGCTCTCTTGAATACTGGCGTAATCTTGTGCTGGGTCATACCCCATATCATCTGTATTGATTGGCCCATAGTGATACATCTTCCCATGGTGGTCCTGGCACGTCATATAAATTTTACGCCGTCCACGAGCGGCGGGAATCTCCATATGTGAAAAATTAGAGATAGACATTGTTATGGGCCAATCGTTAAGCACAATTTCTTTGTCTGACCATTAATCAATACATCTAAGCAGACATTCATGGGGACGCCTGGAGCATGAACATCAGGCCACACCAGCGCAAGCGGCTCACTCGGATCGCTCACGTTCCCAGACGTGTCAAACGCCTTGACGATGATCTGATACTCTGCTCCCGCAACAATCTCAAGTGCTGAGCACGTAATACTAATCTTGTCTTTTGGGAGTATCGTTTTCTCTAAAGGGACCCCATCCTTCTCCACATGTACTTCATATCCAGCAAGATCCTCTTCTGTATTTGCCTGCCAGCTTAGCGTATTGCATTCTTCGATTTCCTGGCTGGTCGCTTGGGCATTCACTGGTAATGGATCTATACCCCCTGTCAAGAAGCATAGCCCCATGATTGCCAGCATCAGGACACGCTCACGGAAGTAGCGGAACTCTCTGTTCAGGATTTGACTGACTCGGCCTTCTGAGACCGCATGTTGTACCCCGATTGATTTCATCGTCGCCCCGTCTGCATATAACCTCATCATATTCCCAACCCTTTCCCCATGCCGTTGGCTCGATTGTAAAAGTTTTCCCAGTAGGTCTTTATCTTCATACTTAGGCGGGTCTTCAGATGGTTCCCAGCTCGTGGCGTTACAACCGCGTGGAGGGGACATCATATCTTCTTTATATTCAAAGTTTTCCATGAATGGGGCCGGGGTTCGTGTGCTCTTTGTCCATTTAGTAGAATGACGCATCCAATCAATGAGGCGAGATCGCAAATATTTGGTTGGGTTCGTGGGCCACTCCCTCTCTAATCGTAAAAATTCCACCCACCCCTGCTGCATGAGATCTTCATGGGAAAGCCCATGCCGTTGCAGAATCGATGCATGTTCAACCCAAAATCCATGTGTCATATACCTCACCCGCCGCCCGAGCTTCCCATGATAATCGTCATTCGTCATTGAACTTTTTTTCAATTGTGGTACACCCATACATTGCTAGTTGAAAAGAATCGACAATTCATCGTCACCAGCCGCCGCGCTCCGGTTTGCCCTACAGGTCACATTTAAAACGGCTGCGTTGTCACGCTCACCCTCCGACAACCCGACATATTGCAGCTTCGGACAAGAAATCGTGAACCGATTCCCCGCCGTACTGCCGATTGCCAAGGATAGCGCCCCTTCAGTCCCATCTCGAAGTCGTCCATACCAATCATGAGCCGCTACCGTTGACATTTCCGCGTCAAACGATACCTCCACGCTTCTTTCTGTCATAATGGCAATACTTTTACCATGCGTTTCCGTAATATCGCCTGGCAACGTCACCACTTGCCCGCCGTTAATCGTGATCTGAGAAATTTTGGGACTAAACCCCGCAACCGTAAACGTGACCGCAAGCAATTGTGGAGGCTTCAAGGTGTCAGGGGTAATCGATGCGGGGATGGCCGTGTCTGTCACGTTGATGTATTGGCCTAAAAAGTCAAACGTGGCCCCCATAGCCCCACCGATTGAGCCTTCTAACGAAAAGGCCCCCATGGCTCCGATGATTGTCTTCTTGACTGGGGTTGTCCCATCAGACAACCATCGCCCGATAGTAATTGTCTCCGTTGGGTCCACCATGTCATATGTGTCTGATGTCGCCGGAACATTTGTCACGCCCATGCCACACGCCCGAAAATAGGCATCTGTCTCAGGTGGAGTGCCTGCCGACCCGCTACCCTTCATCTCTGTTGTAAATCGAATACGGCGCTCTTTTGCCCCAATGAGTGGGGAGAACTTGGAAAGGCTGGATGTGAGAAAGTTCCGTTCAATCAGATCCACATTTTCGTCAACCTGTGGATCACTGATCACCATTGCGGCATCCGCAGCCGCTAACGTCTCTTCACTCCCTGGGGTCGCTTCAATTTTGCCTGCAATCACACTTAATCGTGGGATAAATGTCGCCATGGTGTTGGGGATTCCTTATTGGATTCCAAAAGCACCATAGACACTCGTTCACAAGATTGAATGTCGGTTGTTTGGGTAATGTTCATCTTATGCAAGCGTGGCATCTGTTCGTTTGTGCCGATAGCTTATAGGGTAACTCAACGTCACAAAGGCATGGCCTTCTATAACTTGACTGTAATTTGGTTCTCGAATTTCTGGCTCTCCGGTATCGCAGGCATTGCCCCCACGTGTATGATCGACCGCCATAACTTTAATAATATCTGCCACGGCTTCTTCAACTTGCGTTGGCATGACAGAGACATTGCCCCCAAGACCTAACGTCAAATCCACCGTCATTTCTCTTGAGACTTCATCCCCACTCATCGACGTGCTCACCGTGCTGGGAATATCAGACACCCCCACCAAAACAGTTGGCCAGATATTTTCTCTGCCTAAATTCACCACACTTCGGTTAATCTGGGCCTTTTTAAACGTCGTATTATAGCCAGCCTGCACCGTCACCCCTGCCAATGTGGTTTCAATGTTTTCCAAAATCAATTGACGGATACTCTTAGCCATTAAAAGCCTGTAACGCGGCGAACGAGTCCACGAATCGTCTCTTCCATAATCCGTCGATGGATTTGTGTGTGCGCGTTTGTGCGGTGTTCAAAAATATTCTTTCCCGGGATATGCTTAATCACTGGCCCGCCTTTTGTGCGTTTCAAGTCATACCCCTTTTCATGCAAACGCACCGTAAACCGCCGAGAACTCACGCGCCCTTCTATGGGACGCCCAGACATCAGCCGCGCTGTTGAGACAATCCGTTGTGTAATGCTTCGCCAGCTCTTTCCTGTACGTCGCTGAAGAATCCCACTCCAATCCGCCCGAATAGCTTTACGCAGAGCGCTCGCAGACTTTCGCAGCCCTTTGCGGAATTCATTAACCGATTGGCGATCAAGCCCCCGGATGAAGGCTTCCCACTTGCGAGAATCTAATGTAAACGCATCAGCCACTAGATCAACCCTTTTCGTCGAAAGGTGTTTTCGATCAACATGCGCACTTGTGGGAGCAATGGCCCTTGGAAGTAACTGACGCTCCCGCCAGGGTCAGAAATACTTGAGACTAAATCTTGAGGGTTCTTCATCCGGAACCACTCATAGCGCACTTGATCGATACAGGCTTTTTCAAGAATCGGGTATAAGTTATGAACCGCTTGATAGCCTGCATTCCATGTCATTTCGATGTTGTTAGTCCCTAACGTCCAGACATTCGAGCCAAGGAGCTTAATTTTCCCTGGCGCAATAAACGTCCAATCCGTACTTGATAAAACCGTCTGGCTTGTGACGTCTAAATCCGCCGGAAGTATCGTGATCGCTGAAACGGTATTCAATGGCCATTCTGGCACCTGGTACTCGCTCTCACTGATCCGGTCGTCGCCATTTAAAATTAAATTTTCTTCGCCTGCACCTGCGCCCGTTGGCTTATACGTTCGTGCCTTCAGCTTACGGTCTGCTGCTGACTCTAAAAGACTTGTGGTGTCATTGATTAACTGGATCAGCCGATCGTCTTCTTCCCCCGTTCCAGATAAATCCGGCAAGGTTTCCCGTACACGGGCCAAGGTTGTCAGTGCAAATGCTGAAAGCGTCGCCATCGTTAGCCCTTCGCTAGCTCAAAACGAGTCCCAAGTAAAGCCTGCGCCTCAGCCGGTGAGACTTCATAGACTTCCCCACATTCGTATGTGGCGTCACCAATAATCGTTCCAGACAAGCACCGGATGCTAATCGTCCTTCTGCTTATACCTTCTTCAGCTTTTTCTTGTTTTTTCGCCATGAAATTTGTCCTTTTGCCGTTAGGCAGGGGACAGGCTGCACCCATCCCCCGCCCGTCGATTAGTCAACCGCCTACTAGGTTGCGCTGTTCGCGTACCATTTAATCGGTTTTATTCCGGCATCAAGCAGATCACCGTCAGACCGCATGAAGCCCAGGAATCCAACCTGCAAATTCGCCGCATACAGTTCCGTTAAGCGCAAGAGCGTGAAGCCCCGCACGTCACGGATCCAATACTTCGAGAAATCCCCAAAGAGAATGCTCTTGGCATTGGCGGCCATGGTGGCAATATCATTGTTCACGGTGTAGGGATACCCCAAAATGGTATCTGGAGCGCCTACAGCTAGCCCTGGCATAAACAAGGGACGCGAATTCCCGTCAACGATTTGTTTGATCACCGACAATGACGCATCATTCATCATCCACCGAGCGCCAGCGGAGCGCCGATACCCAGGGTCCACAGAATGCTCCAACTCAACTAAATCAACGTATTTCACGTCAGTTGTTGAACCCGTAGCACCCGTCCGGCCCAAAGCTGCGGCTGTCACCACGCCGTTAGGCTTAGAAGAGGCGTCGCCTGTCGTAAAGTGAGTGTTCTGAATGCGAGAAATCCTTTCGCCCAGCTTGCGAGCGATGAAGGCTTCAATGTCAACAGCCGTATCTTGCAGCAATTGAATCGAAGAGAGCACCCGCTTGGAGCTATACATCCAGGCATCAAACACCACCTGGCCAAAGACCACGTCTTGCGCGGCGGTGGCCCCATTCTCTGCCACCAATTCACCGGTTTGCGCTGAATCATTATCAGTTGGGACCGGCATCGCCTGCCCGTTATCGGTTGGCACCACGGTTGAGGCTTGGCGCATCCCGCCAAACTCGACCAAGGAGCTTTCCACTAAAGACATAAATCGAGAATCTTGGGGGACGGTAAATCCACCCGCTGTCGTTGTACCCACAGACTGGGCGGCATAGATGCCGGAATCTTCCTTGTGGCTTGTTGATTGCAGACCAGCCATAAACTGACGAGATTTGGCACTTAAACCGTCCATGCCGCCACGCATCCAGGCTGCAAAGACTTTTGATTCGTCAAACACCTTCTCCGCGACTTGGTCTTTGCTGATCCCAGCCTTGACAATGTCTTCACGGCCCGCCTTCATTTCAATTTTGGCGTCAAGGTCCGCTTCGGCCCGCGCAAGGTTCTCCATTTTGTCAATTTGCGCCTTAATGGTGTCACTATCCGCCATTAACGCGTCAAATTTCTTCTCCACTTCCCCGTCAAGCGCCCCTTCGTTTTCGGTCAACAAAGCCTGGGCTTGTTTCACCAGCCGGGCGCGCTCTTCTCTTTTCTCTCGCATGATTTGAATCGTGTCTGCCATTGCAAGACTCCTTGGTGTGTCCAAGGTGACAATGGCCACGATTCGAAAATGGTGGGCCGTCTAATTGGATAGAATGAAAAAACTGCTTAATTTAAACGGTGGGGGCGGACAATGCCTTCCACCGCATCCAGATACTTCTCCCAAGCCGTAAATAGTCCCTTCCCCAGCCGGATCACTTCACGCTGGAGAAGAATTGCAGGCTTACTAAAGGTTTTTATGGGTGTATCGCTCATACTTTTGTGAGTTCTCCACGTTTGGCTAATTCTAGCCGCTTCAGACAATGCAACCGAGCCATTGAATCTTCGGCTGCTTGAACATTTTCTGCCACCGCTTCTTCAGTGACTATCTCCGCGCTTATTAAAGCGGCGGGTGCTGCCTTCATCAGCCCTTCTGGCACCACAAACTCTCTCGCCTGCGCCTGCACATTCTCACCTTCAACAACATCCGCAAACCCTTGATCTTTGGCTTCTTGTGCCGTCAACCACGTCTCAGACTGCATTAATCGGCGCACTGCGCGTGACGACACCCCTGTTCGCTCTGAATAAATCCCTGCTAACTCCGCACTAACCTTATTGAGCGTTTCCGACATGGCGATATGGTCGTCGGCGTTGCCGATTGTCATGGCCCAGGCATCATGGATCATGAGCATGGCCCCCTGGCTCATCGTGATCGACTCCCCCGCCATCGCAATGACACTAGCTGCACTGGCCGCCAATCCGTCAACCGTGACTCTTACTTCGCCGCTATGCTTCCGAAGCGCGTTAAAAATGGCGATCCCGTCAAACACATCCCCGCCCGGAGAATTCACGCGAACGTTAAGGTCTCGGCCTTTGACTTCCCTTAATGACGTCACCATATCACTCGCACTCACGCCACCAGTCCCAATGAAATCATAGATCGTCACTTCGACAGGCCCGTCATCCTTCGCTTGGATTGAAAACCACTCAACAGGCGCACTCTGAAGATACTGTTTTGCATAAAATTCTTTTAATGGGAGTGACTTACACTTCATTTCCGACCCCTATCGTTTCAGGATTCGTGAGCGTACTGAGTGGGACCATGGCCCCCTGCATGAAAAGTTGACCCCCGTTTGGGTCTGGCGGTAAATCTTCCAGACTTCGGGCCTCATTGGGCGTCATCCATCCATTTTGAATCGCACTAGCATAGAATGCAGAGCGGGCCGTTGAATCTCCGCGCAATAGCCCGTCTAGCTCAAATTTACTGCTTCTATCGGTTGGCATCCCCAAACGATCAAACAACAGTTTCCGGTTAATCTCCTGTTCAATACGAACCAGCCACGAGCGAAGGGTATATTGCACGAATCCAATCGTTAATTGCTCTAATCCGCTCCCCCAGGACGTCGATTTGCTCGTTTCGTTAATCATATGAAGCGGAACACGGAAAAATCGGGAAATATCTTCAATCGACAACCGCATCATTTCCATGAGTTGCGCGTCTACTGACGACATAGAAATGGGTGTAAAGTCCATATCTTGCTCTAAAATCGGGGTTCCACCGCTGTTTGCCGCCCCCATATACCGACGCCAATGCTCTAAAAAGCGCGTTTTTGTGTCATTCGTCATGGGATGCTTCGTTTTTAAGATCCCACTGAGCTTGGCCCCATTCGCAAAAGACTTGCTGGCGTGCTGTTGCATGACTAACGACAGCCCTATCGAGTTTTTCGCAGCAAACTGGATCACCGAATTCCCCGAAAGTCCATCAAACCCTAAACCGGGGATATGAATCATATCAGCCGCCTGGACCATCTCTTCCCCGCCATCAACTAGGCTCACCCGGTAGCGTGTCGAGCCATTCGCCCGCTCTGGAGCTACCCGCGACGGGTGAATCGGCAACAAATTCAGTGGCTCAAGGCCACGAGATCGTTCGATTCTGGCGTAACCGTTCCCACTCAGTAGCAAATTGCACATCAGTAACTCCCAAAAAATAATGGGAGTCATAAATTCATTCGGACTGTCGTGGATTAAGGAGTGGACGCGGTGATCAGGATCAGGAATGCGGTCATTGCCTTCCTTTCGCACCACGCCAAAGGGGAGAGACGCAATAGATTGCGCAATAATCGAAACAGAGGCATAGACCGCGCTTGAACGCATGGCTGTTGACTCATTAACGGCAACGCCAGCGTCGGAGGGTTCCCCTCCGTTCGACCAATCAAGAAACCACTGTGCTGGATTTTGAGTAGAAGTTGAGACTGCACCGAAGACCGAGTGTAACCAATTCCTGATTTTACCCAATCACGGCACCCCCCAAAGAAGATATGAAAGACTTGCAGCGATCTTAATCGATAACAGTATAGCTACGTACAATAGAGTAAGTCAAGCTACTTTGCCGAAGAATTCCCCTTTCTGGCGCAAAACTCCCCAACTGTAGCAAAATGCCACTACACAAAGAACAAATCTTGCGTCTCGTATACTGAGCCGCCCTGTATCGGGTTCTTGATAACCCCCATGAGCGCTAGACATAGTGCCGCGATCCCATCAATTTTCCCTTGGCTCTTCGCTTTATCGGGCATAATGTTGCCTGCGTGGTCCCCTTTCACCGCAACGCAATCGGCCATCCACCGCAAAACAGGGTTTCCCCCATGCTGGATTGTCCGGTTAAGCAAGCGTCTTTCCAGCTCTTTAGCGACTGGAGACATGCTTACAATCCCCATTCTTCCAGCAATGGTATTAATTCCATGTAGTTCCCGTAAGCGTTGCTCGATTTGGTGCCCTTGAAAAAGAATGTCCATCCAGAGTTCTTGAATCCGGAACCGCTCCGACAGTGCCACCAGATCAGCTTCCACCCGATCATAATCAAGGGCTTCCCCTGGCGTTGTCAGCAAAAACCCTTGCTCCGCCCAGGCTTGGTAGTGGCGCTGGTATCGGTGGCGCACATGCAACCGCGCTTCAGGCAACCAAAACCGCATCAAGACTTTCAATTGCTCCCCGTCAGGGAACACCAACGCCAAGGCTGTCATATCTGATACGCTCGCTAAATCCAATCCAGCCCAACATTGTTCTCTAATCAGGTCCACTTCCTTCACCGTCCCCTTGCATTCGTCCCACACTTCGAGCGAGAGCCAGCGATTAGATTGTTGCACCCAACGGTTTAGTAGGTAGCGCATGAAAGAATTCTGCTCGGAAGGCACCTTAACCGCCGTCTGAAAATGTTCTTCTAGGTACTCCATCTCCACAGAAACCCCTAGGTTGGGGTTAGATTTGACCCATGTTCCCTTATCTGTCCATGTATCCCCTTCATCCTGGCTTGCAATAAACGCAAACGTTGAATCATCCTGCACTGTTCCACGTAGTACCGTTTCGGAAAGCTGGTGGTAGTCGTAACAGAGTGAATTCGGGTCATCCCCCGCCGTCGTAATAATCCAGGCCAGGGGATTTTCCCTAGAGCCGCTAGCAGTACGGAGCTTTTCCCAAAACGTCCGATCTGTCCATTCATGGAATTCGTCCACAATCACCCCGTGAATATTCAGGCCGTCCGTTGTTTTGGAATCAGATCCCAGTGGTAAATAGCGTGACGCGGAATTCTCAATCACAATTGAGTTTGTCCAGGTCGTCATAGCCTTGCTGAGTTCCGGACTCGCTTTGACCATGCGTTGGCTTTCACTATGAACAATTCGCGCCTGGTCGTATTTGTTCGCGGCACAATAGACTTCTGCCCCAGGCTCTTCGTCCCCGACAAGCAAATAGAGTCCAATCCCCGCCGCCCAAGTTGACTTACCCTGCTTTCGTGCGACTTCAATGTAGACCGTCCGAAACCGTCGTCGATCCCCTTTGTACCAGCCAAAAATGCACCACATACAGAACTGCTGCCATGGCGATAGCTCTAAGACTTGGCCCGCCCATTTGCCTTTTGAATGACGGAGAAACCGAAAGAAGTTAATCGCCCGCGTGGCTTTATCTTCGTCAAATCTCAATCCGCGCTTCTTACCTGTCTTTAAATCTTTAGCGTGACGCTTAACCGCGCCCTTAACAAGCGAGCCTGTCACGAGTGATCCGTCAAGGACTTGCTTGATGTAAGCCTCAACAGCTTCTTTAGGGTTAGCCATTCTTTAAAAACTCTTCAAATTCATTTTTGGGCTCTGGCTTCGGCACACTAACCCGGCTCCGAGAACTTGGTGTCATGCCAAATTCTGTTGAGAAGTTTTTAATCACAAGCCAGCATTCCTTAGCAATCGCGAAGCCTGGGTGTTTTACCGGACCCGTAACACCCTGCAAAATTAACCCATCACGATCCAAGATTTTATTAATCGCTTCAAGTCTGGCAATCGCATCACAAAACGCGCCAAACGCGGGCTGGTCAGCATCCGTGAGAATCCCTAGCTTCTCCATCATTGGGCGATAATAGTCACAGTAATGTTTGGCCCGCTTCGCAATCCATTCAGGGTCCAAGGCTTTCCCCATTGGCTCAATCACGTTTTTTGCTTCGCGGCATTTCTGAAAAGTGCCCTTGAGAACCTTTAAACTCTTCGGAAGTGGTTTTCGTCCTGTTGATTTTCCTGGCATAAATACCTCCTACGTAGAACCCCTACATTCTGCATGTGTAAAAGAGAGAC
>Ga0224504_10000096_pt1 | contig 34227 bp, 35 predicted proteins | sample SF_Oct11_sed_USG_3_FD_170160 | JGI IMG/M metagenome (GOLD analysis project Ga0224504, IMG submission 170160) | Sediment microbial communities from San Francisco Bay, California, United States - SF_Oct11_sed_USGS_24 | ecosystem: Environmental > Aquatic > Marine > Sediment | place: USA...
ACAATCTGTTTTCTCTAAAATCAAATATATATAATTTACCTTAAATTTACCTTTTATTAACATTAAATTTACATTAAATCTTTTTATACATTGCTTAAAAAATTGAAAAATAGTTGATAATTTTGAATTAAGTGTGGATTTATTTTTTTGTTTTTTTTTTAAATTTTATTTTTATAGTAACATCTTGTTAACATTACCTTAACATATGTAGTAGTTCTTTGCAGGGAATAAAATATAACTAATTTAAAAAATGAAATTAAAATTTAACCTCTTTGTATTATTAACATTTTTTTATTTAAATGTAGCTGCACAAGAAACAAACGCCCCAAAATTCGGAAAAGGAATCTTTAATATAGTAGCTAAAGATAGTACTTGGTCCATGAAAATAGGTGCCAGAATGCAATTTTTGGCAGATTTTAGAGATTCTAACGAATCTAATTTTTTAGTGCGTAGAGCTCGTTTAAAATTCGATGGTTTTGCCTATTCTCCAAAACTAAAATATAAAATTGAGTTGGGCTTATCTAATAGAGATATCGGTGGATCTTCTATCTATACAGGTAACGCACCTAGAATTATTTTAGATGCGGTTATGAAATATAATTTTGCCAAAAACTTAGAATTTTGGTTCGGCCAAACTAAACTACCAGGAAACAGAGAACGTGTAATTTCTTCAGCAAATATGCAAATGGTAGACCGTTCTATACTAAATGCACGATTTAATATTGATAGAGATATGGGTATTCAATTAAGACATCATTTTACCATTTCAGATCATTTTGTAGTAAGAGAAATTTTATCTATTTCTAAAGGTGAAGGACGTAATGTTGTTTGGAGAAACCTAGGTGGATGGCAATATACTGGGCGAGTTGAACTTTTACCAATGGGTAATTTCACAGGTAAAGGTGATTATTTTGGATCGGATTTAAAAAGAGAACCTAAACCTAAACTTTCTATAGCTGCAGGCTACAACCTTAATCACAATGCGGTAAGAACAAGAGGAAACCAAGGATCCTTTATGACAACTGATAATGGTTTTTACGAAACAAACATTAGCAATGTTTTTGTTGATGCTATACTAAAGTATAAAGGATTTAGTTTTATGACTGAATATGCCAATAGAAATTCTGACAATCCTTTTGCTACCAACGGTGACGGAACAGAAACAGGTGATAAGGTTCAAGTTGGTCAAGGTTACAACTTTCAAAGTGGCTATTTATTTAAAAACAATTGGGAAATATCAGGAAGATACTCTCATGTAAAATTAGATAAAAAAATAACAGGAAAAGAACCTGAAATTCAATACACATTAGGGCTTTCAAAATTTTTAGTTGGACACAGTTTAAAAGTACAATCTGATGTTAGCTTAATTGATACAAATTTGACTAATAAAGTTTTAATGTGGAGAGTACAATTTGATATTCATTTCTAAAAACTATAAATACTAAAAAAGAGGGGAACACGTTGCGTGCCCCTCTTTTTATTTGAATAATAATTTATTTTACCCTTTAACGTTACTATTGTTAGGCAATTCTTTATATCCCATATTGTACAGTGTAAATCCAAATATATCGGCATATTGTTCAATGGTTTTTGAAACAGGCGTTCCCGCACCATGACCAGCATTTGTTTCAATTCTAATTAAGGCTGGGTTATTTCCTTTTTGTTTTGATTGTAAGGTCGCTGCAAATTTAAATGAGTGTGCTGGCACAACCCTATCATCGTGATCTCCAGTTGTTACCATTGTTGCCGGATACGCAACACCTTCTTTTAAAGTATGAACAGGTGAATACCTAATCAAATACTCAAACATTTCTTTTGAATCTTCTGCTGTACCGTAATCATACGCCCAACCTGCACCAGCTGTAAAAGTATGATAACGCAACATATCCATAACGCCAACTGCTGGCAAAGCCACTCTCATTAATTCAGGTCTTTGTACATAGTGGCTCCCACTAACAATCCACCATTTGAACCACCTCTAATTGCTAAATAATTAGAGGAAGTATAGTTGTTTTTTATTAAATATTCAGCTGCTGCTATAAAATCATCAAAAACATTTTGTTTCTGTAATTTAGTTCCTGCATCATGCCATTTTTTACCATATTCACCACCGCCACGTAAGTTTGGAACAGCATAAATACCACCTTGTTCCATCCAAACTGCATTTGCAATACTAAAAGAAGGTGTTAAGCTAATATTAAAACCACCATAACCATATAAAATAGTAGGATTTTCACCATTTAGTTCCATTCCCTTTTTATACGAAATAATCATCGGTATTTTAGTGCCATCATTTGAAGTATAAAAAACTTGTTTAGATTCATAAGCTCCTGAATTAAAATCAATCCCTGGTTTTCTATACAATTTTGAAACACCTGTTTCAGGAATAAATGAGTAGATTGAACCTGGATTGATGTAATTTGAAAATGAATAGTACAGTACTTTGGCATCCTTTTTATTTTTAAAACCATTTACCGTACCAACACCTGGCAATTCAACATTTCTAATAAACTTTCCTGAATAATCATATTGTTTTACTTTTGACACAGCATCAACCATATAGTTTGCAAAAATAAAACCACTTGCTTTTGAAGGGGATAATACATTTTCAGTTTCTGGAATAATAACTTCCCAGTTTTCTGGGGAAGGATTAGACGCGCTTACTTTTACAATTTGCTTGTTTGGTGCATGTAAATTTGTAACCAATAACAACTGTTCTCCAATATTGTCTAAAACATAAGTATCATTATCAAAATGATTCATCACCGTAACAATTTTACTTTTGGGATTGGATAAATCTTTAATGTATAATTCATTTCCAGAAGTAGAAACCGATGCTGTAATAACCAAGTATTTTCCATCCTCAGTAACACTTCCACCAACATAACGGCGCTTTACTTTTTCTCCAAAAATAATAGGATCATTCTTTTGTTTTGTCCCTAATTGGTGATAAAACAAACGGTGTTGATCTGTTTTTGCCGAAAGCTCACTCCCTTTAGGTTTTTCATAACTTGAATAAAATATTCCTTCATTTTCTTTCCATGAGAGCCCACTAAATTTAACATCAACCAAGGTGTCCTCCTTAATTTCTTTGGTAATGGCATCCATGATAATTATTTTTCTCCAATCAGAACCACCTTCAGAAATAGCATAAGCAATGGTATTTCCATCTTTTGAAAAAGATAAACTGCTTAACGATGTTGTTCCATCCTCCGAAAATGTATTTGGATCTAAGAAAACTACTGGCTCTTCATTATTTTTAAATCTGTATAAAATATACTGATTTTGTAAGCCGTTATTTTTATAAAAATAGGTGTAATCACCTTCTTTAAAGGGTGCTCCAATTTTTTCGAAATTCCATAATTTTTCTAAACGGTTTTTTAATTCCTCACGATACGGTATTTGAGCTAAATAATCAAAAGTAACATTGTTTTGTTCACCAACCCATTCTTCAGTTTCAGAAGACATGTCATCCTCTAACCAACGGTATGGGTCTTTTACTTTTGTTCCAAAATAATCATGAATCGTGTCGACTTTTTTTGTAGTAGGGTATTTCAATTTTTCTGAATGTTTTTGTGATTCATAATTTTTACAAGAAATAATAAAAATTCCAATAATTGCGATTACTAATATTTTTTCCATTGTGGTTATTCTTTACAAGCAAAAATAAATAAAAAGGCGCAATCTATTGACCGCGCCTAGAAAATTAACATACAGCTAAGTTTTTAAAATAATGTTTTAAATTTAGCCCAATTAGCATAAATTAATAGCATATTAAGTATTGCAACTAAGGCAGCTGGGCCTATAGTTGTAATATCAAAAGTAATATGAAAAAGAATAATATTAACAGAAATAGGCGCTAACCAAACCAAGGCCAATCCTACCCATTTATTAATTAACAATAAGAATCCAACTCCAATTTCGGTAATTGCAATCAACGGCAACATATAACCTGTTAAAAATAAAGCATCCATAAAACCACCCGGAACCGGTGGATCCATTGGTATAAAATGGAAAAATTTGTTAAGTCCAAACACCAATAAAATTAACGCTAAAAGCACCCGCAAAACTAGTACTAACTTTGAATTCATAATATATAAGTTTTAGTTATTAAAAGGTTAATTTACAAGTTTTTTTAGAACGTAACAAACATTACATTTAACTTGTAAGTTTTTATGTCAATTTGCGTCAAATAAAGGGTTGTAAAAAATGCTACAATAGTAAATTTAAAAATTATTAAAATGACAGAATTATTATCAAAAGAAACCTTTTTAGAAAAGGTATTCAATTTCGAAAAAAATAAAGAGTGGAAATTTGAAGGGGATATTCCTTGTATTATTGATTTTTATGCAGATTGGTGCGGACCTTGTAAAGCAATTGCTCCAGTTTTAGAAGAATTGAGTGATGAATATGAAGGAAAAGTTAATATTTTCAAAGTAGATACTGAAGCAGAGCAAGAACTATCTGCCGCTTTTGGTATTAGAAGTATTCCTTCTATGTTATTTATTCCTAAAGATGGAGAGCCTCAAATGGCTCAAGGAGCACTTCCAAAACATGATTTAGAGAAAATTATAAATGATGTTTTAAAAGTGTCTAAATAAATCCGATATTTTTAAAAATAAAAAAGCCGCACAATGTGCGGCTTTTTTATTTTATAATACTCGTTTAAACCAATTCGTTTTCAATCAAATATTCACCAATTTGAACGGTATTTGTAGCGGCTCCTTTGCGTAAATTATCAGCAACAATCCATAAATTTAAGGTGTTTGATTGCGATTCATCTCTACGAATTCGACCTACAAAAACTTCATCTTTGTGGTGCGCATATACTGGCATTGGATATGTAAAAGTATCTAAATTATCTTGTACAATAACACCAGGGGTGTTGCTTAAAATTTTTCGAACATCATCTAAATCAAAGTCATTTTCAAATTGAACGTTTACTGCTTCTGAATGTCCCCCAGCAGTTGGAATACGAACAGCCGTTGCGGTTACGGAAAAAGAATCATCATTTAAAATTTTCTTTGGTTCTTTCACCAATTTCATTTCTTCTTTTGTATAACCATTCTCTAAGAAATCATCACACTGTGGTATTGCATTTCTACTTATAGGATAATGATAAGCCATTTCTCCTTTAATTCCTTTAGTTTCGTTTTCTAGCTGCTCAACAGCTTTAACACCTGTACCTGAAACAGACTGATAGGTAGATATAACCAATCGCTTCATCTTGTATTTTTTGTGTAAAGGAGCCAATGCCATTACTAACTGAATGGTAGAACAGTTAGGGTTTGCTATAATTTTATCTTCTTTAGTTAAAACATTACCGTTAATTTCAGGAACTACTAATTTTTTTGATGGATCCATTCTCCAAGCCGAAGAATTATCAACAACCGTACAACCAACCTCAGCAAATTTTGGCGCCCAAATTTCAGAAGTACTTCCACCAGCAGAAAATAAAGCGATGTCTGGTTTAGCATCTACAGCATCTTGTAAACCAATAACGGTATAAGTTTCACCATTATATTCCATTTGTTTACCCTTAGATCTCTCTGAGGCTACCAATAACAATTCAGTAATTGGAAAATTTCTTTCCTTTAAAACTTGCAACATTACGTTTCCTACCATTCCGGTAGCACCTACAACAGCTACTTTCATCTTTCTATTTTTTTATTTATTAAAATCCCTACAAATTTTATAAAAAAAGCTGACAATCAACTACTATACATTTGAAAATTAACAAAAAAATATTTTTTTGTTAAAATACGATTATAACACTCAATAACCATTAGTAATAGGAAATTATGTAATTTTGCAAAAAATCTAAAAATTATAATGACTACTACAGGGAAAATCGAATTAATGGCTCCTGCGGGAAATTTTGAATCACTACAGGCTGCCATAGATAATGGTGCCGATTCTATTTATTTTGGTGTTGAGCAATTAAATATGCGCGCCAGAGCAACTATTAACTTTACATTGGATGATTTACAAGAAATTTCAGACAGATGTAAAGCAAAAAATGTTAGAACGTATCTTACGCTAAATACCATAATTTACGATCACGATTTAACCATTGTAAAAACCCTTCTTCAAAAAGCAAAAGAAGCAGATATTACTGCAGTAATTGCCATGGATCAGGCAGTAATTGCTTCGGCAAGAGCTATTGGAATGGAAGTTCATATTTCAACTCAAATTAATATAACCAATATTGAAACAGCTAGGTTTTATGCCATGTTTGCCGATACTATGGTGTTAAGTAGAGAGTTAAGCTTGCGTCAAGTAAAAAAAATTACGGAGCAAATAGAAAAAGAAAATATTTGTGGTCCTTCAGGTAATTTATTAGAAATTGAAATTTTTGGACACGGAGCCTTATGCATGGCGGTTTCTGGAAAATGCTATATGAGTTTACACTCTTCAAATTCTTCAGCAAACCGAGGGGCTTGTAAACAAAATTGCAGAAAAAAATACACCGTTATTGATCAGGAGACTGGATTTGAAATGGAATTGGATAACGAATACATTATGTCTCCAAAAGACTTGTGTACAATTGATTTTTTAGATGAAATTGCTGATGCTGGCGTAAAAGTTTTAAAAATTGAAGGTCGTGGTCGCGCACCAGAATATGTTGCAAAAGTAATTAAATGTTACCGTGACGCCATTGATAGCATTGAAGCAGGAACTTACAGTAAAGAAAAAGTAATTGCTTGGATGTTAGAATTAGAAAAAGTATACAACAGAGGCTTTTGGAGCGGTTATTATTTAGGTCAAAAATTAGGCGAATGGAGTAATGGATCTGGAAGTCACGCAACTCAAAAGAAAGTTTATTTAGGAAAAGGAATGCATTATTTTCCAAAGGTTAAAATTGGAGAATTCAAAATAGAAGCTTACGACATTACGGTTGGTGATACCATTTTAATTACTGGCCCAACTACTGGAGCACAAGAAATGGAAGTTACCGAAATGTTTGTAAACGATGTTAAAGGCAACAAAGCTACCAAAGGAGATTCTTGTACAATTCCGCTAAAATTTAGAATAAGACCATCAGACAAATTATATAAAATTGTTGAAAACAAAGTTGAAGCTTAAATGGTAATTATTACCTTACAAAGAGCCAAATGTATTGGCTGTAATTACTGTGTTGAATTGGCTCCGGCTCAGTTTCAAATGTCAAAAAAAGATGGGAAGTCTGTTTTACTGCATTCAAAAGAAAAAAAAGGTTTTTTTACTATAAAATCACCTGATGAAACTATTTTTGATGACAGCGTTAAAGCAAAAGAAGCTTGCCCTGTTAAAATTATTGATGTAAAGCAAACATAAAAACCATTTTCTATCGTTTTACAGTTCGTAATTTTAATTATATCTTTACAAATTAGTGAAGGTTGTAAAATTGAATTTTTCAATTTTAATTAACATAAAAAATTTAAAAACATATGAGCTGTAATAGTTGCTCTTCAGATATAAATAGCGTACCCAAAGGATGTAAAAGTAATGGTAATTGTAGCACAGATAGTTGTGAAAAACTAACTGTGTTCGATTGGCTTGCTAATATGTCGCTCCCCTCTGGTCAAGAGCCTGAAAACATTGTAGAAATTCGTTTTAAAAACGGACGAAAACACTTTTATAAAAATCCTGATAAATTAAAAATTTCTATTGGGGATATTGTTGCGGTTGAAGGAAATCCCGGTCATGATATTGGAACTGTTTCACTAACAGGTGAATTGATTAAAGTTCAAATGAAAAAGAAAGGGGTTGCGCCTGACAGTGACGATGTAAAAAAAATATATAGGAAAGCCACTCAGAAAGATATTGATATTTGGAAATCTGCTCGAGATAAAGAATACGACACACAGTACCGCGGAAGAGAAATACTTGGCCGATTAGGATTAAAAATGAAGCTTTCAGATGTTGAATACCAAGGAGATGGGAACAAAGCTACTTTCTATTATACAGCTGACGACAGAGTTGATTTTAGACAATTAATTAGAGATTTAGCAAGCGCTTTTAGTATTAGAGTTGAAATGAAACAAGTAGGTTTAAGACAAGAAGCAGCTCGATTAGGAGGCGTAGGTTCTTGTGGTAGAGAGTTATGCTGTTCTACTTGGCTAACCGATTTACGCAAAGTAAACACAACCGCAGCGCGCTACCAGCAATTATCACTAAACCCACAAAAACTAGCCGGGCAATGCGGAAAGTTAAAATGCTGTTTAAATTATGAGTTAGACACTTATTTAGATGCACTTAGAGGTTTTCCAAAACAAGATATTATTCTGAAAACTGAAAAAGGGGATGCTACTTTTGTAAAAATGGACATCTTTAAAAATTTATTTTGGTATACTTATAAAGAAAACTATAATAAATGGTTTAAACTTACTTTAGAGCAAGTTCAAGAAATTATTGAGCTAAACAAAAACCAAGAAAAAATAGCCTCTTTAGAAGACTATGAATTAGAATTAATTGAAGAGACTAAAACTAATTTTGAAAATGTTGACGGACAGGATAGTTTAACACGTTTTGACCAGCCAAAAAAATCAAATAAACGAAAAAACAGAAAGCAGAAAAATCGTGGTCAAAAACAAGTTCAAGGAGCAAAAACTCAAGGAAAACCAAAACAAAATAGACCACAAAAAAAACAAAAAGCCAATGGCCAGAAGCTTCAAACAAAACAGCAGAATAACCCTAATGCCAGAGGAAATAAAACTAAACAGCCTCATAAATCAACAGCGGGTAATAATCCGGTAACCAAATCAGGTAACAATAGAAATAAAAAAAGAAGACCACCTAGAAAAGAATCAAACGAAGCTAAAGATGCATAAATACATACTACTATTGCTTGTTACTTTTATGGTTGTTTCTTGTGAAACAACTATGATTTACGACCAATACCAACCTATTGAAAATCATCAATGGTCCTTTGATAATAAAATTGAATTTATTGTAAATAATTTAGATACTATTTCTAATAAAAATGTGTTTATTAACATTAGAAGCAATAAATCTTATGAGTTCAGCTCGTTGTTTTTAATCACTAAAATAGAATTTCCTAGAGGCAAGCGTATTATTGATACCTTAGAATATGAAATGACAGATACACAAGGAAAATGGCTGGGAACTGGTTTTACTGATATTAAAGAAAATAAACTTTTTTACAAAGAAAATGTCATTTTCTCAGAAAAAGGAGATTATAAATTTAGCATTCAACAGGCAACAAGAAGTATTAACGATATAGAAGGTAGTAACCCGCTTAAAGGAATTACCGATGTAGGAATAAGTATTGAAAAAGTTAAATAATGGCAAAAAAAACAACAGCAAAAAAACCAAATTTCTCGATATACATAAAATGGTTCTGGTTCACTATTTTAAGTGGAATTTCATCTCTTATCCTATTATTTCTATTTGCTTCCTGGGGTGTTTTCGGCCCCCTTCCAACCTTTGAAGAATTAGAAAACCCAGAGCATAATTTAGCAACCGAGGTTATTTCTGTTGACGGAAAAACCTTAGGAAAATACTACAATGAAAACAGAACCCCTGTTCACTATAAAGATTTACCCGCCAACCTTATTGAAGCCCTCGTTGCTACAGAAGACGAACGTTTTTATGACCATTCAGGCATTGATTTTAAAGCAACTATAAGAGCTGTTGCAAAATTAGGTAAAGACGGTGGAGGAAGTACTATTACCCAACAACTTGCAAAATTGCTTTTTCATGGAGAAGGAGATAGAAATATTGTAAAGCGTGTACTTCAAAAGGTTAAAGAATATGTTATTGCCGTTAAATTAGAACGCCAATATACAAAGCAAGAAATTTTAACGATGTACTTAAACAAGTACGACTTTTTAAATCAAGCAGTTGGTATACGCTCTGCCTCTAGAATATATTTCGGAAAAGAACCTATTCATTTAACGATATCAGAATCTGCCATGTTGGTTGGTATGCTTAAAAACTCGTCGTTATACAATCCTTTACGAAGACCAGAAATGGTAAAACAACGGAGAAACGTTGTTTTAAAACAAATGGAAAAAAATGAATTCATAACCCTTAATATCAAAGATTCATTACAACAATTAGATTTAAAACTAAATCTACATCGTGAAGGCCATAGCGATGGAAATGCCACCTATTTTAGAGAACATTTACGTGATTTTATGAAAGGCTGGATTAAAAACAACCTTAAACCTGATGGCTCAAAATACAATCTTCAACGAGATGGTCTTAAAATTTATGTAACGATAGATTCTCGAATGCAAAAATATGCAGAAGAAGCTGTAAACGAACATATGTCAAATCTACAACGCGTATTTTTTAAAGAGCAAAAAAGAAATAAAACAGCTCCTTTTTACGACCTAGACAAACAGCAATTTAAGGAAACCATGACGCAGGCCATGAAGCGCTCTAACCGCTGGAAACGCATGAAGAAAAACGGCGCCACTGAAAAAGAAATAAGAACCTCTTTTGATAAAAAAACGGACATGAAAATATTCTCATGGAAGGGAGAAATAGATACAATTTTATCTCCAAAAGATTCTATTTTATATTATAAACATATTTTAAGATCCGGCTTAATGTCTGTTAATCCGCAAACAGGTCATATAAAAGCATGGGTGGGTGGCTTTAATTACAAACACTTTCAATACGATGCGGTTAAACAACAAAAAAGACAGGTAGGCTCAACATTTAAACCTTTTGTATATGCCTCGGCAATCAATCAATTAAAATTATCTCCTTGTTTTAAATTACCAAACATTCCATATACCATTCCAAAAGAAAAATATGGAATGCCAGAAGATTGGACACCTAAAAACTCAAGTAATAAATATGGCGGTGAATTGACATTAAAACAAGGATTAGCAGGATCAATAAACGTAATTACAGCCAATTTAATTGACAAAGTTCATCCTAAAACAGTGGTTGCACTGGCTAAAAGTGCAGGAATAAAAAGCCATATTCCTGAAGTACCAGCAATTGCATTGGGATCTGTAGATTTATCATTATATGAAATGGTCGCTGCCTACGCAACTTTTGCCAATAAAGGTTTACAAATTGAACCAATGATGCTATTGAAGATTGAAGATAAAAATGGCACCACATTAGAACAGTTTATTCCAACTTCAAAAGAAGTTTTAAGTGAAGAGTCTGCTTACGTTGTAATTAATTTATTAGAAGGTGTAACACAGTCTGGATCAGGAATTAGGTTAAGAAGTAAATGGGGCAAATATCCTGACAATGTAGCAACTGGCTACCCGTATGAATTTACAAATCCAATTGCAGGTAAAACAGGTACAACACAAAACCAATCTGATGGTTGGTTTATGGGAATGGTACCTAATTTAGCAACTGGTGTTTGGGTTGGCGGGGAAGATAGAGCTACCCATTTTGCAGGAATAACATTTGGACAAGGAGCCACAATGGCACTACCAATATGGGCTATATATTATAAAAAATTATATGCCGATTCCAATTTAAACATTAGTCAAGAAGATTTTGAGCGCCCAGAAAACTTGTCGATTGACGTTGATTGCGGTATAACAACTGATGAAGAAGAGATTGAAATAATTGAAGAAGACCCTGAATTTTAATATAAAATGAATCGTAGTCCTTTTTGGAAACCATCATTAGAAATTATTGAGCAAAGCAACATTTATAAAATGATGCAAGCACATAATTTTGTAAATTATGAAGATTTCTGGAAATGGTCGGTATCTCAAAAAGAAATTTTCTGGGAAGAAACCATTCAAAATTTAGGCATTAAACTAGCACAAAATTACACAACAATATTAGACGCTTCTAATGGGGTTGAACAAGCTCAATGGCTAAAAAATGCCAAATTAAATATAATCGATGCTTGTTTTCAAAACAATGATGATTCAATTGCTGTTTTTTTTCAAGAAGAAGGAAAAAACATTCAAAAAGTAACACAAAAGGAATTACTTTCATTAGTCAATCAAATTGCAAATGGCCTCGTTCAATTAGGCATAAACACAGGAGATTACATTGCTATTGATATGCCAATGACTTTAGAAGCTGTTGCCATTTATTTAGCAGGCATAAAAGCCGGAATGCCAATTGTAACCATTGCCGATAGTTTTACAACGAACGAAATTGCGATACGGTTAGAAATTACCAAACCTAAGGTTATTTTTACACAGGATGTATTAAAAAGGGCTAATAAAGAATTGCCTCTGTATTCAAAAATAGCAGAAATAAACAACGCACCAAAAACCATTATAATAAAGGTATCAGGGCAGGCATTGGAATTACGTAATAAGGATATGTATTGGGATTTATTTTTAAGTTCAAACACCATCTTTAATACAGTAATTCAAAATCCACAAGACATTATAACAATATTATTTTCCTCAGGAACTACAGGAAAACCAAAGGCCATTCCATGGACACATACTACCCCCATAAAATGCGCTAGTGATGGTTTTTACCACCAAGATATTCATAAAAACGACGTGATTTGCTGGCCAACAAACTTAGGTTGGATGATGGGACCTTGGCTGGTGTTTGCTTCCTTAATAAACAAAGCATCAATAGCCCTATTTTACGGTGCTCCAACAGGTGCTAATTTTGGTGAATTTGTACAAAATGCAAAAATTACTATGTTGGGCGTAATTCCAAGTTTTGTAAAAACTTGGAAAAACTCACGTTGTATGGAATCATACAACTGGGATCATATTAAATGTTTCAGCTCAACAGGAGAAGTTTCCAACCCTACAGAAATGGAATATTTAATGCAATTGGCAAATAATAAACCTGTTATAGAATATTGTGGCGGAACCGAAATTGGTGGTGGTTATATAACCAGTACAGTTGTTCAACCAAATATAGCAAGCACTTTTTCTACACAAGCTTTGGGTGGTGAATTTGTTTTGTTAGATAATAAAAATAAAGTTTCTAAAAAAGGTGAAATATTTTTAATTCCACCAATTATAGGACTGTCAACCAGCCTACTAAACCGTGACCATTTTAAAGTATACTATAAAGACACACCTACATTTGAAGGGAAATTATTACGAAGACATGGAGATGCTTTACAATTATTAGAAAACGGATATTACAAAGCGCAAGGAAGGGTTGATGACGCCATGAATTTGGGAGGAATCAAAGTAAGCGCTGTTCAAATTGAAACTCTTTTAAATAAGCTAGATTTTATCAAAGAATCAGCAGCCATTGCTGTTAATCCTGAGGGTGGCGGACCAGATTTATTGGTAGTTTATTATGTAGAGAACAATTCAGCATTAACTTCAGAAGAAAGACTTCTTTATTCAAAAAATTATATCAGTAAACAATTAAACCCTCTTTTTAAAATTTCAGATTTAATTAAAATTGCTGTTTTGCCAAGAACCGCTTCTAACAAAATAATGCGCAGAAAATTAAGAGAAGTATATAAAGCTGTTTAGTTTAAAGGCTTTTGCACGTCATTAACTATTAAATAAAAAAATAATAACCCTAAAAATGAAAATAATATCATACAATGTAAACGGCATAAGAGCCGCATTAAATAAAGGATTTATAGATTGGTTAAAAGCTGCTAATCCTGATGTAATTTGTATTCAAGAAACAAAAGCACATAAAGAACAGTTAGACTTAACATTGTTTGAAACCGCAGGATACCCTTTTAATTATTGGTTCTCAGCTGAAAAAAAGGGCTATAGTAGCGTTGCAATTTTATCTAAAACAAAACCAAATCACGTTGAATATGGCACGGGAATTGCGTCAATGGACACCGAAGGCAGAAATTTACGTGTAGATTTTGATGCTTTTTCGGTAATGAGCTTGTATTTACCTTCGGGTACAAATGATGCTCGTTTAAATTTCAAATTAAATTACATGGCCGAATTTCAACAGTATGTAAATGAGTTAAAAAAAGAAATACCAAATATTATTATATGTGGTGATTACAATATTTGTCACGAAGAAATAGATATTCACAATCCTAAAATGAAAGGTGTTTCTGGTTTTTTACCTGTAGAACGCGAATGGATAGGAAATTTTATTGATAGCGGATTTATCGATTCTTTTAGGTATTTAAATAAAGAACCTCATCAATACAGCTGGTGGAGTTATAGGGCAAACGCTAGAAACAATAATAAAGGCTGGCGTATTGATTACAACATGGTTAGCGAATCTTTAAAAAAGAACATTAAAAGAGCATATATTTTGTCAGAAGCAAAACATTCAGACCATTGCCCAATAGTAGTAGAAATAGATTAATAAAAATATATACCCTTATTATGTTAAAAAAAATTTCCCTTTTTGTTGTAATTGTATTTACTTTAAATGCTTGCGTATCTAAAAAAGTATATACCGAGTTAGAAACAAAGTATAATAAATTACGATCATCAAATACTGCTTTAATTCAAGAAAAAGACAACTTATTAGCAGTTAAAAAAACATTAGAAGATGATTTATTAAATTTAAATAAAGCATACGATGACCTTTCTACCCAAAAACAACTGTTAGAAAACAATTTAGAATCTCTTCAAAATAAATACAACAATTTAGATCAATCATACCAAGCATTATCTACGCAAAGTTCAAAAAAATTAGCCGAGCAATCTCAAAAAAATCAAGAATTACTGGCTCAATTAGAAGAAAAAGAACTCAAATTACAAGCTGAAAGTTTACGATTAGAAAACCTAGAACTTGAGCTAAACCACCGATCAACTCAAATTGAAGAGTTACAAGCTCTTATCAATGCAAAAGAAGCTCAAATGCAACAGTTAAAAGACGCAATTTCAAAAGCATTGCTTAATTTTGAAGGAAAAGGATTAACTGTTGAACAAAAAAATGGAAAAATTTATGTTTCAATGGAAAATAAATTATTATTTAATTCAGGAAGTTGGGCCGTAGGTACACAGGGTAAAAAAGCTGTTGAACAATTGGCTGGTGTTTTATCTCAAAATAAAGATATTAACGTCCTAATAGAAGGTCATACTGACAACGTACCTTACAAAGGATCTACTATTATTGACAACTGGGATTTATCAGTAAAACGTGCCACTGCAATTGTTCGGATTATAGAAAAAAAGGGAGTAAGCCAAACTCAAATTACAGCAGCCGGAAGAAGTGAATATGCACCTGTTGACACAAATGAAACTACTGAAGGGAAAGCTAAAAATAGAAGAATTGAAATTATCTTAGCGCCAAATTTAGATGAAATTTCAAAACTTTTAAACGAATAATAGTCCATGAAGCAATTAATATTTATAACATTCTCATTCATTTTTGCGATTGGATTTTCACAAACAGAATCCGATTCATTAGCTATTAAATCTGACTCAATAAAAATTACACCCGATACTTTAAAAATAATTACTATTGAAGATACCAAAAACTTATTTTCACTAAGTGATTCACTTTTGTATAAAAAACTTGATTCGGTTAAATTTGTTACCCACCATAAGGTTAACAAATTAGACAGCCTTTGGTTAAACGAACTAATTGCATCACCTTTAAATGATAGTATTCGATACCGGTTAGGCGATGATGAGGTTTATATCTCTGAATTAAACGAATTACCTACTGAACTATTGAAAGAACGCTTGGCTGAAATTGATCTTAGCTCACCATTTAACGTTGCATACAACCCACAATTAGAAAGAATAATTAAATCATATATTCAAAAAAGAAAAGGTACATTTTCTATTTTAATGGAAAGAGCTCGTTACTATTTTCCGTTGTTTGAAGAAAGCCTAGCAAAATACAACATCCCATTAGAATTAAAGTACTTAGCAGTAATTGAGTCTGCTTTGAGACCTACAGCAACTTCTCCGGTTGGTGCAGCAGGGTTATGGCAGTTTATGTATCCAACCGGGAAAGCATACAACTTAAACATTAGCTCTTATGTTGATGAGCGTTCAGACCCAATTAGAGCCACTGAAGCAGCTTGTAAATACCTTTCAAAACTGCACGGCATGTACAACGATTGGGATTTAGCTTTAGCAGCCTATAATTCTGGACCAGGAAATGTAAATAAAGCTATTAGACGTGCAGGTGGCAGCACTAATTATTGGCAAATTAGACCATTTTTACCTCGTGAAACAGCCCTTTATGTGCCTCTGTTTTATGCAACCATGTACATTTTTAAATATGCGAATGAGCACGATATCATTGCTCGTAAAAGTGCAACATCTCGATTTGAAACAGATACGATTCATTTAAAAAGACAGATTACATTTAAACAACTAAATGAAATTTTAAATGTTGATAACGAAATAATTAAATTTTTAAACCCACAATATAAGTTAGATATAATTCCATACATAAAAAATAAAAACTACGTACTTACCCTACCTATAAAAGATGTTGGTAATTTTGTTAGCAACGAAAATTTAATTTACGCATATATTGATGCTGAAGAATTAAAAAGAAAAAAACAATTGCCCAAATATGTAGAAATGGGCGATCGAATTACTTACCGAGTTAAAAACGGTGACTACCTAGGTAAAATTGCCAATAAGTACAGAGTTTCAGTAGGTAGTATTAAAAAATGGAATAATATGAAAAGTACAAAACTCAGAATTGGACAACGCCTTGTTATTTATCCTAGAATTTAAAAGATCAATTTCTTATAAAAGCAGTCAAGATTGGCGCAATATTTGAATACTTAAAAACAAAAACCTTATTATGCGAAAAGTAGCCTTACTTATAGTAACAATTTTATTTTTAATTTCTTGTGAAACAGGAAAACAAAAAAAAATATTAAAAGAAGCAAATGGCCGAATAAATAACGTCTTAATTGTTATGAAAAACAGTTATTGGCAAGGCGCAATTGGAGATGAACTTCGAAATATTATTGCGGAACCTGTTTTAGGCTTACCACAACCAGAGGCTCAATTTGAAGTATCACAAGTGCCAACTGAAAATTTTGGTAGTATGTTTAGAGCAACAAGAAATGTTTTAAATATTGTTATAGGTGATGAAAATTCATTTTCAGTAGCTTCAAATGTTTACGCATCTCCGCAAAGAATTGTGACGATTTCTGGTAAAAACAAAAAAGAATTAATTGATGAAATTCAAAAAAATGGTCCAAAAATAATTTCATCATTTAAAGATGCCGATATTAAATCTATTCAACGAAATATTTCAAAAAAATTCTGGGATCCTTCTCAGATTGAAACTTTTAAAAATAAAAATTACAGCTTAAAAATTCCAAAAAAATACACCAAAGTTGAAGACAATGGCGATTTTGTTTGGTACAGATATCATTTAACTGGAGGTAATAGTTTAGAGTTAATTTCTTATACCATTCCAATCACTTCTGAAGACGATGAAAATGGCGAAAATATTGTGTCTAATCGTGATTCAATAGGTAAAAAATACATTCCCGGACAAATAGAAGACTCCTATATGATTACAGAAGAAGCCTATACACCCCATATTTTTGAAGTTGAACTAGACGGAAAGAAAGCCTTTGAAACACGTGGTAAATGGGAAGTAAAAGGCGTTTATATGGCTGGACCTTTTTTAAGTTATTCAGTAATTGACAAACCCAATAATCGTGTTGTTGTTGTAGAAGGCTTAACCTTTGCGCCAGGCATAAACAAAAGAGATTATATGTTTGAATTAGAGGCTATTTTGAAAACTTTGAAGATAGATTAGCATAAATAATTTCATGAAAAAAGCAGTTCTTCAAATTTAGAACTGCTTTTTTTTTATATTTACTTTAATCTTATTTTCCTTTGTTCGCCCAACTATCACGCAATGGCACAGTTCTATTAAATATTAATTTTTGGGAAGTTGTATCTTTGTCTACACAAAAATAACCCAAACGTTGAAATTGAAAACGATCTAAAATTTTAGCAGTTTTTAAACTTGGTTCCACAAAAGCTTCAATACTAGTTAATGAATCTGGATTTAAAAATTCTTTAAAATCTTTGTCTTTTTGCCCATCAGGTGCTTCATGTGTAAATAAACGATCATACACTCTCACCTCAGCTTTTTCAGCGTGTTTTACTGACACCCAGTGTAAAGTTCCTTTCACCTTGCGTTTACTCGCCTCTGTTCCACTTCCACTTAAAGAATCTTCATCATAAGTACAGTGAATTTCTGTAACTTCACCAACTTCATTTTTAACACAACTTTCGGCTTTTATTATATAGGCATTTTTCAGCCTTACTTCTTTCCCTAATTTTAATCGGAAAAACTTTTTATTAGCCTCTTCTCTAAAATCTTCCTTTTCAATATAAATTTCTCGGCTAAATGGTACTTCTCTAAAACCAGCATTTTCATCTTCTTGGTTATTCTCAGCGGTTAACCATTCTTCTTTAGATGCAGGGTAATTAGTAATTACCACCTTTACCGGATTTAAAACCGCCATAACCCTTGGCGCTGTTTTGTTTAAATCGTCTTTAATACAGTGTTCTAAAAGCGCCACATCTGTAACATTATCTCGTTTTGAAATACCGGCTGTATCACTAAAGGTTCTAATTGAAGCGGGGGTATAACCTCTTCTTCGTAAACCCGAAATTGTAGGCATACGTGGGTCATCCCAACCATTTACAATTTCTTCTTCAACCAATTGTAACAATTTACGTTTACTCATCACCGTATAACTTAAATTTCTACGTGCAAATTCGCGTTGTTTTGGGCGTAATAAATTAGCATCATACACTTGATCTACATACCAGTTGTATAAATCTCTATGACTTTTAAATTCTAAGGTACAGATAGAATGTGATATTTGCTCTAAATAATCAGATTCACCGTGTGTCCAATCGTACATTGGATAAATACACCAATCATCTCCAGTTCTATGGTGATGTTTCTTTAAAATACGATACATAATAGGATCTCGCATATGCATGTTTACGTGCTTCATATCAATTTTTGCACGCAACACATGTGAGCCTTCTTCAAATTCACCATTTTTCATTTTCATGAATAATGCTAAATTTTCATCTATTGCTCTATCTCTATTTGGACTGTCGGTTCCAGGTTCTGTTGGTGTACCTTTTTGCTTCGCCATTTCTGCTGAATCCTGATTATCAACATAAGCTTTTCCTTCTTTAATTAAAATAATTGTCCAATCAAATAATTGTTGAAAATAATCTGACGAATACAGTTCTTTATCCCACTTAAACCCTAACCACTCAATATCATGTTTTATAGCATCAACATATTCTTGCTCTTCTTTAGCAGGGTTTGTATCGTCGAAACGTAAATTTACAGGTGCATCATAACGCAATCCCAATCCAAAATTCAAACAAATTGAAGCGGCATGGCCTATATGCAAATAACCATTTGGCTCAGGAGGGAAACGAAACCTTAATGCATCTTGACTCATCCCGTTAGCTAAATCATCTTCAATAATTTGCTCAATAAAATTTAACGATTTTTTTTCTTCATTCATAATAATAGAAACTTATTGACGACAAAAATATTGATTTTTTTGGCAATTCAACTACAAAACAAGTAGGCTAATTCGTATATTTGATAAAAATAGAATTTATGAGTGGAAATTTATTGAATTATACTTGTCCAAAATGTTCCAATAAAACATATGAACTTGGGCAAATGAGAGCAACAGGAGGCACTTTTTCAAAAATTTTTGACATTCAAACTGAGAAATTCAGCAGTGTTACCTGTGAGAGATGTAAATACACCGAGTTTTATAAGGCCCCTACAAGTTCGCTAAGCAATATTTTCGACTTTTTTACAAATTAAAAATGGGAACAATAACAGTAAAAAACATACGCGTTTATGCCTATCACGGTTGTTTGATAGAAGAAGGTAAAATTGGCTCCGATTATAGAGTCGATATTTCCGTAAAAGCCAATTTATCTAAATCTGCTAAATCCGATAATCTTTCAGATACTGTTGATTACGTGCTTTTAAATAAAATTATAAAAGAAGAAATGGCCATTAGGTCTAAACTATTAGAAACAGTTGCAAAACGCATCCTAGATCGGATTTTAGCTGAAGTTTCAATGGCAAAAAAAGTTGCTATTGCTGTTTCTAAGTTAAACCCACCTATTGGCGGCAATGTTGCTATGGTAACTATTGAAATGTGTAAAAAACGAAAGTAGTAATTAGACTTTAATTTCATTTTCACCTAACTGATATTATTTCATAATTTCCCTAAAAAAGAAATCTTAAAACAATTTTCTAAAAAAAGTTGCCTACAAATTAAAAATACTTAAATTTGCAATCCAAATAAGGCGTCGTGGCCGAGTGGCTAGGCTGGGCTCTGCAAAAGCTCCTACAGCGGTTCGAATCCGCTCGATGCCTCTTAAAAAAACCTAAGCTTCCGCTTAGGTTTTTTTGTTTTATTTAACATTTAATTACATAATATTAGTTTAATTTTGAAAATTGAAAATTTTAACATTTCCCTTGCTTAGATACGGATTTTGCAAGGCTCTTTTTTAAAAAAATATATTCAATATGAGAATTTACCCAATTGAAACTGGAAACTTTAAATTGGACGGTGGTGCAATGTTTGGGGTAGTTCCTAAAAGTCTTTGGCAAAAAACAAATCCAGCAGATAGTAATAATTTAATTAATATGAGTATGCGAAGCATGCTTATTGAAGATGGAGACCGACTTATTTTAATTGATACCGGAACAGGAAACAAACAGTCGGACAAATTTTTTGGTTACTATTATTTTTTTGGCGATTTTTCTTTAGATTCATCTTTAGCACAACATGGATTTCATAGAGACGATATAACCGATGTTTTTTTAACACATTTACATTTTGATCATTGTGGTGGTGCCATTCAATGGAATAAAAACCGAACTGGCTATGAACCTGCATTTAAAAACGCCAATTTTTGGAGCAATAAAAATCACTGGCAATGGGCTGTAGAACCTAACGCAAGAGAAAAAGCTTCCTTTCTAAAAGAAAATATAAATCCAATTGAAGCGAGCGGTCAATTAAATTTCGTTGATTTACCTTCAACAGATTTTCTTCAAAACACTGCTTTGGGCTTCGATATTTTATTTGCGGACGGCCATACTGAGAAACAAATGATTCCGCATATTCAATACCAAGAAAAAACCTTGGTGTTTATGGCTGATTTATTGCCTACTGCCGGCCATATTCCTTTACCTTATGTAATGGGTTACGATACAAGACCATTATTAACAATGGATGAAAAAGCTGTATTTTTAAATAAGGCGGCAGATCATAATTATTTCTTATTTTTAGAACATGATGCAACCAACCAATTGTGTACCGTAAAACACACTGAAAAAGGAGTACGATTAAACCAAACATACAATTTTAATGAAGTATTTAATAAATAATAATAACATGAAAATATTTAAATCAATTTATTTAGTAGCATTTGCAGCTATTACCTTAGCAAGTTGTGGTTCTGTAAAAAACATGGCTGTTCCTACAATGGACACTGCCGTGAATGCAATCGCAAAAAAAGGATCTATTAGTGATGAAGATTTTAATCACTGGGCACATGCCGATTTAGTAACTGATTCCATTCCTGGAATGAGTTTAGACAAAGCCTATAAATTTGTGGAAGGAAAAACCAGTACAACAGTTATTGTAGGTGTAATAGATTCTGGAATTGACATTGAACATGAAGACTTAAAGGATGTACTTTGGGTAAACACTAAAGAAATTCCAGGTAACGGAATTGATGATGATAAAAATGGTTATGTAGATGATATATATGGCTGGAACTTTTTGGGAGGTAATGGAGTATCTGCTCCAGAGCAACTAGAGATTACACGTTTATACGCTACTGCTAAAGAAAAATTTGAAGGAAAAACACTTAAAGAAATTCCTGCAGATCAAAAAGCGGCGTTTGAACAATATGAAGTTTATAAAAAAGCTTACGAAGCTTCCTCAGGAAAGTATTTCCAAACTATGGAACGCTTAACTGAAATTAACAACACTTTTAATGCTGTAATAGCACATCTTGGAAAAGACTCTTTTACACTTGAAGATGTACAAGCCATTGAAACTGAAGATTCAAAACTACAAAGCCAAGTTAATAATGTAATTGGATTGTACGGAAGAGGCGCAACATACGCAGATTTTAAAAAATACTACGACGGTCAGGCTAGAAATAAAAATTATGATTTAGATTTCGACGGTAGAGCCATTGTAGGCGATAACCCTGAAGACATTACTGATGTTGTTTACGGTAACCCACATGTTATTGGCTCAGTTGATATTGAATCTCACGGAACGCACGTATCTGGAATTATTTTAGCAGATAGAACAAATAACATTGGTATGAAAGGTGTAGCAAATAACGCCGTATTAATGTCTATTAGAGCCATACCTGATGGCGATGAGCGTGATAAAGATGTTGCGTTAGCAATAAGATATGCAGTTGACAACGGAGCTAAAATCATTAACATGAGTTTTGGAAAAAGCTGGTCTCCAAATCAAGAATGGGTTTTTGACGCTATTAAATATGCAGAAAAAAAGGATGTTTTATTAGTTCATGCAGCAGGAAATGATGGTAAAGATATTGATATAAAAGAAAACTGGCCAAATGACACAACAGATAAAATAAATGAAATAACAGACAATGTATTAACAGTTGGAGCAATGAGCTCTACATATGATGAAAACATAACTGCTACTTTCTCTAACTACGGTCAAAAAAATGTAGATATTTTTGCTCCAGGAGTACAAATTTATTCAACCGTTCCAAAAAACGGATATGAAAAATACAATGGTACTTCAATGGCTTCTCCTGAAGCTGCAGGTGTAGCAGCCTTGGTAAGATCATATTACCCAGAATTATCTGCTAGTCAGGTAAAACATATTATTATGAATTCAGGTACAGCCATAAATATGGAAGTATTGGTTCCTAAAAAAGATGGTGACAAAACTAATTTTTCAAACCTATCAGTTTCTGGAAAAATCTTAAACGCATACAATGCTTTAGTATTGGCCGATAAAATGGTGAATAAAAAATAATTGATTTGAACAATTTTGAAAAAGGCATCTTCATTTTGAAGATGCCTTTTTTTATTTTTATGAATATGTTTATATTGCACTGAGCAAACGAGTACCTGAAAATGAAAGAACTAGTTACATTCACCTTATTTTTAACTTCAATATTTATCTTTTCCCAAAATAATCAAAGCTATTGGCAACAAAGGGTTGATTACAAAATGGACGTTGATGTCGATGTGAAAAACAACCAATATAAAGGTATACAACTTTTAAAATATACAAACAATTCACCAGATGAATTGACACAAGTTTTTTATCACTTGTATTATAATGCGTTTCAACCTGGTAGCGAAATGGATATTAGGCTTCAAAATATTGTAGATCCAGATTATAGAATGGTAGTTAATACTGGAACCAAGGAAAACCCAAAACTTGAAAGTAGAATTGCAAAATTAAAGCCAAATGAAATTGGATATTTAAATGTAATCTCTTTAAAACAAAATGGAGAAATATTAAATTATACAACGGAAGGCACCATTTTACAGGTTAAATTAAATACCCCTGTTAAATCAGGTGAAAGTGTGTATTTTGAAATGATTTTTGAAGGTCAGGTTCCGGTTTTAATTAGAAGAGCTGGTAGAAATAGTGAGGACAATGTAGCACTTTCAATGGCACAGTGGTATCCCAAAATGGCTGAATATGATTATGAAGGATGGCATGCTAACACCTATATTTCTAGAGAATTTCATGGTGTTTGGGGAGATTTTGATGTAACCATAAATATTGATAAAAAATATACAGTGGGAGGTACAGGAAACCTTATAAATCCACAAGAAATAGGTCATGGTTATGAAGATAAAACAAAAAAATTATCGAAACAAAAAGGAAAAAAATTGGCTTGGCATTTTGTAGCAAAAAACGTGCACGACTTTACCTGGGCTGCTGACCCTAATTACACACACGACATTTTGAAAACAACCAATGGTACTGAGCTACATTTTTTATATAAAAATACCGCAATATATAAAAACGCTTGGAAAGAATTACAACCTCTTACCGCAAAAGCATTGGATTATTTCAATACAAATATTGGCTTCTACCCTTGGAAACAATACTCTGTAATTCAAGGAGGTGATGGGGGTATGGAATATGCTATGTGTACACTCATTTCGGGAGGAAAAAGTTTAAATGAAATTGTTGGTACTGTGTTTCACGAATTGGCGCATTCATGGTTTCAGCAAATTTTAGCCACTAACGAGAGTAAATATTCTTGGATGGATGAAGGTTTTACAACCTACACTTCTACTTTGGCTTCAAATAAAATTTTAAAAGGCGGAGATGGAAAACCAAATGCCAACGATTATAAAGGGTACTATTATGCCGTAAACAACCGTTTTGAAGAAGCTTTAACAACGCATGCCGATAGGTTTAACACCAATGCTGCTTATGGCATTGGAAGCTATACCAAAGGATCTATATTTTTATCTCAACTAAATTATATTATCGGAGAAGAAAATGTACAAGCAACCATCAAAAAATATTTTAACGATTTTAAATTTAGACACCCAACAGCCAACGATTTTGTTAGAACTGCAGAAAAAATATCGGGTTTACAATTACACTGGTATTTAAATGAATGGGTTGAAACCAAACATATTATAGATTATGCAATTGCCAGCATTCAAGGTAACAACATTACTTTGGTTAGAGTTGGCAAAATGCCAATGCCTATTGATGTTTCTATAACTTACACCGATGGCAGTTCTGAAAATTTTAATATTCCTTTAACAATGATGCGTGGCGCAAAACCAACAACAGCAACCATATTAAAAAGCTGGCCATGGACCAACCCTACGTACACGTTTTCAACCAATAAAGAAATAGAAAAAATTGTAATTGACCCTTCTGGCTTAATGGCTGATGTTGATAAAATGAATAATACTTTTACAAAGTAAAAAGAATGGCAATGTTAAAAAAGTTTTAGCTAAAAATTATTACTGAAGCACCCACTTTACCCTTCCTACTTCACCCGATTTTAATTGAACCTTTATTCCGTGCGGGTGATTGAGAGATTTGGTTAATATACGAGCAACAATTCCTTCGGTAAGTTCTCCAGATCGTTGATGGTGTTTTTGAACTACTTCAACAGCATCTCCTAATTGAATGTTTTTTCTGTACCTACCTTCTAATTTTTCTTCTATCATTTTAATAAATGAGATTTACTCTTTTTTAATTACTTTGTAAGTGATGGTTTCTTGGTTTTATAAACCTCTGCTACAGTAGGACTGTTTCCACTTTCGTTAACTAGTAAAAGTTCATCTCCAACGGCAACCTTACCAGTTTTAAGTACTTTAAAATACAAACCACTCTTCGTAGCATTCCAAAATTGTTTTAAAATAGCCTGGGTTCCAAATACCAATCCTAACTTAAAACAAGGCTCTCTAGGTTTGGTTACCTCTAAAACTACTTCTCCTAGTTGATAAGTATTACCTACTTTTATTTCTGTTTCCTCTAAATTTGAAATGGTTATGTTCTCACCAAACATACCGTATTTCCAATCTAAATTTGGATACAATTGTTTCCAATAATCATAATGGTTTTCTGAATACCCATAAACTGCCTGATCGGTGCCACCGTGGTAGCGTCTATCAATTACAGCGTCATTCTCAACATCTTCCTCACCTAAAAAAATTGGATTGGCTACAGGATACTTAAAAATACCTGTTTCAACAATTTTCCCTTTGTAATTGACGGCTTTTTTCTTTCCAATATTTACAGATTTTACAATCATTTTACACTAAATTTCAATAATTCGTCTGCTATTTTTCTATTATCAGCCAATTGCGGTATTTTATTCTGTCCTCCAAACTTTCCAATAGATTTCATATATTCATGAAAACCACCTTTTTTAACCTTTCTAATTTCCAAAGATTTTAAAATATTCCCTTGAATTAAATCTAAATAATAAGTATTCTGTATTTGCATAGAAACATCTATTTTTGATGCAAAATCAACTAAATTTTCGGGCTCTTTTTCAAACTCAATAAACCATTCATGGTAAGGCAAACCTGTTTTTGGATTTACTTGTGGCGCAACCGTAAACTCACTAACCGTTACATCTGTTCCTTTTATAGCTTCATTTAATGCTTTTTCAACTTCTTTTCCTATCACATGTTCTCCAAATGCCGAAATAAAATGCTTAATTCGTCCAGTCACTTTAATTCTGTATGGCATCAACGAAGTAAATTCAACGGTATCTCCTATATTATACCCCCACAAACCTGCATTGGTATTCAAAATAATCACATAATTTACACCTAACTCAACATCTTTTAGTGAAATCCTAGTTGGGTTTTCGTCAAAAAATTCATTGGCAGGTATAAACTCATAAAAAATCCCGCCATTTAATATCAGCAACATTCCATCTTCTTTTTGCGAATCTTGAAAAGCGATAAAACCTTCTGAGGCGGGGTACAATTCAATATAGTCTATCTTTTTACCAATAAGGGCTTCAAATTTATTCTTGTAAGGATCAAAATTTACGCCTCCATAAATAAAGAAATTAAAATTTGGAAACAATTCAGTAATTGACTTACCCGATTTATCAATCAACTTTTCAAAATACATTTGTACCCAAGATGGAATTCCACTTATTACGGCCATATCTTCATGAATAGTCTCATCAACAATTGCATCTACTTTGGTTTCCCAATCTTCAATGCAATTGGTTTTCCAACTTGGCAAACGATTTTTCATTAAGTATTTTGGAACATAATGTGCTACTATACCACTTAACCTTCCCAATTTAATTCCGTTTTTTTCTTTTAAAACTGGACTTCCTTGCAAAAAAATCATTTTCCTGTTAACAAAGCTCGCATCATTTTTCTCAGCGATATACATTAAAAGCGCATTACGTGCGGCCTTAATATGCATTGGTATAGATTCTTTTGTAATAGGAATGTATTTTGCGCCAGATGTGGTTCCTGATGTTTTAGCAAAATAAAGTGGTTTCCCATTCCATAAAACATCTTTTTCACCTTTCACAACTCTTTCAACATATGGTTTTAATCCTTCATAATCATTTACAGGAACTTGATTTTTAAAATCACTATATGAATGAATTTTACTAAAATTATGATCTTTACCGAAACTGGTATTTTTCGCAGATTTAATTAATTTTTGCAATACTTTTTCTTGCGTATAATGCGGGTTTAAAGCCCATTTATAAACTCTCTTTTTTATTCTTTTTGCGAATGGCTTTGCTAAAATTGACTTAATATTCATTATTCAAAATCTATATAATTAGTTGGGTTTACAGGATACCCTTCATTCCATAATTCAAAGTGCAAATGAGGCCCAGTACTCAATTCACCCGAATCACCTGCCGAAGCAATAGCCTCGCCAGACGTAACTAAATCTCCTTGTTGCTTATGCAATGCTATATTGTGTTTATATATCGAAATAAATCCACCTGTATGTTCTACTATAATCACATGCCCTGTTTGAGCTGTCCATTCTGCAAATATTACAGTTCCATCAGCAATAGCTTTCACTGGCGTTCCCTTTTCAACTGCAATATCTACAGCAAAATGTTTTGTTCGTGGATCGTATCCGTCCGTTATAATTCCACTTACAGGAGCAAAGAAAACAATATCAGCTTCTTTTGTGGCTTCATTAAAAAGACTAAATCGATCTTTACTTTCAACATCCAACCTAAACTCCATATCCGCTTCTGAAGGTGATAAAACCATCGTATCTTTATCGTATTGAATTGAATGCAACACTGAATCTTTATCAAATTCAAACTCTCCTACTTTACCTGTTAGCACCTCTCTAACATTCTCAATATAAATATTATTTACTTGAAGTACTTGATTTAACGAGTCTACTTTATAAACTAATTGTGTAGCCTCTTTTTTTAATTTGGTTGAAGAATAACCAGGAATATATTCTCTTAAATTTGTAAAAGCAATTAAAAAAAGTGTCCCTACAATTAACAAAATAGAAAAAAGACCTCCAAAAATAAATACATTTAATCGGGTTAATTTAAAGGTTAGTTTTTCTTCAAAAGTACCCTCATTAATAATTACCAAACGGTATTTATCAATTAATTTATCTCTAAACTTACCTTTTTCTTTTATTTGATTTTTCATAAATGGTTATGGACAAATATAAAACAAATTATAGGTTTGTTATTTTCTATTGGTTATTAATAAATGGAGAAACTAAGCTACAATTATAATTTGTAAAAATTCATTTCATCAATATATTTCCAAACATCTGCTGGTAACATGGCTCTAATATCTTTTTTTTCTAAAATTGCCTTTCTTATAAATGTAGAGGAAACTTGAACTATTGGAGCGTTTACTGAATGAATTTTTGGGTGATTTAAAAATTGATGTTCTACTTTTCCTTCAGAAATTCGAGGATACACGTATAATTCATGATTTTGAATAATTGTTTCAGAATTTTTCCATTTTTGAAATCCTTTCAAATTATCTTCACCCATTATTAAACAAAACTTATTATGCGGGTATTTTTCTACCAAATTCACAAGGGTATTAACCGTGTAATTTGGCTGGGAAAGCTTAAATTCAATATCTGAAGTTTTTAATTTCGGAAAATTTTCAACAGCTATATTTGCCATTGCCAACCTGTGATAGTTCTTCAATAAGGAATGCTTTTTCTTAAATGGACTCATTGGTGTTATTACAAACCAAACTTCATCTAAATCTGAGAATTCAGCCATATAATTTGCAATAATTACATGCCCAATATGAATTGGATTAAAGGTTCCAAAAAATAATCCTACCTTCATTTATTTGACAAATTTTTTAACTAAACCATACGCATCTTCTTTTGCCTTTTCCAAACTATCATTTACCAAAATAACATCAAAATCATTTGCAAATTTCAATTCTTTTTCAGCTTTTAAAACACGTTCTTTAATTTTCTCCTCACTATCTGTTTGTCTATTTCTCAATCTGCGCTCCATTTCTTCAATTGACGGTGGCTGTACAAAAATGGCCAATGTTTTATCAGGAAATTTACTTTTAATATTTAAACCTCCAACTACATCAATATCAAAAATCACATGCTTCCCAAGATTCCAAATTCGTTCAACTTCTTTTTTTAAGGTGCCGTAAAAATTATTGGTATAAACCTCTTCCCATTCTATAAAATCATCATTTTTTATATGCTGTTGAAATGCAGATGCTTTAATAAAATAATAGTCCTTGCCATCAACTTCAGCACCTCGTTTATCACGTGAAGTTGCTGAAATAGAAAAATCTAAACCTAACTCTAATTGTTTTAATAAATAATGTACAATGGTTGTTTTTCCAGAACCTGAAGGTGCCGAAAAAACAATAAGTTTTCCTTCTTTCTTCAAATCACAAATTTTATAAAACGTTTAAGTTTTGTTCTTTAATTTTCTCTAATTCATCCTTCATTTGAACAACTAACTTTTGCATATCTGCAAAATTGGCTTTTGAGCCAATTGTATTTATTTCTCTTCCGATTTCTTGAGTAATAAATCCTAATTTTTTTCCATTTGAATTATCAGATTTTAAGGCCGTTTTAAAATAGTCTAAATGATTTTTTAAGCGTACTTTTTCTTCTGTAATATCTAATTTTTCAATATAATAAATCAATTCTTGTTCAAACCGATTCTGATCAACCTTTGTTTCAAGTTCCTCTATTCCTTTTTTTAATTTTTCTTTTACATTCTCAACTCGTAGCGGATCTATTGCAATAACCTTATCTAGCAAATTTTCAATATTTGAAATTCTTAGAACAAAATCATTAAAAAGCACCAACCCTTCATCAGATCTATATTTGTTTATTTCGGCAACCGCCTTTTGAATACTTTTTTCAATTTCACCCCATTCTTCCTCATCCAATTCATCGCGCTCTGTTTTCAATGAATCTGGCAATCTCACCGCTATTTTAAGCAATTCAATATCATTTCCGTCTACAATACCTCTCAACTGGCTCATATATTCCTTTACCGTATTTTCACTCACCTTTGATGAAACTTCCCCTCCGTTGTTTTCAATATAAATTGAAAAATCAATCTTTCCACGTTCTAATGATGAAGCTAGTTTTTTACGTATTTGCAACTCTTTTTCTCTATAATAAGAGGGGATACGAACGTTTAAATCTAAATTTTTACTGTTTAACGATTTTAATTCAACCGTTATTTTTTTTGTTGGAAGTTGTAATACGGTTTTCCCGTAACCTGTCATTGATTGTATCATCTAGTCTCAAAATTTAAGCAAATTTAATGCATTTTAAATTAAGTAAAACCTTTCATTTGTTATTTTGATTAAAGTCTTTAATCAATAATAAGATAATTAAATATTTTTCTTCAATCATTGTACTAAAATACATTATTTTTGTCAAAAATAACTTCTTATGAAAGTCAATATTTTAGACTCAAAAAAATCTATTCTAAATAAATTTATAGCAGAAATTAGAGATGAAAAAATTCAAAAAGACTCCTTGCGTTTTAGACGTAATATTGAGCGAATTGGTGAAATACTAGCCTATGAATTAAGCAAATCATTAAACTACGATACACAAACCATAAACACTCCTTTAGGTACAAAAAATATTGAAACACCTAAAAAAGATGTCGTTTTGTGCTCTATTTTAAGAGCTGGTTTGCCATTACATAACGGATTAATAAATTATTTTGATGACGCTGAAAATGCCTTTATTTCAGCTTATAGAAAACACACTTCTGAAACTGAATTTGAAATTGTTGTAGAATATTTTGCATCCCCTAATTTAGATAATAAAATTTTAATTTTAGCTGACCCTATGTTAGCTACCGGCCATAGTTTGGTGAGTGTTTTGGAAGGATTAAAAAAACATGGTACACCAAAGGAAATTCATTTGGCTTGTGTTATTGGCGCTGAAGAAGGAATTGAAATGGTTAAAAAACATTTTCCCGAAAGTACTACTTTATGGATTGCAACTGTTGATGAAAAACTAAACAATAAGGGTTATATTGTACCTGGTTTAGGGGATGCTGGTGATTTATGTTTTGGTAGTAAATTATAAAAAATAAACAACTATAGAGATTACTAATATTGAGTATAAAACAACATTTTTCACAATATTAGAATCGTTTTTCTTCAAAAATTTAGCTATAATTATACTAAATGGCAGAATCATAAAAAACATTTCTGAGCCATCTTTAACAGGTGACAATAGTATTATGATAACTGAAATTATTAGGTGATTTAATACTAAACGCCAAGATCGTTTAGTATTAATTCCTTTATTTACAATTTTTGGAGTTAAAGAAATTACAGCCCAAATTATAAGTGTTATTAGAAATGAAACAGGAATTAAAATATTAAGTTGCTGATAAGTTTCAAAATTTAAATTTGGATCAAACATCCACCTATCATAAAACAATTCTAAATTATCAACATAAAAACAGTAAGTAAAATAAAGAAACGAAGGAATTGTTACCCCAACTAAAGGAATAAATATATTTTTAATTTGTGTTTTTTGATAAATTATAATTCCTAAATAAATTAGCCCTATAAATAAGAAACTCCAAACATACATTAAAGCTGCTATTCCAATCCAAAAACCAGCATCAAAAAGTTTCTGTTTTGTATTAACTCCAGACCTTAAACTATACACCTTTCTATAGGCAAATAACAATATAACATTTGAAAAAAGTAATGAATTTGAAAACATTGTTTGGTGAAAGGTTCCAAATAGCAACACCATTAAAATTAAGGAATATGAATTTTTATTGGTTATTTTATTTTTCTGAACAATAAAGTTTACAAGCAGTAAAAAAAAAACAAAAACACAAAAAACGCCCAATCGTTCAAATAAATAAAAAACCGAAAACAAATTAGATTCATATAAAAAGGTTGCGGTGGTATAATAAATAAAAAAGGTCAATATAATAACGAAAAGAACTACTGGTTTAGATTTATTAAAAAAATTTGCTATCATTACTATATTTTATACTTTTGCCTGTAAATATAATTAAGTTATGATTGCAAACAATATTTTTAAGGTGATAGGTGATTTTTTTACAAATGTTTTATTTGTCCCTTTTGACGATATTCGATCTATGGACAACTGGTGGTTGCAAAGCACATCAAGTTGGATATTTATTGCAATTACTTTTGTTGCTTTTTTCTACTGGCTAGGAGAATTAAGAAAATACAAAAAAGCTGGAAACGAATAGTTTCTCTTTAAATTTCAATTTCATTTCCTTAAATAAACTCAACTAATTGTGGGCAGTAAAAATAAACTCAAAAGATTTCGTGAAAACGATACATTCGCAAACGTAATTCAGCCTACACGAGAAGAAGTGTTAAATGGCTTTTCTTTAAAAGGAAAATGGAATGCTCATTTTAACAACAACAACCCAATTGTTTTAGAATTAGGTTGTGGTAAAGGTGAATATACCATTGCATTGGCTCGAAAAAACCCCAATATAAATTATATTGGAATTGACTTAAAGGGCGCTCGTTTTTGGCGTGGTGCAAAAATTGCTTTAGAAGAAAATTTAACCAACGTTGCCTTTCTTAGAACTCAAATTGAATTAATTGACCTACTATTTTCTGAAAATGAAATTGATGAAATTTGGATTACTTTCCCAGACCCTCAAATAAAATATACACGCACCAAACATAGACTAACCAATGCTGATTTTCTAAAAAAATACCATACCGTTCTAAAACCTGATGGTATTGTAAATTTAAAAACAGACAGTGAATTTATGCACGGTTACACATTAGGTTTGTTACACGGCGAAGGGCACGAGATTTTATACGCACATCATAATATCTATAATAATTCTGAAGCTCCAAAAGCTGTTACTTCAACACAAACTTTTTATGAAAGTCAATATTTAGAAAAGGGAAAGCCTATTACATATATAAAATTTAAACTTAAGTATTAGTCATCAAATTTAGTTTTAAAAACATTTTTTCAACTAAATAAATTCACATAATTACCTATAACACAGTATACATGCATGTTGTAGCTGTTATATTTTCCAGAGATTTTCCCAACCTAAATCGGCAAAAGTAGGCCCTTGAGTAGCCTCAGAAAATTTAATTCCATTATGGTTCCCATTCCATTCCATAATTTTAATATTATTGTTCTCATCAATAATCATGTCCCATCCTATTGATCTAACAAAAGGTATTAATTTCTGAAGCTCAACAGCAGTAGTTACACATTTATCAAAATGAGGTATTTGTTTATTTGCAAATACAATATTTGTATCGGGATGCCTATCAATAATATTCCAATCTACCAAATATCCTTGTTCAGAAATTTTGCCCGTTTTAAGATCTACCGGTATCTTAATATTTGTATCAGATTTAACATGAGTAACAATTTCACGACCTAAGCTAAGATAACAGGCTCTAGCAGAAGCATTGCCATTGTTATCCATAACAGTTGTAATACGTATGGTAGCAACTGAATTAGGAATTATTTCTTTAAAAAAATTATGTTGATTAATAAAATCCTGAACAACACCATTTCCTAATAACGCAATTTTCTTGGTTTCAAAATTAGTTTTATCAAAAAAATAAACACCTTTACCTTGTTGTGAATTGTCAATCTTAAACACTACTTTTTTTGATCTTTTAAACACAATTTCTTTTACTTTTTCCGTTGAAATAATTTTATAATCAGTTGAAAGACACAATCCATTTGTGTAATAAGCAATATCTGGAAATAAATTACTTTTAAAAATATAATTGTTTAATGTATTTAGGTTTGTAATCTTTCCATATTTTCCTTTTAATACAGGAATCACAATTTTACCGTAATAATTATTGGGAATCCACCCCTCCTTAAACTTTTAAGCCACAGAACAATAAACATGTAGCCACGGTGCAAAGCCAATCCACCCTAAAACATCGCTTGTGTACTCATTTGATAATTTAATCAAATTTGGATCGGTTTTACCATTAACCAACTCAATGGCTTTTAACGTTTTATTTGCCGATTTCTTATGTCTTTTATGGTAAGTTTTAGTGCTAAGATTGTTTTTAAAATCCTTTATCTCTTTTGTCATTTTTCTCTCACTATCAGCATAATTAACCTTGCGAAATTAACTATTTATTATGTCTTAAAAAAGATTCGCAAAGTATCAACTTCATAAAAAGCTTTAACTTTCAACTTTCACATTCTTATAACCTTTAAAAAGCAAATTTAGCAAATCAAATAAAAGTTAAATTTTAAACAATAACAAACAGATTTTTAATCATAATTTTCTAATTTATTTAAGCATTAATACTAGACTTATTAACTTAAAAAAAACGGCAACATCCCTCCCTTTCCGTTTATAA
>Ga0224504_10000097_pt1 | contig 34179 bp, 29 predicted proteins | sample SF_Oct11_sed_USG_3_FD_170160 | JGI IMG/M metagenome (GOLD analysis project Ga0224504, IMG submission 170160) | Sediment microbial communities from San Francisco Bay, California, United States - SF_Oct11_sed_USGS_24 | ecosystem: Environmental > Aquatic > Marine > Sediment | place: USA...
TGAATGTCAAAGTGCCGTCCTCAACGTATGGCAGGAACGCATCCTGCTGCGACTTGTTAAAGCGATGCACTTCATCGAGGAACAGAACCGTGCCGCGGTTGCTCATGTGGCGGTGCTGCTCCGCTTGGGCGACAGCGGCGCGGATGTCCTTGACGCCCGCCATCACGGCGGACAGAGCAATAAAGTGCGAATCGGTCGTTGCCGCAATCATCCGAGCAAGCGTCGTTTTGCCCGTACCGGGTGGTCCCCAGAAGATCATCGAATGCGCGCGACCCTGTTCGATAGCGCGTACCAGCGGTTTACCCGCTTCGAGCAGGTGCCTTTGCCCGGAAAACTCGGCCAGCGTCGCCGGCCGCATGCGGTCCGCCAACGGCCGATCGTTGGCGGACACAGCGTCAGTAGCAAATAGGTCGGTCAATGCGAGTATCGTCTCGAGAGCCAGTCTTCAAAGCGCGGACCCCAGCCACCCAGGCCCGCGACCGCAATCGTGAGGCCGACAATTATACCGAGTGTATTTGCGACGATGTCGAGCCAGTCGGCCATGCGGTAGGTGACCTGCAGCTGGCAGAACTCAACCAGGAGACCGAAGAGCATCAGCCCAAGGGCAACGAGCCAGTAGCGGCGTTTCTCAACGAGGCCCGAGAACCACACCGACAGGACAATGAATGTAAACCCGTGTAGCCACTTGTCAGCGTTCTGAAGCCACGACAGTGCCTTGCCGAGATCGTCGAAAAACCAGATTGCGCGCGACATCGCAGCGCTCAGGACAAGAACCAGGATCAGGACACTGAGGGCCCGCCACCAGCGGGCGTGCCTGAGCGGTAACATCAGGGAGAAGTAGCTTCTGCGACGACTGGCACGCCGACCAGGTCGGCGTCGTCAGGTACTGAAAACTCGAACCGCTCCGCGTCAATCGGCTCATTGGTCGTCACGTCGTAAAGTGACACCAGCGTTTTCTGGTCCAGGTTGTCGAAGAAGACCATCCGGCTGAGCTCGCCCCCGATGAAACCCAGCTCCATACGCTCAAAGCCGCTCTTCGTATCCACCGGAATCATGCGGACCCAGGTCGTCCCCTTCTCGACCATCGAACCATCGAAACGAAATTGCGCGATAGCGTCTTTATCACCACCCAGTAGCAACGCCGGCGTATTCGCCAGGGCCTTTGCCTGACCCTTGACGGTCACCTGGGCAAGATCGACGTCGTAACTCCAGATATTGAGGCCGTCGGCAACAAGAAGCTGCTCGTAGGGTTCCGAGTAGGCCCAGTGGAATCGGCCGGGGCGCTCAATCTCTAGCGTCCCGCTCGAGCGCTCGACCACAGCCCCGCCTGCGTCGATCAGCGACTGCTCGAAACGGCCCTGCAGTGTGATGACATTGGTCACGAAATCGTTAACGAGTTTCTCGCCGACGTCGTCAGTCCTCGCCTGCGCCAGCGCTGCCTTACCTGGCAGGCTGAGCGCAAGAACCGCTAAGAGCACAATTGTATTTTTGGTCACACGCTAATCCTTGAGCTGTTGTACATCCGTCTATTCATCAGCCGTCTTGGTCGGCACGAGAATCTCGCGCGATCCATTCGGCTGCAGAGGCCCAACCATACCGGCTGCCTCCATCGACTCGACCATCCGCGCCGCACGGTTGTAGCCAATCTTGAGACGCCGCTGGACGCCCGAGATCGACGCTTTGCGGGTATCCATGACAACCTGCACAGCCTGATCGTAAAGTGGATCCTGCTCGGCATCTGCGCTGTCAGCCGATGGCTTGTCGATTCCAATCAGTCCTGGAGTTGGACCTGACGGGCCCTCAAGAATTTCATCAATATAGCGCGGAGATCCGGTTTTCTTCAGATGCCTAACCACCGCATGCACCTCGTTGTCTGCCACGAACGCCCCGTGCACGCGCACCGGCAGCGACGTGCCGGGCGGCAGGTACAGCATGTCGCCATGACCCAGCAGGTTCTCTGCGCCCTGCTGGTCGAGAATCGTGCGCGAATCCACCCTGGCCGAAACCTGGAACGCGATGCGGGTTGGTACATTCGCCTTGATCAGGCCGGTGATCACATCGACGGAAGGACGCTGCGTCGCGAGGATCATGTGAATCCCCGAAGCACGCGCTTTCTGTGCAAGCCGAGCGATCAGCTCTTCGACCTTCTTACCCACGATCATCATCATGTCCGCCAGCTCGTCGATAACGACGACAATGAACGGCAGTGGCGTCAGCGTCGGATGCTCAATGGGTTTTTCTTCGTCGAAAATCTCGGGCGGCCTGAATATTGGATCCTTGAGTGGCTCGCCGGCGTCAATGGCTTCCCTGACCTTGCGGTTGAAGCCGCCAATGTTGCGCACGCCCAGCTTGGACATGAGGGCATAACGCCGGTCCATCTCGGCCACACACCAGCGCAACGAGTTTGAGGCTTCCTTCATGTCCGTCACGACCGGTGTCAGCAGGTGCGGAATACCTTCGTACACCGACAACTCCAGCATCTTCGGGTCGATCATGATCAGGCGAACATTCTCTGGCTGTGTCTTATAGAGAATGCTCAGCACCATGGCATTGATACCGACCGACTTACCCGAGCCGGTCGTGCCCGCGATCAGCAAATGCGGCATGCGAGCCAGGTCTGCGACAACCGAGTTACCGCCGATGTCCTTGCCCAGCGCCAGCGTAAGCGGCGACGCCATGTCATCGTAGGCGCGCGACTTGAGAATCTCGCCAAGCGTAACGAGCTGGCGATTCTCGTTCGGAATTTCGAGACCGACGAATGACTTGCCCGGGATCACTTCGACAATGCGTACGCTGACGACGGACAGCGACCGCGCCAGATCTTTCGAGAGATTCGCGATCTGGCTGACCTTAACGCCCGGTGCCGGATCGAGTTCGAAACGCGTAATAACCGGCCCGGGTGAAACCGACTTCACCTCGACGTCGATCCCGAAGTCCTTGAGCTTGAGCTCTACGAGCCGCGACATGGCCTCGAGCGACTCCTTCGAATATCCCTGCTTTTGCTCGGGCGGATTGTCCAGCAGCGACAGCGGCGGCAATTCGCCTGCCGTGGCCGGTTCAAACAACGGCACCTGGCGCTCTTTCTCAGCGCGTGCGCTCGGTTCGAGCGACGGCAACACCGGCTCGATTCGCGGCTTCGCGCGATTCGCTTTCAGTTTTTTCTCAACCTTGACGATATCCTGGCGGGCCGCGGCATGCTTACGGCCTTCGGCCTTGTCTCGCAACTCGCCGAACTTGAGCAGTGCTTTTTCATAAGCAACCAGGCACCAGTGCCCGATCCTGTCCATGACATTGATCCAGGAAATGCCAAGAAACAGCGACAGCGAAGCAACCCAGAGACAGAACAACAGGGTGCTGGCCCCGAGCAGCTTCATGACGCCTTCAAGACTCTCACCAACAATCTTGCCAAGGGCGCCGCCTGCAGAATTTGCAAATCCGTCCGAGGAGAAATGCAGCGTTGATAGCGCGCAGCTGGTGATAAGCGTCGCCAGGAAGCCGCTCACCCGCAGGCCGAAATCCAGCTTGGTCAGTTCTATCTGGGTCTTCTGTTCCCGATACAACATCCAGCCGAGATAGAACACCATGAGCGTAAACAGGTACGCCGGCCGGCCAAAGGCGCTGAACAGGAGATCAGCGGTGTAAGCACCGACACGCCCCACACCATTGCGCACCGTCTCATCGGTCGTGGCCTGATTGAAGCCCGGGTCCGCGCCATCGTATGTAAACAGCGCGTACCAAAGAATCAGCGCAAGCGCGCCGAAAACGTACAGCGCACCCTCGCGCAATGACCGATGAACCTGCGATGACAATCGCGATTCCGGTTGCCTGGCTTTAGCGGCTCTTGCCATAAAGAATCTGTTTTCCCTACACTTGCCCAGCGACAGATCAATAACGCACCGATCCGCATAAAGCTTGCCCGCACCACAAGCCCTTGAAAGTCGTCCTTGGGACCGCATTTCGGGACTCTGCGCGGGCAGATCAGTGCAACGTCATATTACGGATAAATTATACATGAGTGACTCAAAACATTACCGGGTTCTGATCCTGGGTTCCGGCCCGGCCGGCTACGCCGCTGCCGTCTATGCGGCGCGCGCCAATCTGAAGCCGGTCATCATTACGGGTATCGAACAGGGTGGCCAGCTGATGACGACGACCGATGTCGATAACTGGCCCGGCGATGTAGAGGGCCTGCAGGGTCCGGAACTCATGGATCGTATGCTGCGCCACGCGCAACGCTTCAATACCGAGATCGTCAACGACCACATTCACAAGGCCGATGTCACGCAGCGGCCCTTCCGCCTCGAAGGCGATGTCGGAAATTACACCTGCGATGCCCTGATCATCGCTACAGGCGCTACGGCCATGTATCTTGGTCTCGAGTCCGAAGAAGCATTCAAGGGCCGCGGCGTATCGGCCTGCGCAACTTGCGACGGCTTTTTCTACCGCGGCAAGCCCGTTGCGGTTATCGGCGGTGGCAACACGGCAGTCGAGGAAGCGCTCTACCTCAGCAACATTACCTCCAAGGTGACACTGGTGCACCGCCGCGACGAATTGCGCGCCGAGAAAATCCTGCAGGACCACCTGTTCGAGAAAGAACGTGAAGGCAAGGTCGAGATCAAATGGGACCACGTCCTTGATGAGGTCCTCGGCGATGACACGGGTGTGACCGGCATGCGCATACGTAGTGCCAAGGACGATTCGAAAACGACCGATATCGACCTCGACGGCGTCTTCATTGCCATCGGCCACAAGCCGAATACCGGTCTTTTTGACGGGCAGCTGGATATGAAGAACGGCTACATCATCGTCAAGTCCGGGATAGAGGGCGATGCGACGGCCACAAGTGTCCCGGGCGTATATGCCGCCGGTGACGTCGCCGACCAGGTGTACCGTCAGGCGATCACATCGGCGGGTGCGGGCTGCATGGCGGCGCTGGATGCAGAGAAATACATTGACGCGATCGACTCGCAGAAGGCCGCGGACGACGCGGCAGCTTAAGGTAACCGTGCCCTCTTGAAGGTCACCGTCCACGATAGTATTTCGGCAATTGCCCGCGCGGACTGGAATGCCCTTGCCGGTAATGCGTTCCCGTTTCTCGACCACGCTTTCCTGGAACTGGCTGAAACCACGGGCAGTGTTGCGCCGAATGCAGGTTGGGCACCGCGACACCTGACACTTGAAAAAGACGGGAAATTGCGCGCTGCGCTGCCGCTTTACGAGAAGAGTCATTCCTGGGGCGAGTTCGTGTTCGACTGGGCGTGGGCGCGTGCTTACGAGGAAGCCGGCCTCGCCTACTACCCGAAACTGGTGTCGGCCGTGCCATTTACGCCGGCGCCGAGTACCCGCATCCTGCTGGCAGACAAGAACGACACGGAAGCTGCGCAGGCGCTGATCGCGGCAGCCACGCAGCTCGCCGTCGAAACCGAATGCTCGTCCGTCCACTTCCTGTTTCCAACGGAGCAGGAAGTAAGCCTGTTTGAAGACAGTGGCCTGCTGCTCAGGAAGGACTGCCAGTTTCACTGGCACAACCGCGGGTACGGCTGCTTCGATGATTTCCTGGCTACGTTTACATCTGCAAAACGCAAGAAAGCCCGCAGAGATCGCCGCCGTGTTCATGAGAACGGCATCCGTTTCAGGCGCCTGCGAGGTGCCGAACTCGATGCCGAGACCTGGACTACGGTGTACGCACTCATAGCCCGTACGTTCATGATGCGTGGCTCACTGCCCTACTTTAATCAGGACTTCTTCGAAGGACTCAGCGAGCAACTGCCAGAGAACATCCTCGTCATTCTTGCAGAGCAGGGAGACACGCCCGTCGCTGCTGCCGTCTTTTTTGAGAGCCCGACGACGCTGTATGGTCGCTACTGGGGCAGCGACGGGCATTTCGACGCACTGCATTTTGAGACCTGCTACTACCAGGGCATCGAGTACTGCATCGAGACGGGCAAGCAATTGTTCGAACCCGGTACGCAGGGCGAGCACAAGATCAGCCGCGGGTTTTCCCCGGTCACTACCTGGTCCGCCCACTGGCTGGCGCATCCCGAATTTGCCAATGCGATCAGTCGCTACCTCGACGAGGAAGGACGCCATATCGAGCGCTACATTGACGCCGTTGATCAGCACACGCCCTATAAGGACGAAGAATGAGCAACAACCGTGTTGTGTGGCTGACCGCTGACGACCCGCCGCATTTGTTTCCGCCGGTCGAGACCGCGTTGCGCGAACCCGACGGTTTGCTGGCTGCCGGAGGTGATCTCAGGCCCGAGCGCCTGCTCGCTGCGTATCAACGGGGAATATTCCCCTGGTACGACGAGGGACAACCGCTCCTGTGGTGGTCACCCGATCCACGGTGTGTGTTCCAAGAAGGCGATTTACACGTCTCTCGCCGTATGCGCCGAGAGTTGCGTCGTTCCACGGCAGAGGTGCGCCTTAATACGGCGTTCGCCGATGTCATTCGGGCCTGCGCCGCTCCACGCCGTTACGAACAGGGAACCTGGATTACCGACGACATGATCGACGCGTACGAACGCCTGCACCAGGCCGGCTGGGCGCATTCGATAGAAGTCTGGCAGGACGACACACTCATTGGCGGGCTGTACGGCCTTATTATTGGCCGCGCTGTATTCGGCGAATCGATGTTCAGCCTGCGCTCGAATGCGTCCAAGATCGCCTTGCTTGTGCTGGATCGCATGCTGTCTGACGGCACTTTCGGCATCATTGATTGCCAGGTGCAGTCCAGCCACCTCCTCAGTCTGGGCGCTTCAGTGGTTCCACGGTCGAGCTTTGTCGAGACGCTGGGCCGGCTGTGCGAGACACCCAGTGCATTTGAAAACTGGCCGAAAGGCCCAATACGTGTAAGTGAATTGGTGCAGGACTGAGGGCCCGCGGATGTTGCGCATTGCAATACCGGGGCCGTTTCTGCACAATTCGCCAGCCTTTTAGCAGTACAGGACTTATAGACCCTTGGCGAAAGAAGAAGCCATTCAGATGGAAGGCGTCGTAAACGAGACGCTACCCAACACAATGTTCCGAGTTGAACTCGAGAACGGTCACGTGGTGACGGCGCACATCTCCGGAAAAATGCGCAAGAACTACATTCGTATTCTCACGGGTGACAAGGTCACCGTGGAACTGACACCTTACGACCTTTCCAAGGGCCGTATCGTCTACCGTGGTCGTTAGCCCCGCGTCCTGACCCTTATTCTGGCAGGTGCGCCAGCTCCTTCAGCACCGGCTCCGCAATCAACTCCAGTTTACCGTCTTCACCCACGGTGATTTTCACGTGTCCGCCTTCTTCGAGGCTGCCAAACAGCAGCTCCTCGGCTAGCGGCCGTTTGATCTCTTCCTGGATAATACGAGCCATCGGGCGTGCACCCATCATTGGATCGTAGCCACGCTCCGCAATCCATGTTCGCGCAGTGTCATCGAGTTCCAGCGTGACGTTGTTGTTCTCCAGCTTGGCTTCCAGCTCGACCACGAGCTTGTCGACGACCCGAATAATGGAGTCGAGTTCGAGCGAGGCGAACTGAATGATCGCGTCGAGACGGTTGCGAAACTCGGGGGAGAACTTCTTCTTGATGATCTCCAGGCCATCCGTTGTGTTGTCCTGCTGCGTGAAACCGATCGACGTACGGCTCATTTCCTGCGCGCCCGCATTGGTCGTCATTACGATGATCACGTTGCGGAAATCTGCCTTGCGGCCGTTGTTATCCGTCAGCGTGCCGTGGTCCATGACCTGCAACAGCAGGTTGAATACCTCGGGATCCGCTTTCTCGATCTCATCCAGCAGCACAACCGCGTGCGGGTTTCTCGTGACCGCCTCCGTCAGTAATCCGCCCTGGTCAAACCCGACGTAGCCCGGGGGTGCACCGATCAGGCGGGATACCGTGTGCTTCTCCATGTACTCCGACATATCGAAGCGAATCAGCTCGACGCCCATGAGCATGGCCAGTTGCCGGGTAACCTCGGTCTTACCAACGCCCGTTGGACCCGCAAACAGGAAGGCTCCGATCGGCTTTTCCTCTTCGCGCAAACCCGAGCGCGCCATCTTGATGGCCCCGCCCAGTGCCTCGATCGCACGATCCTGACCGAAAATCGTCAATTTCAGGTCGCGTTCCAGCGTGCGCAGCGCGTCGCGATCCGATGCAGATACACTCTTCGCCGGAATCCTTGCCATCTTTGCCACAATGTTCTCGACCAACTCAACGGTCACCGCTTCACCGCGGTTGGCAACGGGGACCAGGCGCAGATTGGCGCCTGCCTCGTCCATGACATCGATCGCCTTGTCCGGCAAATGGCGATCATTGATATGGCGCACAGAGAGCTCGACAGCCGCTTCAAGCGCCGCCGGCTCGTAGCGAATGCCGTGATGTTCCTCGAAACGGGACTTGAGGCCTTTCAGGATTGCGATCGATTCGGGAATCGTTGGCTCAGGTACATCTATTTTCTGGAAACGTCGCGCAAGTGCATGATCTTTCTCAAAAATACCTCGGTATTCTGAGTAGGTCGTCGAGCCAATGCAGCGAATTTCGCCATTCGCCAGCACCGGCTTGATCAGGTTGCTGGCGTCCATCACACCGCCCGATGCCGCGCCCGCGCCGATTACTGTGTGAATCTCGTCGATAAATAGCACGGCGCCCGGGTCCTTGTGGATCTCGGCGATGACGCCCTTGAGGCGCTTTTCGAAGTCACCCCGGTACTTGGTGCCGGCGATCAGCGCTCCCATGTCCAGCGCATAAATCGTGCTGTCCTGCAGTACTTCCGGCACGCGCTCTTCTGTGATCATTCGCGCCAGCCCCTCGGCCAGCGCCGTCTTGCCCACACCGGCTTCGCCGACGTACAGCGGGTTGTTCTTGCGGCGCCGGCACAGGATCTGGACGGTCCGTTCGATCTCGAGTTCACGCCCAATCAGCGGGTCGATCTTGCCCTCGATAGCTCGCTGGTTAAGGTTGGTCGCATAAAGCTCCAGCGGCGACGCCTCAACCTCTGCCTCGGCCTCGACCTGCGCCTCACCCTCCTCGCCGGTTTCGCCTGACAACTGGGGCATGCCGTGCGAGATAATATTGACGACATCGAGTCGCGTCACATCCTGCAAATTCAGGAAATACACGGCCTGCGACTGTTTTTCACTGAAGATCGCCACGAGAACGTTGCTGCCCGTAACTTCCTTCTTGCCGCTCGACTGCACATGGAATACTGCCCTCTGCAGCACGCGCTGGAAGCCAAGCGTCGGCTGCACATCCGCCTCATCGTCGTCTGCCAGGAGCGGCGTTTGTTCGTCGATGCATTCAGCCAGCTGGTGGCGCAATTCCGTAATATTGCACTCACAGGCCTTTAGAATCTCGTGAACCCTCGGGATATCCAGCATCGCGAGCAACAGGTGCTCGACCGTCATGTATTCATGGCGGCGGTCGCGGGCCCTTTGAAAGGCCTCATTCAGGCAAAATTCAAGCTCACTACTGAGCATAGTCGACGACTCCTTTCAGGATTCTTCCATAGTACAAAGTAAGGGGTGCTGGTGCTGTTCCGCAATACCCATGACCTGGGCAACCTTGGTTTCTGCAATTTCGTGGCTGTATACGCCGCAGACGCCCTTGCCTTTCGTGTGCACCTCCAGCATGACCTGCGTTGCGCGCGTCCTTTCCATGCCGAAGACCGACTCCAGGATCTCCACGACGAACTCCATCGGCGTGAAATCATCGTTGATCAGCACCACTCGATACAACGGCGGTTGCTTGATCTGCGGGCGCGCTTCCTCAACGGCCAGATCATAGCCGCCGGGTTGCTCATGTTTTTCGGGGTGGTCACTCATAATCAGTTAGCGGATATACGGTCAAATCAGAGTATGTCAATAGCGGTTAGTCGCCTTTCCGTCACCGGGGAACCAGTATATATGGCCCCATTGCCGTTCCGTTATATTATTGCCAAATAACGCAATTTCGGGTTATTCCTCCTTGTAGCTCTGCGGTCACAACCCGTATCATCGGGTTCCTGCGTTTATATGGCGTGTGGCAACGGAAGCTGGCTTGGCAGGACATGATTAGCAAAGCAAACTGGACCGATTTTTCGGGCGTCGCTGGAAGCAATGCGCTCACCAACCTCAACAGGACTCTGCCCCCCTGGGTCAGCCTGTTCCTGGTTATTGTGATCGGCTGGCAAATCGCCAGAATTATCTGGGTGCTCGTGCCGGCCCCAGCGACCGGAGATGTCATCCTTGCGCCGACCGGCATGCAGACGGTGACTGCAACGTCGGGTACGACGGCCGACGTTCAGGCCATCGCCGACAACCATATGTTCGGCGAAGCTGATGCCAAAGCGGCTCCCGCGCCGGTTGCTGCTGTAGACGACAACCTGAGCGATACCCAGCTGACGAACCTCGTTCTTAAGGGAACGATCGCGTCGACAATCCCTGAATTTTCGGTGGCCATCATTGCCGATCGCAATGCCGAGCAAAAGGTCTACATTATCGGTGACGCGGTGGCCTCGGGTGCCACGCTGCACGCTGTCTATCGCGAACGTGTTGTGCTCAATGAGAGCGGGTCCCTGACAAACCTTCGAATTCCATCGGAGTTCCCGCAGGGACAGGCCTCAACATCGCGGCGAAGCCCGAACACCACGCGTCAGGCAAGAAATAACCAGAATACCCAAAGCATTCAGAACGTTGTGTCCCAGAACCTGGCAAGCCTGTCTGACGTCATTCGGCCAACGCCGTATGCAGTCGATGGCCAGCAAACCGGTTACCGGGTGTATCCTGGACGAAACAGGCAACAGTTCGCTGCACTCGGTCTGCGCCCTGGTGACCTGATCAAGGATATTGATGGCCAACCCCTGACTGATCCGACCCAGGCCATGCAGGTCTTCCAATCTCTTGGCACCGCCGAACAGGTGACTGTCACTCTCGAACGCAACGGCGAGCAACAAACCATTGTCCTCAAGACCAGCCAGCTCGACATGAGCGGTGAGCAAACCCAATGACGAAAAAATCAATAAGCACACTCTCGCGCCCACTGCGGCTCCTACTAGCATCAGGCCTGTTTTCCCTGGCGGCACTGGCGTGGGCCCAGCAGCCTGCGGCGACGGTCAACTGGAAGGACGCCGATATCCGGCAGGTCGTTGAAGCGGTTTCCGCCGTCACCGGCAAGAACGTCATCCTGGATCCCAGGGTTACGGGCAAGGTCACCTTGCTATCACCCACGCCACTTGGTCCCGAGGCGATGTACGAGGCATTTCTGTCAATTCTCCAGGTGCATGGCTACGTCGCTATTGAAAGCGACAACCTTGTCAAGATCGTTCCGGACGCAACGGCGCGACAGTTACCGACATCCATTGGTCCGGGAGGTACCTACGGCCCCGACGATCTCACCACGCAGGTTGTGCAATTGCGCAATGTCGGTGCTACGCAACTCGTGTCATTACTGCGGCCTCTGCTGCCCCAATACGGACACCTGGTCGCCCATGCCGGCTCGAACATGCTGGTTATTTCCGACAGAGCCGCAAATGTCGCCCGTGTTGTCAGCATCATTCGCCGCATCGACCAGGCCAGCGATGAGGACATCGAGGTGGTCTCGCTGCAACATGCCTCCGCCGGTGAGATTGTGCGCATCATGACCGCCCTGACCTCCGCAGCTCGTGCGGACGGTGCATCCAACACGACAAGTCTTGTCGCCGATGCCCGTACCAACAGCGTACTCATAGGCGGCGACATGAACGAGCGCCTGCGACTCAGGACGCTGATCGCGCATCTTGATACACCGCTCGAAGATGGCGGTGACACCCAGGTCCGGTACCTGCGCTACGCGGACGCCGAGGAAATGGCGACCAAGCTACAGCAAAATTTTGCGACCCAGACGCAGTCTCCTGCAGGCCAGGCCGCGACAGCCGCCGGAGCGGACGCCATCAGTGTGTGGGCAGATACACAAACTAACGCACTGGTTATCAATGCGCCGCCGAAGATCATGCGCTCGACCATGCAAATCATCGACAAACTCGATATTCGGCGCGCCCAGGTTCTTGTTGAAGCCATTATTGTCGAAGTCATCATCGACAAGTCCAAGGAACTGGGCGTCTCTGTGGCGGTAGAAGGCAGTGGCTCCAACTCACCCATCGCCGTCACCAACTTCCCGGACTTTTTGAGCGGCATAGTACAGTTAGGCAGTGTGGCCGGCGGCGGTGGCGTGCCCGAGGCTGGCCTGATCGGTGATGGCGGCACTATTGGTGTGGGCCGTATCACCGATGACGGCATCAGCTTTGCTGCCATTCTCCGTGCCGTCGAAGGCGCTGCCGATACGAACCTGATTTCGACCCCGTCTATCGTCACAACCGACAACGAGGAAGCAACGCTCAATGTTGGCCAGGATGTACCGTTCGTCAGTGGTTCGTTCAGCAACACGGGAGGGGCTGGCGGCGCCGTAAATCCGTTCCAGACGATTAACCGTGAAACGGTCGGCGTCAAACTCGCCATCACGCCACAGATTAACGAAGGCGACTCAATGGTCCTCGACGTTTCCCAGGAGATTTCGAGCATCGCGAGTTCCGCTGGAAGTGCCGTCGACCTGATCGTCAACAAGCGCACCATCGACACGACGGTCATCGTCGACGACGGTGAGATTCTCGTACTTGGCGGACTACTCGAGGACGTTCTGCGCGAGAGTGACCAGCGTGTACCTGTCCTCGGACGAATTCCACTTCTTGGTGTGCTGTTTCGTTCACGCAAGACCGAAAAACTGAAGACCAACCTGATGGTCTTTATTCGACCGACGATCTTGCGCGATGCTGCCCAGACAGCGTTTGAAACGAACCAGAAATACAACTATATCCGTGACGTCCAACAGGGCCGCGAAGGCACTGATGTGCAGATGATGCCGGGGCAGGTACGGCCGATGTTGCCGCCTATCGAACAATACCAGAAGCCCAAAACGCCAGAGGAAGACCAGCAGTAAACGTCATGGAAGCCGAAACCAATATCGTCCTGGAGGCCGAGGTTCCAGAACCAACGGAACCGCGGCATAACCTGCCCTTCACGTTTGCCAAGCGGCATGGCGTGTTAATCCAGGAACTCACGCCGTCCGAGGGCACAGCGGTTTATCGCAGCGGCGCATCGCCACTGAGCCTCGCCGAAGCTCGGCGATTTGTCGGTGTGCCGCTCAAAATGTCGCGCGTGTCGGCCGAAGAATTCGACACCCTGTTGCAGCAATTCTACGAGCAGGACTCGGGGCAGGCGTCTCAGATGGTCTCTGGTCTCGATGAGGATTTCGACCTGACGCAGGTTGCGCAGGAGTTGCAGGAACCGTCCGACCTGCTGGACAGCGATGACGACGCGCCGATCATTCGATTCATCAACGCTGTGCTTACCCAGGCAATCAAGGAAAACGCGTCCGACGTCCATATCGAGCCGTATGAGAATCGGCTCGGCGTGAGGTTTCGCGTCGACGGCGTGTTGCGCGAGGTACTGAAAACAAGGCGCGGGCTTGCGCCGCTTGTTGTGTCGCGCATCAAGGTGATGTCCAAACTGGATATCGCCGAGAAACGTCTGCCGCAGGACGGCCGTATCTCGCTGCGTATTGCCGGACGCGCGGTCGACGTGCGCGTCTCGACGATGCCATCCGGGCACGGCGAACGCGTCGTGCTGCGCCTGCTCGACAAGCAGGCTGGTCGACTTGACCTGATGTCACTCGGCATGGATCTGGCAACGGAGAAAAAGGTCGACGACCTTATCCACAAACCGCACGGCATCATCCTTGTTACGGGCCCGACCGGCTCGGGTAAAACGACGACCTTGTACGCCGCGCTCGAACGCATCAACGACAACAGCCGTAACATCATGACGGTTGAGGACCCGATCGAGTATTTCATCGACGGCATCGGCCAGACCCAGGTCAACACCAAGGTCGAAATGACATTTGCCCGCGGTCTCCGCGCGATCCTGCGACAGGATCCGGACGTTGTCATGGTCGGCGAGATTCGTGACCTTGAGACGGCCGAGATCGCGGTTCAGGCCAGCCTGACCGGTCACCTCGTCCTCTCTACCCTGCACACTAATACGGCCGCCGGCGCCGTCACGCGCCTGCGTGATATGGGAGTCGAACCGTTCCTGCTGGCATCCAGTTTGCTTGGCGTCCTGGCACAGCGTCTCGTACGCGTCCTCGAAGATGATTCCAAGGTTCCGTACACGGCTCGCGAATACGAGTGCAACCTGCTCGGCCTCGATGCAGATAATCCACCGACGCTCTACCACGCTGGCGATGTTCCCGGCGGAGGGTTCCTGGGCCGCGCCGGTATTTACGAACTCATAACGGTCGACGATGAAATGCGGGAAATGATCCACAGCGGCGTCAGTGAACAGGAGCTGGATCGGCACGCGCGCAAGACCAGCCCGAGTATCCGTGCCGACGGTCGTCGGCAAGTCCTGGCCGGTCGCACGACGGTCGAAGAGGTTCTGCGCGTTACTCGCGAGGATTAGCGTAAATCATGGGCGCTTTTGAATATGTCGCGATGGATCAGTCCGGCAAGCAGGCCAAGGGCCTGCTTGAAGGCGACACGCCCAAACACGTTCGCCAGATTTTGCGCGATCGCAACCTGTTTCCTGTCAGTGTTACCGAGGTCGCGAAAAAAGAAGCACACCGGCAGAGTAGCTTTTCGTTTCGCAAAGGTCTGTCATCGGCCGAACTGGCGCTGATAACACGACAGCTTGCCTCCCTGTCTCAGTCAGGCCTGCCGCTTGAGGAAGCACTTCTCGCAGTCGCACAACAGAACGACCAGCCGCGCACCAAGAGCATCCTTTTGGGCGTTCGCGCCAAGGTCATGGAAGGCCATTCACTTGCCGATGGCTTCGGCGACTTTCCCCAGGCGTTTCCGGAACTCTACCGGGCGACCGTCGCTGCCGGTGAACAGTCCGGGCACCTCGATGTCGTGCTTGAGCGCCTGGCCGATTACACCGAGGCACGCCAGGAATTGCGACAGCGCATTACCAATGCCCTCGTCTACCCGATTGCACTGATCGTCATGGCCGTCGGCATCATCAGCTTCATGCTCGCGACCGTCGTGCCCAAAATTGTCGGTGTTTTTGAAAACACGTCAGCCGAACTGCCCGCCCTGACAACCGGACTCATTGCCACAAGCGATTTCCTGGTTAGTTACTGGCCGCTGGTTATCGTCGGCGCAGCTGCAGTTGGCTGGCTGGGCTGGTGGATCCTGCAAAAAGAGGGGCCGCGGCGCAAATACCATACCTTGCTGTTACGTCTGCCCATTATTGGGCGGTTGACACGTGGCGTGAACACAGCCCGGTTTACGCGCACGCTGAGCATCCTCGCAGGCAGTGGCGTGCCGATTCTCGAGGCCTTGAAAATTTCGGCTGAGGTTATCGAGAACTTTCCGATGCGCGACGCTGTGACCGAGGCCACCCTGCGCGTTCGTGAAGGCGCAGGGATCAGCAAATCACTCGCGGCGAGCAAGCTGTTTCCACCCATGATGATTCACCTGGTTTCCAGTGGCGAAGCGGGCGGCCGTCTTGAAGAAATGCTGGCGCGTTCTGCGAGTGGGCAGGAACGAGAGGTCGATGGTTTGATCGCTGCCCTGCTCGGCATCCTGCAGCCACTCCTCATCGTCGCCATGGGCGCCATTGTCATGGTAATAGTGCTTGCAATTTTGCTCCCAATCTTCGAAATTAATAACCTGATCCTTTAGCTATTTCAGCCGGTCTGTATGTGATGGGGTTGTTGCAATGATCGAAAATAACGGCGACAAAGAAGACATCGATTTCGATGAGTCCGATGAGACGTCCGACGATGAGTCACTGGACGTCGATACTTCCTCATCTGATGACGATCGCATACCCGATATCGGCGGCGATACCATGGTTGATATTTCCGCTGAACTGAATGTGGAGGAACTCGTTGCCAAGCTTGAGTCCATCGACCCGAACGAGGTTGCGCACAGGCGAGAGGTTCGCCGACGCCTCGAAGAGCTGCGCGAACAACGCGATGCGGATCTCGACAGTACGTTCAATTTCAGTCTCGACGACGACCTCTGATTTCGTACTAGCGAAAGTCGCGCGAACGCACGCTTAAGTTCCCCAACAGGTTCGAGTGATCGAACAGGCGCCGCGCGACCACGTGAATCACCTGCCCTTCTATCTGCAACTCCCCGGCCACGCCGAGCAGGCGCGCGTTTAGCAACTCAGCACGATACTGCTCCGCGATCTGTTTCCACAACACCAGGTTGATCTGTCCCGTTTCGTCTTCAAGCGTTACAAAAATGACACCACTGGCGGTACCCGGACGCTGCTTGGTAATCACGAGACCCGCAACATTGACCGCATGGCCGTGACCGAGAACCGGCAAGGTCCTCGCCTGTGCGTAGCAGTAACGATCAAGGTGTCTCCGTAACAGGCACATCGGGTGGCGCTCGAGCGTGAGTCCGGTACTGCGATAGTCCGCGACGATGTTCTGGCCCTCGGTGGGTTTCGGCAATAACGGCGCCGGTTCGTAACGTGCCATGCTCGGAAACAGCGGCATCGGCTTTTCGGCGCCGGCAACGGCCCAGCGTGCGCGGTGCCGGTCCCCCGAGAGTGGCCGCAGCGCTCCTGAGGAGGCCAGTACGCCAAGTTCGCGCCGGCCCAGACCCGCACGCTCAAGCAGCGCCTGCACCTGCGTATAGTCGCCACCGGTGCGTTCCGCGACGATCCGCTGCCCGGCATCCTCCGACAGCCCTTTCACCATCCTGAGCCCGAGGCGCAGCGTTGCTGTTCCTGCCTCATCAGCTTCGAGCGAGCAATCCCAGCCACTGTGATTGATATCGACCGGTTGTATGGCCACACCGTGACGCTGTGCGTCCTGAACGAGTTGCGATGCCGAGTAAAACCCCATCGGCTGGCTGTTCAGCAAGGCACAGGTAAATGCCGCAGGCTCATGACACTTGAGCCACGATGAAACATACACGAGCAAGGCAAAACTCGCCGAATGCGATTCGGGGAAACCATACTCACCAAATCCCAGGATCTGCTGAAAAATCTGCCGTGCAAACGTCTCGTCATAACCGCGCTCGCGCATGCCGTTGACGAGCTTATCCTCGAAATGGCCCAGCCCGCCTCGGCGCTTCCAGGCAGCCATCGCGCGTCGCAGATGATCAGCTTCGCCCGGGGTAAAGCCGGCAGCGACGATAGCCAGCTGCATGACCTGTTCCTGGAAGATTGGCACACCCAGCGTTCGCTGCAGCACACCTTTCACTTCCTCGCTCGGGTAGTCGACGGCCTCCTCACCGTTACGCCGGCGCAGGTAAGGGTGCACCATGTCGCCCTGGATCGGGCCCGGGCGAATAATTGCGACCTCGATGACAAGATCGTAATAGCAGCGCGGCCGCAGCCGCGGCAGCATCGTCATCTGCGCGCGCGACTCGATCTGAAAGACCCCCACCGTATCGCCGTCGCATATCATGTCGTAGACCTGCGGGTCTTCGGCCGGCACCGTCGCCAGTGTGTACTCACGACCGTCAAAGTCACGAATCAGATCGAAACTCCTGCGTATCGCTGTGAGCATACCCAGACCCAGGACGTCGACTTTCAACAAGCCCAGCTCCTCGAGGTCGTTTTTCTCCCACTGGATGACGGTACGCTCCGGCATCGTGGCATTTTCGACCGGCACCAGTTCGTACAGTGGTGCATCGGAAATGACAAAGCCGCCAACATGCTGCGACAGGTGCCGGGGAAAGCCGATCAGTTCCCGTACGAGATACAGCAGGCGTTTGATAACCGGACTGTCGGGCGACAGGCCAGCTTCGAGAATGCGGCTATCGTCGACAGACTGGCCGTCCCACCATTGCATCGAACGTGACAGCCGACCGACCTGCAGATCACTCAGACCGAGAACCTTGCCCATGTCGCGCAACGCGCTTCGTGGTCGGTAGGTAATAACGGTCGCAGCAAGCGCGGCACGCTCACGACCGTATTTTGCGTAGATATACTGGATAACTTCTTCGCGCCGCTCATGCTCGAAATCCACATCGATGTCGGGCGGTTCGTTACGCTCTTTCGAGATAAAACGCTCGACAAGCATCTCCATACGCGCCGGGTCGACCTCGGTTATCCCCAGGCAAAAACACACGGCAGAATTCGCTGCCGACCCGCGTCCCTGGCAAAGAATATTTTGCGAACGTGCATACGCGACGATGTCGTACACAGTCAGGAAATACTGTTCATACCTGAGTTCGGCAATCAGCTTGAGTTCGTGCTCAATGAGTCGTATCACTTTTTGCGGAATACCCCGGGGCCAGCGACGCTGCATGCCCTCCTCCGTCAGCCTGCGCAGATAAGTCGCCGGTGTCTCATCTTCAGGGACGATTTCGTTCGGGTATTCGTAACGCAGTTCGTCGAGTGAAAAGTCGATGCTATCGGCGATGCATACCGTTTCCTCGAGCAGGTCTTCCGGGTAGACACATTGCAGAACATCAAGGGGACGCAAATGCCGTTCGCCGTTCGGGTACAGCGCAAAACCAGCGTTGTCGACGGTCGTCCCGTAACGTATCGCCGTCACGGCATCCTGTACGATGCGCCGTGCCCGGCAGTGCATATGCACATCGCCACTTGCGACCAGCGGCAGCTTCAGGCGTCGTCCTTCCTCGCGCAACCTTGCGAGTTGCTCACGCTGTCGGCCGTCTGCCAGCAGTTCGACGGCAATCCACAGGCGATCGCGGAACGTTTCGCGCAACCAGTGATCTTCAACGTCCAGCGTGAGCTGCCGGTCGGGAACCCACAGTACAAGACATCCGGAAAGGCCTTCCTCAAAATCGAGACGCGCCAGTTCATAGCTGCCTTTCTCTGCGGCACGACGTGCATTGGTGATCAGGCGGCACAGTGACGCGTAACCCGCTTTGTTGCGTGCGAGTACCACCAGCTTGCGTCCGCTGCGCAGGCGCAGTTCGGAACCGATAATCAATTTCTTAAGCCCGCACTCCTTTGCGGCTGCATGGGCACGCACAACGCCCGACATCGAACACTCATCGGTAATGGCCAGCGCTTCATAACCGAGTTCTGCAGCTGTCTCAACGAGTTCCTCAGGATGGGAAGCGCCGCGCAGGAAGGTGAAATTACTCAGCGCGTGTAGCTCGGCGTAGCGACCGGCCATACTGCTAACCAAAATAGCCGTGCAGGTACCAGGATGATGTGCGATTGCGATTGCGAAATACCCACAGCCGCCTGCCATCCGTACCCGCAGCCGTGTAGTAGTCGCGGGAAATACCATCTTCATCCCACCAGCCGGTCTCAAGACGCTCCGGCCCGTCGATGAGGCGCAAACGGCAGCCCTGGTGCACGGGGTAGCCGCTATCGGCCGGCAACAAAGCCGGTTCGGGCAACATCCAGAGCGGGCGTTGTACTGACTGCTCAGGTGTATCCAGTGTTGTGCCAGACCAGTCGGCCAGCAGGCTTTGCGAACGCCAGGCATAGTCCGGCCGGTGTTCTGCCACCATCGACGCCGCCTGCACTGACTGGTCGCCGATACGTGCGATAAGGCGCTCGGCGAGCTGTGTAATGGAAAAACGCCGCGCCGTTACACCGGGTTTCCCATGAAAACTTAAAGCGCCCGACTCGGCCTGCAGCGGTTGCGCCATACCGCTGCGCAAACGCACAGCGATAACAGGCCCCGGCAACACCAGCTGTTCGAAACGAATGCCCAGTAACTCGAACCATCGCTCCGCGGAACGTTCCGCTCGCGCACAGCCCAGACGTAATTCGGTTGCAGCGCCTTTGAGATGGAAAAAACTGAAACACATGCGCTGTGTGCCGAGTTGTCGCGCCAGCAGAAACTGCTCGTGTGACAACAGCAACTCACGGCAGATATTGAGCAGCAATTCACGGTCTGTCTGCTCCTCGGTCATTTCGTAATCGACACAAAACCGTTCGGGAGCACGCCACGAATTACGCGGGTCGGGCAAGTGCCCCAGCGCACGATCCAGTTGCAACAAATACTCGGCGCCAAAGCGCCGTGTGAAACCCTCACGCGGTAAACGCAGGCAATCACCTGTTGTTATAACGCCCATGCCGGTCAATGCTTCACACAAACCCGCCGGCCAGTCCATGCAGGAAAGTGGCAGCTTGCGCAGAGCTGTTGCGAGATTCGCGTCATCACGTATGCAGGCACGACGACCGGCACGCGCCATCCAGGTGGCTGCGAGTGGCGTCGGTGCAATTGCGAGTGCGGCCGTAAGACCAAGCTCCCGTAAACCCTTCGACATTCTTTGCCGGAGTTCCTGCAAGCCGCCGAACAAGCGCACGCTGCCCGCAATCTCGAGTACCAGTACATCATGGTCGGCGATCGAGACGAACGAGGAGAAACGCTCCAGCCAACTGGCAAGCCCTTCGAGCGCCTGTTGTTCCTTGAGCAGACTACGTTCTTCAAGTTGCAGCGTCGGCAGTAACGCGAGTGCCGCATTGGCGGCCTGCCCCGGCATTACACCGGCAGCACTCGCTTCGGCATCGGCCAGCAGGATGCGATGAATACCGTGCTGCTCCTCGACGATCGCCGTCGCAGCTTCGGATGAGCGATTGGCCTCCAACGGCAGCTGTGGCAACCACACACAAAACCACAATCGATCCGCTACCTGCGGATGCAAAACAGGCCGCTTCGCCTCCACAGCGGGTGCCTGTTCAACAAATGGCAGGTCCTGCTGTACGGCAGGGGGAGTCGGGGCAGCGGCCCGCGCCAGGGCGGGCGGTTTACAGGCCCGTTGTTTCATCTATAAAAGCTGGGTGATAACAGCCGGACGACCGCCACGGCTTTTCAGGATGTGAACGCGCGTAGCCTGCCCGTCAGGATGCAGTTCAAGGCGCAATGCGGCCGCCGAAGGTTGCCGGCGTGCGGCCAGCGGACGAAACGCAATCGCCCAGCTGCGACCTTTCTCGGCAGCCAGTTGCAGGCGCCGGCTGGCCTGGTCGTCGAGCATCGAAGGCCACAGCAATACAGCAGCGCAGGTACCCGATGACAGGGCCTGCTCGGCCGACCACAGAATCTCGCTGTCATCCCGGGGCCGCACAATCAACATGCGCGACAAATCAATGCCGCATTGCTGCAGTGCGGGTGGGTACGGTTGAAATGGCGGTGCCACCCAGGCGATCCAGCCGGGCTCGGTAAAATCCTGGGTTGATGTTTCGGTGCTTAAGCGCGCAAGGGCCGGCATCAGCAGGCGCAGTTCGCCGATACCATAGTGTTCAGTAAGAACTTCAGTCAGCGATTCACGGGGCCAGCCGCCCCCTGGCAGATGCCGATCGAGTTCCGGGTAACCGCTCGCCAGCCCTGCCCGTCGCCCGGCCTGGTCACGCCCGCGCCAGACGCGCGGGTTCGCAAGGATCTTGTCGAGCGACGATGACAATGCTCAATGCAACAGCAGACCGTCACGAATCACGCCGACAACGACGCCTTCGATGACCAGCGCCTGTTCCTTGAGATCAACTATGATCGGCTCGAAATCATCGTTTTCGGGCAGGAGTGACACCACTGAGCCAGTCTGACGATAACGTTTGACCGTCACCTCGTCATCGAGACGGGCAACGATGATCTGCCGGCTGCGAACCTCGGGTGTGCGATGCACGGCGACAAGGTCACCATCAAGAATGCCCGCGTTTTTCATACTCATGCCACTAACACGCAACAGGTAGTGCGGTTTGGGCCTGAAAAGCTGCGGATCGATCTTGTAATGCGCCTCGATGTGTTCCTCGGCAAGAATCGGGCTGCCCGCCGCGACACGACCGACGAGCGGCAAGCCCATCTGGTCACGCAACGAGTCCTTGAGCTGGATACCACGCGATGCGCCCGGCAGCAGCTCAAGTACACCCTTGCGTTGCAGGGCCCGAAGATGCTCTTCAGCGGCATTGGCCGACTTGAAACCGAGCTCGCGAGCTATCTCTGCGCGCGTCGGAGGCATGCCGGTTTCACCGATAAACTCCTGAATCATCTCAAGAATTTCTTTTTGTCGTGGGGTCAGTTCGCGCATTAGAGCAGTTCCTGTATGGATTCACAGTATATGGGATTATATACAGTATCAACATCAGTGCAACAGCAAATGACAGGGAATGACAGGGGACAGTCACCTTTTGAATTGGGACTAAGACAGGGGACAGTCACCTTTTGAATTTGAGACTACGAAGTGACAATAACTTTGTGGTGTTCCGGGCAAAAGGTGACTGTCCCCTACCCCCTGTTCCGGGCAAAAGGTGACTGTCCCCCACCCCCGATCTGTCGCTAACTGCAGACAAAAGATAATAAAAACAGGAGTTTTCATTGCAGCGCGGAGCGTATTGGGAAATAATGCGCCTGCAGTTTTATCCAACAAAGGAATATTCCAAAATGAAAAAGACCGCACTCAGAGCAAGCGCACTTGCACTGTTCGTCGCAATGGCCGCTGGTTGCGCTACCACGGGGCTCGATGATGTAAAGGCTACGGCTGATCGCGCCGCTGCTGACGCATCTGCAGCCGCATCTGCCGCTGAAGCTGCTCGCGCAGCTGCTGATCGCGCAGCTCAGGCTGCCTCTTCGGCACAGAGCACCGCTGACCAGGCCCTTGCTGCCGCTACGGCATCTCAGGCTTGCTGCGAAGCAAACAAAGAAAGCATGGAACGTATGTTCCAGAAGTCTATGTCCAAATAAATCAGGACAAAAATTGTTTTATTCAAACGCCGCGCTTGTCGCGGCGTTTTTTATGCCTGCGCCAACGGCTTGAGGGATACCGTCGGAACGTTCCACCAGTTCTTCCACACGATCCCAGTCAAGCCGGCCCGCGCGTTCTGACGTCGCGGCAATAAACTGCTCGGTGACGTGCGTCAGCGGCTCCTTGTGATTCGGATCCGGCTCCGGCAACTCGACATCCGCGTCCAGTCGCTCAAGATGCTCGGCAGACTCTTCGACCAGCGGTTGTGGCGATTCAAGCAGCGGATGCACTTCGGCAACCAGGGTCTCCCCGTCCCAGCCAATCTTCACCGGCACGTTGATAATGCGCACCGGTGTGTTCACATCAATCCTGTCAAACAGAAACTCGATATCCTCGGGGAACATCCGTACACAGCCGTGCGAAACACGCATGCCAACACCGGCCGGGCGGTTGGTGCCATGGATCAGGTAACCCGGAAGACTGAGGCGCAGCGCACGCGATCCCAGCGGATTCTCCGGGCCGGGTTTCACAATGCGCGGCAATGGATCGCCATCCGCCGCGTGCTCATCGCGCACCGACTGCGGCGGGTACCAGGCCGGATTCTTCGCCATGGCAACAATCTTTGTGTTGCCGAGCGGTGTCTCCCAGTCCATGCGACCGATACTCATCGGATAGGTGTATACATACGCCGGTTTACCTGCCGCGGGTTCCGGGAAGTAGTACATGCGGTACTCGGCGAGATTCAGTACCAGCCCTGTGCGCGGCCCAGGTGGCAAAACAAAGCGATTGGGCAGAACGATTTCCGTGCCCTCGCCTGGCACCCAGACGTCGACGTCGGGATTAGCGCGCACCATATCCGTATAGCCCAGCCCATGGCGGCGCGCAATATCGACCAGCGTGTCTTCGTAGCGCGCTGTAATCGTCGATACCGAGCCGACGACATCGTGGCCGTCGGGCGGCAGTTCGAAGACTTCTGCATAAACCGGTGTGATGGCCAGCAACAAGGCGGCCAGGTTGAAAATCCGTCTGAGCATTACTGGCCTTTTTCGTCCGCGTCGATAACTTCGGTTTCGCACTCAGCTGCGGCGAGCCATTCCTGCATGGCTTCACTCTCGAGCAGGCGGTGCGGATAGTAGCCGGCCGATTCCGGCAGATTAATGCCATAGGTGCGGAGCCGCAGCACGACGGGCGCATACATGGCATCGGCGACTGAAAACGCTCCGAATAACCAGCCACCACGGTCGCCATAGTGCTTATGGCACTCCGCCCAGATATCAATGACCCGATCAATGTCCTCGGCAAGCTCATCCGGAATAGGCACTTTGCGCCCCATCGCCCTGCAGTTCATGGGCATGCAGTCGCGCAAATACGGGAAGCCGGAATGCATCTCAGCCGAAATTGCGCGTGCTTGCGCACGCTCGTCGGGGTCGTCCGGCCATAGCTGTTTGTCGGGCCAGCGTTCCGCCACGGTCTCGGCGATCGCCAGGGAATCCCACACGGTGACATCCCCCAGTTGCAATATGGGTACCCGCCCGGCCTCTGAATACACCGCAATTTCTTTCTTTGTGGTCGGTATATCAAGCACGATACGGTGCTCGTCGAAGTCGATGCCGGCTTCTTTCATGAGAAGCCACGGCCGCAGCGACCATGACGAGTAGTTCTTATTACCTATTACGAGTTTTGGTTTCATTGCATTGGACCGGGGAGCCTGGCCCCTATGGTAAACCATCGCGCGTTGACCGACATAGGGAGTTGCCGTTAGCCTGTCCATATGGGCCTTCGAATCTCCTTTGAACTGACTGACCGCGACCTGACATTTTTCCGTAAAGCGTTGCGCCAGTCGCGCGAAGCCGTCAAGGATGCGGAAGACACCGAGATCATCGAGGCAATACAGGCTGTGCTGGAGGAGATCCGTGGCAGCGAGCCGCTGCCCGATTTTGTCGGCAAACGCATTCCCGAGCTCGAGTCATTGATCAGCATGCTGACCGATGAGGAATGGCAGTTACCTGAAGGAGACCGTGAACGCCTGCTGGCGACCTTCGTCTATTTTGCGGATCCGGAGGATATTCTCCCCGATGATATTCCCGTCATTGGTTACCTCGACGACGTCATCATCATCGAACTCGTCGCAAGGGAACTGCAACACGTGCGTGAAGCGTACGACGATTTTTGTCACTTCCGGGATCAGTACGATAAAGAGAACGGCAAGAATGCAGACGCTGTCATTCGTCGTGATCGCATTGATCGTCGCCGCCAGCAATTGCACCAGCGCATGCGTCGCCGCTCAGCGCAGCAAAAGAAAAGCAGCCTCTGGTAAGGCTACATTCGCATCAGGACCGAGCCCCAGGTGAAACCGCCACCGAAGGCTTCCATCAAAACCAACTGACCTTTTTTGACACGCCCGTCGCGGCGTCCCACGTCGAGTGCCATAGGCACAGATGCGGCTGATGTGTTGCCGTGATCCTGTACCGTCAGGATGACCTTTTCCATCGGCATATCCAGCCGCTTGGCCATTGCCTGGATGATGCGAATATTTGCCTGGTGCGGCACCAGCCAGTCGAGTTCTTCCTTGGTGACGCCGGCCTTGTCCAGAGACGCCTGGGCGATTCTGCCAAGTGTCTTGACGGCCACCTTGAACACCTCGTTACCCTGCATGATGATGTTTGCGTCGGCGGTGCCAGCCGCTGCCAGATTCTTCGATACGCCCACCGGGTAATGCAGTAGTTCGCGGTACTGACCGTCCGCGCCCAGCTCACAAGACAGAATGCCGGGCTCTTCTGATGGCACGACAATCGCCGAACCTGCGCCATCACCAAACAACACGCAGGTATTTCGATCACTCCAGTCAAGCAGCTTCGTGATGCACTCGGCACCGGTCACCAGCACACATTTCGCCTCGCCGGTCTTGATGAATTTGTCGGCGACTGTCAGCGCATAGATAAAACTGGAACAGGCTGCTTCCAGACTGAACGCAGGACAGGCAGGAATGCCAAGACGATGCTGGATAATTGACGAGACATTGGGGAATACTACGTCCGGCGACGTCGTGCCCGTTATGACCATGTCGATGTCGGCCGGTGTGACGCCCGCGTCGTCCATCGCTTTCTGCGCTGACCTGACGCACATATCTGACGTAGTCTCGTCCTCTTCCACGACGTGCCGACGCTCAACTCCGGTGCGCGTTCGAATCCATTCATCGGTAGTATCAACGATCTTCTCAAGATCGAAGTTAGTCATAATGCGTTCGGGAAGGTAACGCCCGGTTCCAGCGATTCGCGAATAGATCATCCAACTTCCTTTTGTAGCAAAGTACCGATTTGTTGTGGCAACTGGTTGCGCACTTCAACAATAGCTGTGTCGATCGCATGCTGGAACGCGTAAGCGTCCGCGCCACCGTGGCTCTTGATGACAATACCATTCAGCCCAGCCAGAGTCGCACCGTTGTAGTTGCGCGAATCAAGTTCGACACTGAGTTGACGTAACACACTGCCCGCCAGCAAGGCCTGGAGTTTGGTAAGCCAGTTGCGTTTGAACGCACGCGCGAGATAGTGCTTCCCAAGCACAACGGTCCCCTCCATCGTCTTCAGCGCGACATTGCCGGTGAATCCGTCGGTCACAACGACATCCACCTTGCCGGACGTCAGGTCCGTGCCCTCGATGAATCCGACATAGTTAAGAGTGCTGTCGGCGAGCATGGCCGCTGCTTCCCTGACCGTCTCGTGCCCCTTGATGTCTTCGGCGCCGACGTTGAGCAGTCCAATGCGTGGACTATCAATACCAGCAATATCGGCCGCAACGATGGAACCCATTACCGCATATTGAAACAGTTGGTCGGCAGTCGCCTGCGTATTCGCGCCGAGATCCAGCATATGCACAGAACCACCCATCGCGGGTAGTTCAGCGATAATTGCCGGGCGATCGATGCCGGGAAGCATCTTGAGAACAAACTTGGCCGTTGCCATCAGTGCGCCGGTATTGCCAGCGCTGACACACGCATCAGCCGTGCCTTCCTTCACCAGGTTAATCGACACGCGCATTGACGAGTCTTTCTTCTTACGCAACGCATCTGCTGGTGGTTCGGACATGTCGACCACCTCACTTGCGTGTGCGATATGCAGCCGGGAGTCTTCACCAACGATGTCGCTGACAAGTCGCTGCAGTTCACCCTCGTCACCGACGAGGATCAGTTTGAGGTTCCTGTATTTGCGAAGTGTGGCGGCAGCCGCATGCACGACGACCTCAGCACCGAGGTCGCCGCTCATCGCGTCAAGTGAGATTGTCGAGTGAGAGCCCACCAATAGATGAACCGGACTTTGGTCCGGTCAATCAGGGGATGTCTTACTCTTTGTCTTCGATCGACTCAGGTTGCGAAACAACCTGGTTGCCGCGGTAAAAACCGTCCGGCGTCACGCGGTGACGCAGATGCGTCTCGCCCGACGTAGGATCGACCGACAACGCCGGGTTCTTGAGCTTGTCGTGTGCACGACGAGCGCCACGCGTTGCAGGGGTCCTGCGACTTTTCTGAACTGCCATAATTTTCTCCAATCGATTCGGCGTATCAGGCCGAACCTTCATTGTCCTTAGCCATTTGTTCGCGCAATGCGGCAAACGGCGTCCTTAAATCATCAGCACTATCTTCCGTCACCGGCGACAATGCCTTGCACGCAGCTGACTCCACGTGCATCGCCGAAAACGGCAGTGCCATGATCAGCATTTCTTCCACGATGTCCAGGGGCCGGAGCAGACTTTCCTCCAGTTCCCAGACTTCGTATTCATCGTAACCATCGGCTTCCTGCTCAAGCGCCAGCAAAAGCAAATCGGCCTCTGTCTCGAGCGGCAGCCTGAACGCTTCAAGACACCGCTGGCACACCGCATCAACGGTCACCGCAACCCGGCATTTCACCATCGGCAGCGTCTGCTGCGCGTCGGCAAAGCCGAACTCCATTTGCCCGGCGACGATCACATCGCGCCAGCCAGCGGGTATCTTATCAGCATCGAGCGCTGCAAGGTCCGCTTTGACAATTGCCGTCAATTGCTCGAAGTTACCGATTTTTTCAGCAATTTCAATTACTTGAGAGCCCGCCGACCATTCGGCCGCGGAGCGACGTTCATGCAGCGGATTACCCATGGCGCGCGCATGATAAGGAGCGCCGCCGTCGAAGTCAAAGCCTCACTGGCAGAAATCTCGGACGTCCGCAGCAAACCGGGTAGAATCTCGTGGTCCTGTCTTAAGGTTTTGATTTGTTTATGCAAAATCCGTCCGCACCCGCAATCGTCCTGGCATCGTCATCCCGGTACCGCCGGGACCTCCTGAATCGCTTCCTCGATAGCTACGAAGTGTTGGACCCGGAGGTCGACGAATCGAATACCCAGAATCTGGGCCCTGAGGAGCTCGCGCAATATCTCGCGCGCAAGAAGGCCGAGGCCGTCGCCGTCAACGCGCGTAACAGCCTCGTGATCGGGGCGGACCAGCTGGCAGTGCTCGACAACGACGTACTGGGCAAGCCCGGCGATCATGCCCGGGCCGTCGAACAGCTGCTTGCGGCGTCGGGCAAGACGGTGACGTTCCTGACCGCTGTCTGCGTCCTCGACCCGGTTGGCCGGGCACGTTACGAACACACCGACAAGACGGTTGTCCGATTCCGACAATTTGATCGACGCCTGGCAGAGGCCTATCTGCGCCACGACGAACCCTACGACTGCGCCGGCAGCTTCAAACTGGAGGGGGCAGGCTTCGTCCTGTTTGAGGCCGTGCGAACTGACGACCCGACAGCGCTCATCGGACTGCCAATGATCTGGGTTGCGGACCGTTTGCTGCAGCTGGGCTATCTACTACCCTGACTTCCTGTCGCGCTGCGCGTCGATAATTCCAACCGTCAGGAACTTCTCCAGGTCATCCGCGAGCGGCGCCGTAAAGTGCAGGTCGTTGCCGCTGTCATCCGCAAAGGCGATCGACTGAGCGTGCAGGAACAGCCGTTTTAGCCCAAACCGCCTCGCCTGTTTGTTTGCATCGTCGTCACCATAGCGATCATCGCCGGCGATTGGATGGCCGGCATGGTCCAGGTGCACGCGAATCTGGTGTGTGCGGCCTGTCACCGGCGCACATTGCAGCAGGCTGTATATGCCATAAGCCCGTGACAAGCTGACCCTGGTCTGCGCTTCCTTTCCTTTGGGGCTGGCAATGACGTAGCGCTCACCGCCCTTCCGGTTCCTGACAAGTAAGGGCACATCGATGAGCTGGTCGCCGTATTGCCAGTCCCCGACAACCAGGGCCAGGTAGTTCTTCTCAACCTGCCCTTCGCGGAACCGCTCGTGCAGTTCCCGGAGCGCACTGCGCCGCTTGGCCATGACCAGGCAGCCCGATGTCTCCCGGTCGATGCGATGCACGAGCCCAAGTTCCTTCAGATCGGGCCGCGCGTTTCGCAGCAATTCGATGACGCCATGACTGATGCCGCTGCCGCCATGCACTGCGAAACCCGTCGGCTTGTTGATCACCAGCAGCCGTTTATCTTCGTAGATCACCCGATCGAGCATTTCCGCCGCGAGTTTCGCCGGCGGTGGCGGCGCACCCGTGCTGATGCGAGCCGGGGGAATCCGAACCTCATCGCCTTCCTTGAGTTTGTACTCGGCCCGGATCCGGCCACCGTTCACCCGAACCTCGCCACGCCGCAGCAGACGGTAGACTCGCCCTTTGGGAACGCCCGGCAGCTCGCTGCGCAGGAAATTGTCGATTCGCTGGCCGGCCCGGTCACTGTCGACCAGGACCTTTCGGACGCCGGAGACCCGCATACCGGCGTCATTAGGGGAGTTTTGTTGCATGATCAGTTGCTTAAGCGCGTAGGAGGTGTGCTATATTACCGCCCAGAGGCGTTCCGGCATACCAGTCGTGACACTCGAAACGACTTATTTTTTGGTCCCGCAAGCCTGCGAGACCTGATTTCAGAAGGCAGCAAGCACGGAATCCGGCCTGCGCCAGAGCGGCTTAGCCGCAGGGAAATCATGCTGATTATTTTGCTGGCACTGGCCATTCTGGGCCAGGCCTACACAGAGATAGTGGAATTTGTAAACGGCGCAATCCGGCGCCGGACTCCTGTGCGTGAGATCCCCTGCGCCCGCTCGGCGCCCTGCCCCGTAATGCTGTCCTCCAACCTTCAAGTAGGACAACATGAAAAGAATGCTAATCAATGCAACTCAGGAAGAAGAGTTGCGCATGGCGATGGTCGATGGCCAACGCCTCTACGATCTCAATATCGAAGCACCGGCTAGCCAACGCAAAAAAGCCAACATCTACAAAGGAAAGATCACGCGCATCGAGCCCAGCCTCGAGGCCGCGTTTGTGGACTATGGTGGCGATCGCCACGGCTTCCTGCCCTTAAAAGAAATCTCCAGCGAGTATTTCGTCAAGGACGCCAAGAGCGGCGGCAAAACCAACATCAAGGACGTGCTCAAGGAAGGCCAGGACATCGTCGTCCAGGTCGACAAGGAAGAGCGCGGCAACAAGGGCGCAGCCCTGACGACATTCGTCAGCCTCGCCGGCCGCTTCATCGTCCTCAAGCCGAACAAGTCTCGCTCCGGTGGCGTCTCACGCCGCATCGTGGGGCAAGACCGCGACGCGGCAAGAAAGTCCCTTAACGAAATCATCATTCCCGATGACATGAGTGTCATCCTGCGCACAGCTGGCATTGATCGCAGCGCCGAAGAGCTGGCCTGGGATCTCGAGAATCTGCTGACGGTCTGGACGGCGATCCTGAATGTCGTCCTCGAACGCCCGTCACCGTTCCTGATCTACCGCGAAAGCGATTCCGTCGTCCGCGCCCTGCGTGATTACCTGACCAACGACATCGGCGAAATCCTGATCGACGACGAGCAGACCTACAAAGATGCCGTTGAGCACGTCGAACAGACGATGCCGCACAACATCAAGAAAATAAAACACTACGTCGATCCCGTGCCGCTGTTCACACGCTTCCAGATCGAATCGCAGATCGAATCGGCCTTCGCGCACACGGTGCACTTGCCATCCGGTGGCAGCATCGTGATCGATCACACCGAGGCGCTGGTCTCCATCGATATCAACTCCGCCCGCGCAACCAAGGGTGGTGATATCGAGGCCACGGCGCTCAACACGAATCTGGAAGCCGCCGACGAAGTTGCTCGCCAGCTACGTATACGTGACCTGGGCGGTCTCGTCGTAATCGACTTCATCGACATGGGCCCTTCAAAACACCAGCGCGATGTAGAGAATCGACTGCGCGACGCCGTGCGGCAGGATCGTGCGCGCGTGCAGATCGGCAAGATCAGTCGCTTCGGCCTGCTCGAGATGTCACGCCAGCGTCTGCGCCCATCCATTGGCGAATCGTCACACATGACCTGTCCGCGCTGCTCCGGCTTCGGCACTATCCGCAGCGTTGAATCGCTCGCGCTCGCCATTCTCCGCCTCGTCGGCGAGGAAGCGCGCAAGGAACGTACCTCCAAGGTCATTGCGCAATTGCCGGTTGAGGTTTCGACGTACCTGCTGAACGAAAAACGTGATTGGGTGCAGAGCCTGGAAGACCGCAACGACACGCAGGTTGTGCTCGTCGCCAATCCGCTGCTCGAAACGCCACATTATGAAGTGCGTCGTGTTCGCGACGACCAGACGGATCTACCCGAAAACACGGGTGTCAGTTATTCGCTCGCCGATACGGCACCTGAGCCAGAATCTCCACAGGCCATCCTGGAGCGCAAGGCGATTGAAGCGCCGGTAGTCGGCACATTGAAACCGTCAACACCAGCACCCAAGCGTCGGGAGCCGTTGCCGGAGCCCAAGGCGAAGAAGAAAGGGCTATTCGCCTCCATCATTTCGATGTTTACCGGCGACGATGAAGACGAGAAGCAGACGCAGTCACGCCGCAGCAAGGGTGGCCAGCAAAGTCGTGGTGGCCGGGGCCAGCAGTCGAATCGCCGTGGCAGCGATAGTCGTGGCGGACAGCGCAAACCGGCACAGAAAAAGACGGCTTCCAGGAAAGCGTCTTCGAAAAAGACGGCCAAAAAGACTGACACGCGCCGCAAACCGGCCCAGAAAGAGGGTCAGCAGCAAGAACAACAAGCTCAACAACGTCCGGATCAGGGCGACGAGAATAAGAACGAACCAAAACGTTCATCACGGAGTCGTCGCAGTCGTGGCGGCCGCCGTCGCCGGCGCAGCGAAGAAAAGCCGGAGCAGACAGCTGACACTCAGCCACAGACAAATGACGCGCCGCAGCAGGAATCGGAATCGCAGGCTGAGACACCCAAGAAGCGAGCGCCACGTAAGAAGGCACCCGCAAAGCAGGCCCAGGAGCAACAGGCAACGGAACAGACAACCGCTGACAACGCTCCCGCCGCTGAGAAACCCTCAGGACCGCCGCGCGCGCGCACGGACGCCGAACGCACCGCTGACACCGAGAGCAAACCGAAGCCGCGTCGCCGGAGGAAGCCCGCTGCTGACAAGGCGGAAGCAAAGCCCGAAACGAAACCTGAAACGAAGACGGCGAGTGAACCGCAGCCGAAGGCCGAGTCGAAACCGGATGCCGAGTCAAAGCCTAAGGCCGAGTCAAAGCCAAAGCCCGAGTCGAAACCGAAGGCCGAGTCAAAACCAAAGCCCGAGTCAAAACCGAAGCCCGAGTCAAAACCAGCGGCAGACGGCAATGGTACTGGCGGAAAGCCGAAACTGCTGCCGTGGGAACAACCTTCATTACCGGTAGTAGCGAAGCCTGTCGAGAAACCCAGCGCTGCGCCAAAACCCGAGCCGACGCCGCAACCGAAAGCAGAATCAAAACCTGCGGCAGCGCCCGAACCCAAGATCGAAAAACCGGCACCGGCACCCAAGCCGGAAGCTAAGCCGGCAGAACCCGGCCAGGACTAGAAATCAGTCGCGGAAAAGCGTCCCGAGCAAGCCTTGGGACGCTTCTTCCACGAGGTCCAGAACACGTTCAAATCCTGCTGATCCACCGTAGTATGGATCCGGCACTTCCCGCTCGGTCGATTCCCCAAACTCGAGAAACAGTCGCAGTTTTGCCCGATGCTCTTCGGGCGCTTCGTGGCGTAATCGTTCCAGGTTGTCCTCGTCCATCGCGATGATGAAGTCGAACAGCTCGAAGTCCTCCACGGTCACCCGCCGAGCCCGAATACCCTCCAGCGACATGCCACGACGTTCTGCCGCAGCCCGCGCCCTCCGATCAGGCGGCTCGCCGGTGTGATAGGCATGCGTGCCGGCTGAATCAATGTGCAGGCGTTCAGTCTGCCCCGCCTGTTCTGCGTGATAACGAAACACGCCCTCCGCTGTCGGCGAGCGGCATATATTGCCCATACAAACGAAAAGAACACTGGTTTTTTCTTTATTATCCGTCACTTAAAGCCTTTTTTTGAGCCACAATATACGATAAGAGGCAGCATTCGATGCGAATCAGGCACGCAATTCTACAGACAACGGCGAGTTTCGACAGAGCGGCCGGAAAATCCGAGCTCCGCAAGATTCGCCGCGGAGTAACCTGATCGAGCCGCAATCTCAAGTCACACTAACGAGCAGCCTGCACGGTATGCATATTAGCGATCCATCTAACGACGGGCGCAGCAACAAGCGGCACCAGACTGCCGACGACGATGACCGCCCATCCGGCGGCACCCGGATCGGACAACTTCATAACATCTTGAAGCACCGGCGCATACACCGCTGCGAGTATCAGGATCATGCACAGTGCCAACGCCAGCCAGATCCAGATGTTCCCTGTTATCTCGTTGTTGATCACGTGCTTGAGATTGCCCCGCATATTGAACACGTGCCACAACTGGGCAAGAGCCAACGTGCAGAATGCGACGGTCACCGCCCTCTCCTGATCGAACCCAAGATAGAGAAGAGCGATCGCCATCGCTGATAGAACCGCCAGTGCCATGATTACGCCATACACTCCGATCTCGACCCAGTGGCGGCGCATCAGTATTCGCTCACTTGAAGGCCTCGGCTTGCTTTTCATCAAAGAGCTTCGTCCCGGACCAACGCCAAGCGCCAGCGCCGGAAACACATCGGTCACGAGGTTCAGAAACAGTATCTGTAGTGGCAGAAGCGGCAGTGGTGCGCCCGCAATGGTGGCGAGAGCGACAACGAGCACCTCGCTGGTATTGCATGACATCAGATAAACGACGAATTTTCGGATGTTCTCGAAAATCGCCCGACCGTGCCCGATAGCCAACACGATCGTGCCGAAATCATCGTCCTGCAGGACCATATCTGCGGCTTCTTTGGCCACCGGTGTACCACGTATACCCATGGCAACACCGATATCTGCCTTTTTCAGAGCGGGCGCATCGTTGACGCCGTCGCCCGTCATCGCGACGACGTGGTTCTGCTTCTGATACAAACTTATGAGTTTCAGTTTTTGTTCGGGTGTAACGCGCGAGAAAACACGCACGGCGGTTAGCTCGTCGAATCGCTTCTCCTCCAGCAGGCGATCAACTGCTTCACCACCCAGGAATTGCTGCGTATCCGTTGATTCATCGATAATGCCGATCTGCGACGCAATATTTCGC
>Ga0224504_10000098_pt1 | contig 34129 bp, 46 predicted proteins | sample SF_Oct11_sed_USG_3_FD_170160 | JGI IMG/M metagenome (GOLD analysis project Ga0224504, IMG submission 170160) | Sediment microbial communities from San Francisco Bay, California, United States - SF_Oct11_sed_USGS_24 | ecosystem: Environmental > Aquatic > Marine > Sediment | place: USA...
GGCTTTGGTTATAGCTGCTGAGTTGAAATTCAGGTAAATAATAACTACGCACATAGGAGACAATTATGAACATCCCATGGTTTGATGTTCTTGATTGCGGAACATGCATGATAAACAGCGATGTTTTTAGCAACATCAGCTTTTTATTGTCGTAACTTGTAATGAATCATCGCTGCCTATTCCCCTTGGTGGCGATGTTTTAAGGAGAAAATATGACGTGCTATGATGGAAGTCCATCTGATGATTGATATTATACTACAAGTAAAACAATGACAAATAAAATGAACAATGTGATGTTTCCAGCCATTTTAATGACAAAGCTTAAAAAATAAACTGCACACAAAGTGCATAGCAAAATAATGAAAATATTGTATAATATTGTATAATATTGTAAATCACTTACTCGGAGCGTAGCGCAGTCTGGTAGCGTACTCGGTTTGGAACTGAGTGGTCGTAGGTTCAAATCCTACCGTTCCGACCATAAAAAATTATATAAAAAAAAAGCAATTTTAACTTTCCGTCCAGAAAGTTTTTTTTGACCAAAATATAACATTGAAGCAAAGCGAGTAAAAAATGACGAAAAAAAGTAAGGGAAGGCTTCCCGATTATGAGTATTATTTACGCAAAGACCTCACAGCGGATGAAATAAAACTTCTTCTAAAAAACTGCGATAAATTTAAAAAACATCCGATTAGAAACTATTGGATTGTAATGCTCATTTTTAAATATGGTATGCGCGCGAGTGAGGTATGTAATTTAAAGTGGAAAGATATTGACCTTAAGCGAAAAATTATGCTTGTTAGGCGGCTGAAAGGCAGCGAAGATACACTGGTCGACTTAAGTGATGGCATGGTTAGGTTTTTTTATGAGCACAGAAAAAAGAATTATTATAATAGCGAATACGTTTTTTTAGGCATGACAAATTACACTAAAATGGGAAGAGTGCAGCTTAGGAAAATATTTAATGATCTTGGGAAATGGTCCGGACTTGGCGATCATGTACATCCGCACAGATTAAAACACAGTAATGCCACTTATCAACGCAATCAAGGTATGACTTTAGAAGATGTACAAAAATCTATGGGCCACAAAAGCATATTTAACACGCAGATGTACGACCATAGCTTTAATTATCGGCGCGTAAATCATTTTGAAGATTTTGAAATAGAAGTAGGAGCAGCGTAATGGATGAAAAAGACATAAACAAATCACTTATTCATCTCCAGCAGCTTGCAAAGCTTCCTAATCCCAGCGCTAAAATTACCTCCACCATAAGCCTTGACGAGGTCATATGTGTTGTTGTCAATACAAACACTACGACGCGGGTAAGGACCTTTTACTTTAGGTCCAGAACCCTCTCTAGCACCGCCATTGGTTGATTTCTTAATAACTTCAATCCTACGATCTTGAAATTTATGCATGGATACTACCTTGTTATTCTTGATAGAAAGGACAGTTATTCACGTCGGAATCTCTGCACTCTAGTGAATAGAATTCGTTTAAATCCATTTTGGTTTTCCATCTACCGTTTACAGGTTCTTTGTTTTTATAGACATAGGTCATGGACAGTATAGAGCTGTATGATCCATCAGAGCTTCCGTATATGCATGTGACGTGAGTGTTGTATGAGAAGTTAGCCCAGAATGCTTTGCTAAACCTTAGCTCCTGCGTTCCTGGGAATATGTAATTATTGGATACATACCAATTGTTTCTATATGGATATAGTGGATCGAAAGAAGCTGTCATGTCCTCGTTTATTATAAGCTCGCTTGGCTTAGGGCATGTGAGTGCAGCTTGTGAGAAGGACGATATGGCAAGCGTGCTGAGCGCTACGTAAGTTATTAGTTTTTTCATGGTATTAATTCCTCATATTCATTTTCATCAAGTTCTAACATGTCTTCAGATTGCGCGTCGTAGATACCACAAGCTTCGCATTGACGAAAAATCTCATCTCCAGCCCACTGTTCTACAATGTCTTCATGGCAGTGCGAGCAAACTAAATATGTATTAAAATGGTGTTTCATGAATTTCTCTCCACACCATGGGCAATAAAGTATTATTCCTACAAATTTAGTACGTATAACTAAAATTTGGATTGTGAGTTCTTCTTATCTCAAGCAAATCAATTTCATTTACTACCGAACCATCCATGACGACTAGTAGCTCCAACCACCATGATTTTTTGTTTTTATAATCATGTATAGAGTTATACACTGTAAACGCTGATTTATAATTAATGTATTCATCAAAAAAGTCATCGTTATACTCTTTTAATATCCATTTACAATCTTCATATAAATATATATTTTTATTCCTTATTTTAAAACTTTTATATGATAAAGAACTATTCTCTAGCAGCTCCTTTGTTTGAAACTCAAAATAATTTTTATCAACGATTTCATCCCTGTAAAAAATATTCTGTGAAAAATATTTATCTCTATATTGCTCCAATAACTCAATATACCGATTACCAACCTTTTTTTGTATATTATTTTTATTTATGTAAATCGTATCGAAATTACCCATCACTCAACCTCTCTCCACACTATAACCTCGCCTTCTTCAATTTCTGTACCTGGTATGACCCCAGGGCCTTGATTGTCTTGGTGAAATGGGTCTAACTGGTGTGGTGCTTTTCCTTCATCTTCTAGACCAACTAAATAATCGCTTATCTTACTCATATCATGCTTCCTTTTGTTTAAAAGTAACCCGTCTGTTTGAGGATGCTTCGTTAGAGTCATAGCCTTGACGGGTTTTGTTGGTTAATCTTCTATAGATACCCTGTCTTGTAAGTCGTGCTTTTCAACAAGATGCTGAACAACAATAAAAGCCTCCTCTCTATCCATCTCAGTATCATCAACATAGAATATAATGTCTTTAATAAATGCGCTTTTCATTTCTATTTCCTCTTGTGTTAGTACTAACTGAATAATAGCATAACTATTCAGTTTGTCAAGCTATCCACACACTTTTCCACAGAAATTGTGAATATAAAGTTATCAAATAATAAGAAAAGGAAAGCACGCATATAAAAGGGGGAAAGCACGAAAATCTATTTTCACGGATTTCACGGATAACGTCACTTCGTGTAATGCGTGAAACTTAATTTGGTCAATCAGCCTGGCTGTCAATCAACCTGGCTGTTAATCAGCCTGGCTGTCAATCAACTTATTTAACCGAACTCGGAAAATAAACCGCATACGGGTAACCGGTAACCGCATGCGGGTAACTATCAATAAAAGTGTGTTAGAATATGGAGCCCGAAATTTCAGAACAAACTAGGCCGTTTGTTGTGTCTGGCATTGTGCGTAGTCGGTGGACACATTTTGGGCTTACTTTAAAATCATTTCTTTGACTAGCCTAATCATCGCTGTTAACATTTAGACCATTATTCCCCGCTAGCTCAGCTGGTAGAGCGTGTGACTGTTAATTACTGTGTCCTTGGTTCGAGTCCAAGGCGGGGAGCCAACATATTATAAGGATAGTAATATGCCTCTTAAGAAAGGAAAGTCACAAAAAACAATTAGTAGTAACATTAAGAAACTTAAGAAGGAAGGTTACCCACAGAACCAGTCAGTAGCTATTGCCCTAACTGAGGCTAAAAAAAAGCCAAAGAAAAAAAAGAAAAAATAGTATATATTGATAATCTTTCGAGCATTAAGGAAAGCAAATGGAATTGCTGAAAAAGATTAAGTCTTATGGGTACTATTTGTACTACTATAAAAGTATTAAAGAAACACGAGCATTTTGCAAAAAATTTATGCAAAACAACCTTTCTACTATCAGCATTTCGGCTTTATATTGCGAGAAAGCTGTTAAGAATTTTTATGAACGTATTTTGGATGTTGATCCTAATCTACAAAATAAGTTAATTAATATCTTTGAGGGAGAACTTGATGGTTATGACGATGTTAGAAGAAGAATAAACGATCATCAACACATTAGTAGGCGTGAGTATAACAAGATAATAAGTATTACAAATTACAAAAATATTTATGATACTTGTAAATCGCACGGATCAATGGAAGAAGTGATCAATTACTGTCACAAGTCAATTGTGAATGTTTTTAACTCACTAGAATGCGATCTTATTGACATCTTTAAAAAGGAATAGCTTTTGCAAAATTTGCTTACACGAATATCAAATCTTGAAAAAAAGAGCAATTTTGAAGCAAAAATGATGCGTGATGTTCCTGATCCGGAGGTATTAAAGTCTAGCTTACTTGAGTTTACAAAGTACTTTTATAAACTTCGCACTGGTCGTGAATTCATTGTACGCAGAGGACAGAACCGCACGAGCTTTATAGATCAGGTTGTACCAGTCCTAGAGTCTAGCATTAGGCATGATGAAAGCGCTCATAGACTTGCGATACGATGCCCGCCACGGTACGGCAAGACAGAGATTTTTATTAACTATATATGCTGGGCATTGGCTAATTACCCTGATAGTAGCTTTATATATGTATCATATAACTGGGAAAGCGCTGTTAAAAACACGAAGACAATTAGGCGAATTGTTAACCTGCCTGAGTACAAACAACTCTTTGGTCTGGAACTTGTAGGAGATAGTAGAGCAAGTGATAATTTTGAATTTAATACTGGTGGTGCAATTGTTGGCGTTGGCGCGGAGGGAACAATTACAGGGCGTGGTGCTGGAATACCTGATGTAGAATGTTTTGGTGGTGCTATCATTATTGACGATATTCATAAACCATCAGAAGTCACCAGCGAAAAATATCGACAGCGCATCAAATCATGGTGGTTTGAAACACTCGCAAGCCGTGTTAATAACCCAAAATTAACGCCTATTCTTGCTATTGGGCAAGCCCTTCATGAAGACGACCTTATTGAGAACCTTACTCAAGGCATGGATGTTAAGCCATGGACGCCTCTTATTATTCCCGCGTTAGATACTGCCGGCAATGCGCTGATGCCAGACTTGCATACAAGCGAAATGCTTTTGAAGATGAAAGAAAAGATGCCGTACGAGTTTGCAAGTCAGTATCAACAAAACCCTGTACCTGCTGGTGGTGGCCTATTTAAGAAAGACTGGTTTTCGCCTTTACTTGACTCTATACCTGATAACATCACGCACACATTCATTACTGCCGATACCGCAGAAACTGATAAAACATATAATGACCCGACTGTTTTTAGCTTTTGGGGTTTATATAAAACCAAGGTTGGCGAGTACGAAACAGACACTTATGCGCTGCACTGGTTAGACTGTGTGGAAATATGGATAGAGCCAAAAGACTTGCAAGACGAGTTTCTATCTTTCTACAATGCCTGCATGCGCTTTGCGGTTAAGCCGGGCATGATTGCTATTGAGAAAAAAAGCACAGGTGTAACGCTTGTTTCCGTCTTAAAAACAATTCCAGGCCTAAGAATTATGGAAATCGAGCGTACTAAAGCCTCAGGGAGCAAGGCATCGCGCTTTATCGAAATGCAACAATATATAGCTTCATATAGGGTCACGTTGCATACTGGATCAAAACATGCCAATATGTGTGTTGAACATATGGGCAAAATCACCGCAAATGATAGCCACCGGCACGATGATATCGCCGATACTTGCTACGATGCGGTAAAACTAGCATTGATAGACGGCACGGTGACACAGTTCACTGACCGAAAAAACTCTGTCAGGAAGATAGAGGGCTATCAAGCTTTTACCAAGAAAAGCTTTGAGTCATGGAAAGATTGAGCGAAAAGTATACTTCACAAGTCTCTCGCATAAAAGATTGCGTTGAGGACTCATACACTTATAACAGAGAAAACATCGAGCGCTTTAAGAACTTAAAGGCTTTCGTGCATAAATCTTCTCTATTTAAAAAAGACAAAGATGCCCTACAAAGTGACGAAAAGCCGGTTATGGAGCTTAACGTTGTTGAGGCATATGTCAGCCGGTTACGCGGCGAGTTCTCCAAGCAAGTTCCTGAAATAGATGTAAGGCCGCAAAGTAAAAACGTCAGCTGGGAGCAAGTGGACGTTGTTCAAGGTCATGTACGCTCTATTTTCTGTAGCTCGGAGTATGAGCACAAAATTGCTAACCTTGTATATAATGATACGCTCTCGGGTGGGTTTTCTGTCATTAAGGTTTATACCGAGTACGAACATGAAGACTCAATGAAACAAGTTATCAAGCTTGAAAAAGTTTTTGAGCCTGAGCTTTGCGGTTTTGATCCACTTGCAAGAGAGTCCTCAAAAGCAGACGGCAATTTTTGCTTTCAGCTTGTCCCCAAGTATGGTCATGAGCTAGAAGTTGAATACCCCGATATAGATTTCTCGCAGATAAAGAAAAGACCCTTAGTTGATGGCAATTTTAGATGGTCTTATAAAGATATTAGCACCAAGCGCGATATCTATTATATAGCTGACTATTACGAGAAAAAGTACGAGTATGAAACGATGTATCTCGTATCTGATCCAATGAATCCAGATGCCGAGCACTCAATGTGGAAGTCAGAATATGACGAAATGATTGCTAACTGGCAAAGCATTGCAGAGCCCCCACAAATCTTAAAGCGCACCAAGCGCAGAAAAACAAAGATCATAAGATACAAGTTTGTTGAAGATACGCTGCTCGAAAAACCAGAAGAGACCACTTTCGATTATTTGCCTATCGTTTTTGTTGATGGAAACTCGGTAACTATTGAGGGGCAGCAAACAACACGGCCATACATTTATAACGCTGTTGACGCTCAGCGCATTAAGAACCTGACAGCATCTGCCATGGTGAACGATATTATCTCCATGCGACAAACCGATGTCTTGATTGCTAATGAAGCGCTACCCTTTCAGCCTGAATTTATCGAAGCATGGAAAGACCCAGGCAAGACAAAAGCTGCTTTGGTTTATCAGCATATAGGCGACGATGGTACGCCAAATCCATCGCCACAGATTTTCCCAAGGTCACAAATAAACCCTGCTTACGCTCAGATTAATCAGCTACAAGATCAAACGCTACAGCATATATTAGGTAGCTATGATGCGTCGCTAGGTATTAATCAAAATCAATTATCAGGTGTTGCGATTGTTGAAGGCGCGACACAATCAAACAATGCGGCAATGCCGTATGTCATAAATTACTTGTCGGCCCTTAATCAGGTTGCGAATATTATTGTTAGCCTGATGCCAAAGTATTACAACACGCTGCGCACTATTCCTATCGTCACAGAAGATGGTAAGCGCGAGTATGTCACTATTAATGATTCAAGAGCTGATAAGCCTGTCATGATGAACTACAGCACTAACGATATGCTTGTCTCATTAAGAGCTGGTGCTAACTTTGACGTACAGAAAAACAAGTCTTTGCAAACTATTATTGAGCTTATGAAGATCAGCGAGAACTTCAGAGGAATGATCGAGCAGAAAGGCTTACCAGTATTGCTTGATAATGTTGACATTAAAGGCGGTCAGCAGCTTAAACAAATGTCTGAAGAATACATGCAAGAGATGGAACAAAAAGCCGCACAGCAACAAAATCCTCAGCAGCAAGTTCTACAAGCTCAGATGCAGATGGAACAAGAGAAATTGCAGCTTGAGCAGCAAAAAATACAGCTGCAAGCCCAGAAGCAGCAAGGCGATTTTATGATACAAATTGGCAAGCTCAAGCAAGAATCTGAAAAAATGGCAGAAGAAGCCATGATGATGCGAACCAATGCAGTTGTCAGGCTTGAAGAGGCACAGAACGAGGCTGATCGTACTGCTGCCGAACTTGCTATAAAAGAATCTGACCATCAGCTAAGGATAGCTGAGCATCAGATGGACATGATTAGTCGAAACTTTAATATCTAGGAGATATGAACATGAAAGATAAAGGTTATGCGATAAGCGCACAAAAAAAGACAGCAGGCAAACCAACAACAGGTGGCTCACCTAAGCATGCAATGATGAAGCCTAAAGTAATGAAATACGAAACCATGCACGACAATGGCAAAGGCGCGCACAACAAAAACATGTACAAAACTATGTCAGGCGACAAAAAATAACGATGGCTACACCGCGAAAAGGTAAAGCTAAAGTTAAGATCACGGCTACAGGAAAAAAGGTAAGCTACGGGCAAGCGGGTAAAGCTAAAGGCGGCGGTCCCCGCGTCAAACCTGGCACAAAGAAAGGCGATGCATACTGTGCACGCAGTCAGGGCCAGATGAAAAAGCACCCTAAAGCTGCCAAAAACCCTAATAGCCCGCTTAGGCTTTCACGCAAGCGTTGGAAATGCGCCGGCAAAAAGTCAAAAGTTTGACAACTATATACATTAAATGTATATAATGTTTTCATAGCTACGTGAGCTCAAACACGGATTTACTGCGCCACAGGTTAAATGGTCGGTACGTGTACGGACATGCGGATATACCAGGACTGGGTAAAAGTCAAAGAGGGAAATTATGACTGATAACGCTATGGATGGCGTAATTGCTGATGTCAGCAATGAGCCTATGGTTGAATCAACTCCTGAAGTAAGTGCGCCAGAAGTGGCACACGAGCCACAAGAGAAAATGATTCCTCAATCAAAAGTAAATGAGATCGTTCAATCGCGCTTAGCGAAAGATCGTGAAGCTTTGTCACGAAAGCAAGAGCAAGAAGTACAGCAAACTTACCAAGAGCCTGCGAGCACTGAGACTCCAGACATTGGTCAAGCTGTTGCTTCTGAACTTGATAAGCGACTGGCAGATATGCAGAGGCAACAGCAAGAAGCGCAAGCCAATGCTGAAGCGCAAAAGCTAATTGAGTCACTGCAAACTAAGATTGAGGCAGCCGCAAGTAAATATGAGGATTTTGAGGAGGTCACAAAAGAAGTGCCCTACACACAGTTCCCAGGTTTACTAGCTGCATCCAACTCCGTAGACAATGCCGGCGATGTTCTTTATCACCTTGGCAAGAATCCTTCTAAAATGCGCGAACTGGCCTCAAGCTTTCAGCCTGTTATTGACCCATACACCGGGCATCAGGTTGCTAACCCAATGGCCGCCGTTGCAATGAAGGAGCTCAGACAGCTTAGCGAGTCTATGCGCAATAATGAGCTTGCAAAGGAAAAAGGACGCCCTGGCGAACCGCTTAATCAGATCAGACCCTCTAACGTAAAAACCGACAGTGGGTCAAGCAGCATAAAGCAACTACGGTCTAAGTGGACTGTATAACTTAGTAGCTTAGCCACTGTTATAACTTTTTTATTATATAGAGGTTTAATACAATGGCTACTTCTGACAATATCTTGCAACAAGTGATTACCTATCAAGAGTCATCTCTTGCGTTGCTTATCAACCAAAACCCATGGATCGCTACTGCGAACAAAAAGTTTAACAACTTTCAAAACTTTGCAGGCAACTGCAACTTAGGCGACACCGTATCTTTTGACTTGCCTCCTCGTTTTGTTGCAAATTCTAGCTTAGTTGCAACTTTCCAAGGCGCTGAACAACGCGTTCAGAACTTGATTGTTGACCAAGCTGAAAACGTTGCTTACAGCTTTTCCGCTCAGCAATTCATCTTCAACGTTGATGATTATATGGATAAGTTCGGACGTGCAGCAATTAACGAACTTGGTTCACGCGTAGGTGAAAACATCGCGGAAAATGCTGTAAGCAACACCTACCGCACTTTCAATGTACCAGGTCCTGGCAGCAACGTAATTCAACCAATCAACAGCTACCAACAATACGCTCAAGCGTTGGCAAACTACCGTAACTTCGGATCGCCAAATGCAGAAGCTGAAGTTTATGTTTCTGATACCACAATACCATCGGTAGTAGGCTCAGGCTTAAACGAATTCGCGCTTAACCGTAACAACGAAATTGCTAATTCTTGGATGCTTGGCAAATTTAGCAACGCTGAATTCTATAGCAGCAACTTGTTGCCAATTCATACCGCAGGGACTGCTGGTAACGCAGGCGACGTCTTAACAGTTGATGCTATTGACCCAACAGGTACATTGCTAACATTGTCTAACGCTTCATCTGACATTGATACCTACAAAGATGGCGACATTATCACACTGGCTACTGCTGGTTATGATGCAGGCACAGTTGCAAACAGCTTGTTCTTCTTAGGCTTCACAGGTCATCAACAAACTTCACAATTCGTTCAAGTACGTGTTGTTGGTAACGTTGATTCTGTGGGTGGCGTAGCTACTGTACAAGTTTTCCCAGCATTAATTGATGATCCTACAAATGCTAACAGCAACGTTAACACTTCCGTTGTCGGCGCAGAAGCACGTGTATGTCCATCACATAGAGCAGGATTAATCGTGGCAAATAAGCCTTTATTTGCAGCTTTGCCTCAATTACCCGAAGAAACCCCTTTTCCCACGGGTAACATGGTTGATCCTGACAGTGGTGCATCTTTCCGTATGTACTACGGTTCTCTCTTCGGTCAAAACGAAAGAGGATTCGTTAACGACGTAATTTGGGGTTCTACATTAGTACCTGATTACGCGATGCGGATTGCATACCCACTCTAAGTTGAGGGCATAAGGATGATAACGCGGCAGCTAATAGCAAATGCTTATTACTTATCTGGCATCTTGTCTCGTGACTTTGAGACGATATCAGACACGCAAGCAATAGATGGCTTGGATATACTAAACGATATTTTAGCTGAAAAGTCTATTAGCTCCGCGTTGATTCCGTATTACACGCAAACAACCTATAACGGCACGCAGGGTGAAAAAGAATTTACAATCCCTGATCTTGTCAATGAAACTGATGTAACCTTCTTCATTGACAATGTCCGATATAGAATGATTCGAGATAGTCAACAAAGTTTTTGGGGCGATTCTCGGGTCGAAGATATAAGCAGTCTGCCCTTTCACTATTATAGTCAACGTGAAGTGGGTGGAATTCGGTTTTATTTGTATTTTACACCAGATCAAGCTTATGAGTTTCAAATCACCGGAAAATACAAATTGCAAAATTTAGATTTAGATACTGACACAACATCTTTATTAGATCGCTTTTATGTTAGTTATTTAAAATACAAACTCGCCAAAAGGTTGTGTGACTTTTACGGGCATCAATTCCCTGGACAACTAGAGCCAACGCTAAAAGGACTAGAATCACAACTTGATAAGATGGTAGGCGTTGATTTAACCATTAAAAAGCCAAGTAACTTTTCACGCGGTGGTAATTTTAGTTATGGCCAAGCTAACCTTGGCAAAGGTTGGGAGCCATAATGCCAAACTTTGGGAACATTCAACCATCAACGCATGACGTTGGCATCATCGGGGGTACTACGTTTGCACGTTACCCAGATATGACAACGGAAGAGACTTTTAACATGATGGTCTCAGGCATTGATAGCAAAACGCCAGCACTGGTTGATTTTGCAGGATATGAAGAGGTTCTCGATTTTAGCGTAGGCGAAGCGCGTGGAATCTTTCTAAGTACAAGGCTAAATGAATTAGTCGCTGTGTTTGGCGATACTGTTTACACGGTAACAAGCTTCTTAGGCTCAAGAGAAGTCGGTAGGCTCGACTCAACTAATGGACCTGTCCATATTACTGAAAACTTTGCCAATCAGATTGCAATCGAAGATGGCCGGGACATTTGGATTTACAACTATGAGACGCCAAGTTTTACAAAAGCACCGATTGATTTCATACCCGTTTATATTGACTTCCAAGACGGTTACTTTATTGCAACGGCTGATAATGGTAAGTGGTACCTATCAGCGTTAAGCGATGGCACGTTGTGGGATCCGCTAGACAACCAATCTTTGCAAACAAAGGCAGACATTTTACAAGCCGCAGTTGTCAGGGATCGACAAGTCTGGATTATGGGTCAAAAAGCTAGTGAGATCTGGATGGACCAAGGGTTACCTCCTCCGCTATTTCCCTATGTTCGTGAAAACAGTTTGGCGATTGATTATGGTGTGCTGTCACGCGAAACAATAGCCGAAGGTTTTGGCATGGTCGTATGGCTTGCTAAAAACGAGAAATCAAACCCAACAATTGTTTACACGACTGGTAACTTGCCAATTCATATCAGTACTGAAGGTTTAGACTTTAAGCTGAGCGAATTTGAAAACCCAGAAGATAGCTTCGGGTTTCTATATCAGATTGACGGACATGTTTTTTATCATCTGACGTTTGTTACTGATAACTTTAGTATCGTGTACGACTTCACAAGTAAAATGTTTTTTACCCTAACAGACGAGAATCGCAATAAGCACATAGCGAAAAGCGTCGTGCGTTTTGGAAACAAACTTTATTTTATTAGTTTCAATGATTCAAAGCTTTATGAAATGAGCACGAATATTACGACATATAACGGCAAGGTAATACCACGGGCTAGGATTACAAAGAGATTTAGAACGCCAAGAAATGAAATATTTATTGTTAACCGCGTTAACGTCCAGATGGAGCAAGGCCAGAGCGACCCACCAGGGATCGTTACGCTGTCAATAAGCAAAGATGACGGCGTTAATTACGGCATTGACGTTTCGCAAGATTTAAAACCATTAGGTGTTCGCCGAGGTCAGGTTGACTTTTGGCGACTTGGTAGGTGCGACAATATTACCTTTCAGTTTCGATTCTGGGGCAAAAACCGTTTTGTTGTGACTAACTCAACGATGGATATATACGCATGAAAACGCCAAACGTACCGAACGCAAATTTTTTACAAGGTCAAAACATGATTTCTCAAGTTTGGTTGTCATTTTTTCAAAACTTGATTACCCAATTACGAATCAATTTTAACGATTCTGGTTATAAGTTCCCTTTTTTAGATGATGCGAGTATTGCGCAATTAACAGGTGACGAGAATATTGGCAAAATTGTTTACAACAGTACTACTAAGCGCATGATGGTTAACAATTCTGGTATATTTGTAAATATACTAACATAAGTTCAAGGAGTTTTTTGATGGATGACACACTAGCAAAATATTTGGGGCCGATGGCCGTTGGTGGCGCTTTAGGGTCTCTATTTGGTGGTCAAGAACCAGACTATAGCGGAGTTGAGTCACAACTTGAGCAAATACCTGGAACTATAAGTCCATATTTTCAGCCTTATATCCAAGCAGGTGAAGAAAGCTTAGGCGGCCTACAGCAACAACTAACTGGTTTGTTGCAAGACCCAGGCGCACTCATGCAGGCATTAGGCGCTGGATATCGCACAAGCCCAGGTATGCAACAATCGATGATGCAGGCAACAGAGGCCGCTAACAGAGCCGCAGCAGCAGGCGGACAGTTAGGTAGCCCTGCTGAGCAACAAGCGCTTGCAAAACAAATTTATGGTATGGGCGAGCAAGATTACGGCGACTATTTAAATCGCGTTTTAGGTTTGTATGGCACAGGTGTAAGCGGTTTATCTGGCTTAACACAATTAGGTGCTGGCATGGGTCGCGGATTGGCTGAAGATTTAGCGCAAGCTGGTATGAGTCGAGCAGGATTAGAAGAGGCTAAGATGCAAGCAGAGCAACAATCACAAGCCGGCTTGATGGGCGGCTTAGGCAGTTTGCTTGGTGCTGGAGCAAGCTTGTTTTTATAAGGAGATAAAACATGGCTATAGGTGTAATGCGTTTTAAACCTCTGACAATGGCACAAGCAAGCCCTGGTTATTTTGGTTTGCAAAATCTTCAACAAGGTTTGATGCAAGGTTTGAAGATGCAGCAAATAACTGAGCAGCAAAAATTAGCGCAAAATGTATATGATCTTAAAAAACAAACTTTAGCACAACAACTACAAGATCAAGCAACACGCAGAAAAATGGCAGATCAACTTTTTCCTGTGCCGGAACAAGTGTATTTACAACAATCTGGCCAAACAACAGCACCTTTAAAACCTGAAGACGCTGTTATGCAAACGGAAGAACAAAGACAACAAATGGCAAAGCAACTAATTGCACATCAATTAGCAAGTGAAGGCAAAACAGAACAAGCAGCAAGATTACAAGGTTTATTTCCTGAAAGCAAAACAGCTTACGAAAGAAACGCTATAGCAATGGGGTTAAAGCCTGGCACTACTGAATTTCAACAAGCAATTGAAGCCATGTCAACAAATAGACTAATACCGGCAAAACAAAAACAAGCTATATACTCTGCTCTTGAGGCAGACTCATTAATACAAAGCGTTGATGAAGAAAATGGCATCGAAATGATGTCGTCATTTTTAGGTGCAGCAGGAGAAGCTCGTCAACTAGCGGCTCAAGCCGCAGGTTATTTCAGTGGTAAAACAGACCCAGCTTATGCGTATTATAAAAACTTTTTTAACATAAAAGTCCCAGCTATTACTGGAAGTATAAGAAGTAATTTAGGTGAAACTGCTACTGATAGTTCGAATGAAAAGGTTGAAAATTTAGTTAACGTAATGAAAAACTCAAATACGTATGAAGAAGCACAAAGCGCATGGAAGCAGTTGAAAAAAATACAAAAAATTGCGAAATCTGTTGCTGGACTAACACCATTAGAAGCAAGAAAAAAAGTACAAGAAATTGAGAAAATGCAGCCAATTGCAGCGCAACCTAGAAAAACTGAACCAACCAGACAAGGGTTGCTTGAAAACTATAGTGATATGGTTAGTGCTGCACAAAATAATGTTCCACGTGGAGCAGAAAGTAATCAAACTCAGCAATACACTCGAGAGCAAATAATTGCTGAGAAAAAACGTAGGGCATCCTTGAAGGGAGGTTTTTAATGCAAGGCATACAAAATCTAAGTGATGAAGAATTAGATAGATTGTTAGCTGAACAATCCACAGCTGTTGGTGACATAACAAAAATAAGCGATCAAGAGTTAGATAGCATGCTTGCACAACAACAACAAATGCCAACTTCTGCAACCCAACAACCTATGCGCGTTGGCGATATCCCCTCAAAGCAAATATTAAGCCCTCTACCGGGCGAAGTAGTTGGACCATCTGTTATTACTGATGAATTGAAAAAAGGGCTTCTAGGCGGCTTAAATTGGCTTACAGAGGCACCAGGAAGGTTAAAAGCTTTTAAACAGCTCCCTACTAGCGAAAGATTGAAAATTCTTGGGCAAAAAACAGAAACCGCAGGCGCCGGCGCTCTTGAAGGGCTGCTGGGTGTTGGTGCTGGTGCATCAAAAAAAATGTCGCAGCTCGTCGATCTTATAGCCGGTACAAAATTAGCGCAAGATACGCCTTATGTACATTTGCCAGAGCGTGAACAAAAGTTAATGGCACAATATCCTCTAACCGCATCGCTCGGCAAAATTGGTGGGGAAAGTGTGGGACTAGGTGCACTTGGACTTGGCGGGATTACAGGGCTTGGGGATATCACAGCTGAAAAAATACTTGCTACACAAGCGCCTCGAGCCCTTAAAATGCCAGCAGCATTAGCCAGTAGAATGGCAGGGCAAGCAGCAGCTGGAGGCACAGCTGGGGCAATTTTGCAGCCTGATGAAGATTTGAAAAAAGCGTTTGTTGATAACGCTTTGCTAGCTGCAAAAATTCATGGCGGCGCTGCTGCGGTTAAACATTTTGGGCCAAAAGTTTTTAAAACTGCAATTGGCGCAAATGCAACGCCAGAAGAAATGCAAAAAAATATTAATGCGGTTAAAACTCTGGGCATTGATAAAATAACGCCTGTTGGTTCAATTGTAGAATCGCCACATGCCAAAGCTTTATCCTCTTTGAATGCTGCAATACCAGGATCGGGGCAAGCGAAAGATATGATGCAAGCTGGCAGGGCAATACGCGACAAAACAAATCAAAGCATAGATATATTAAAACACGGCCTTGCACCAAATTATGAAAATGAAGAAATTTTAAAAAGCTCAATTAAAACCGCTAAAGAAACAGAATCTAAAAGAATTGCAGAAGCGGTTGAGGAAAATAAACCTGTTGAGGAATTAATTACAAAAGATTCAAAAAGCTTTATTAACGACGTACGAAAAGGCAGGGTATTAGAGAAAAAAATATCAGAATCATTATACGAAGATTTAGAAACAAAAGCAGATAATGCGGGCGCCAAATTACAAAAAAATGAAATTCATCAAGTTTTTGATAAGCTGCAGGCTGATGTAAAAGATTCAGATTTAGAAAAAGACATAGATATAAAAACAATCTTGCCGCAACTAAAAGTAAAAATTTCGGATTACATTAGAGGAACATACACAAAGCCAGATATGACTTATCGTGAGGCGTTAAAATTAAGAAAAAGAATCAATAAAGGGTTAAGGAATAGCAATTCTGATCAAGCAAATAAAATAGGCATATTAAAGACCGCGAAAGATGCCCTAGACAAAGACCTGGAACAGTCTGCAATCAATAGCAACAATCAGTCAATTATTGATGCACTTGCAAAAGCTAATGAACACTATAAAAACAATGTTGCACCGCTAGATACAAGAGATGTATTAAAGTTTATCAACTTAGGTGAGTACCCCAGTAAATTTATAGGCGCATTTCACAAGCAAGGCGACTTTGGCACACCTGAATTGTTAAATAAAGTGACTCAATATTTGTCGGCAGAAAATAAAGGAAAATTTGCCTCACACTTGATTACAAAAAGCGCAAGAGAATTGGGTGATGATATAAAGAGCAGCACTGCTAAAAATTTAACGCAATATTTTAAATTGCCAGATGGGACCAAACGAACATTATTGCGCGACTATCCAGAAGTTAAAAAGACGCTTGATGCCGCTGTGACCGCTAAAGACTTATACGGCATGGACTTGCATCAAATGTTAAACCCACAAACCGGGAACGTAGCGAAAAAAATTGCAGGCTGGGTTGCGGTAGCTGGACCATCAGCAGGTGCAGGTACGGCCGCGGGAATAAAAGGCGCAGGATTGATTGCCGGATTAGGCGCTAGTGCAAAAGGGGCGCTATTGCCAATAGCCGCTGGTCAAACTTTGAGGCGAGCAATGCGCTCGAAAAAGTTTAAAGATTGGTTAATAAAACAGCCAGAGGCATATCAACGCAATTTTTATAAAGCGTTGCCTTTTGTGCCAGGATATGGCGAAAAGGATATAGAAAATGAACGATAGAATACATATTGACCGCCCTACCCTAGTAGGGGGGGGTAAAAAAAAGGTTTAATGTAAGAGGGCAGGGTTGCTCTGAATAAAAGTTTTACAAGGAATGAAAACATGGCGCAAAATATATTTCAATTTCTTCTTGAGCCAAGCTTGCAAGAAATGTTCAGAGATAAAGACACTGGATTACCTTTGAACAACGGTAATATTACTTTTTACAAAGATAATGACCGAACTTCTACCGGATTGAAACCCGTTTATAAGCTGGCAGGCACCCCTTCTGATCCTGTTTTTGAAGCCCTGCCCAACCCACTACCATTGACCGGTATTGGCACAACATCTGACGGATTCGGAACAGACACAAAAGTATATTACAACCCTTATGATGATGAGGGTAATCCCGAACTCTACTACATAGAAGTTCGTAGCCAGACCGGTGTTTTACAATTTACGCGTGAGGGTTGGCCTGGCCCAATTCTTGTTGATCCTGATGAAGAAGTCGAGGTTTTAGATAACTACTTCCAAGATGGCCAATTTTTACATCATATCGATGTTGAAAATGAAGGGCTGATCACGCAGCCAATCACCAATATTGCTTACGGCGGTTGGGTATTTCGTGTGCCAACTGTTTTCACATCAACGAACAATGTTACTTTCACACGTTTTACAGATTATGTAACGAACCCACAACAAAGCCCTCGTTATGCGCTAAATGTTGTAACTACAAGTCCAAGCACGGCTGAAAACGAAAAAGACATCATGTGGGTAAACAACAACGTAAATTTCTTAGCTGGTAAAGATGTCACGATGCAGTTTGAAGCTGTCTCAAATACAGGGCTTAGTCTCAACGTTGAGATTTATGTAGAAAAATTTTATGGTACAGGCGGAACTGCAACTGAAACCTTCTTTGTTGGCTTTGTTAACATTGAAGAAACTGAGTATCAGAAATACCCAGTCAACATATCAATTACAGAAAACCTGCAAAAGTTGATCGGCGATAATGATGATGACGAAATAAGATTTATTGTAAGGCTGCCAAGCGATCAAAACCTAGATGTTAGCTTTACTAACTTTATGTTAGTCGAGGGTACAAGCTCATCGCTGGAGTATCCAAATACATCTGACTACGATGCCGCGTTAAAATCACTAGCATCAAGCATTGACAATCCAGCTTATGATCAAACAGATGTAGGTAAGTTTTTGGCACTTGGATCGCGCACAGATACAGACACCCCTTTATCCGCACTTGTTTGGCAAGACCCTGTACCAACTGGTGCTGTGATCATGTACAGCAGCTCAACTAATTTTCCGGTTGGTTGGTTATACTGTGATGGTTCAAGTTATGACTTAGTGGGCCCACAAGAATCTCTGCAAAATCTTGTTTCATATAACAACCTTTATGACGTTGTTGGTGATAATTACGGTTTAGGTCAAGATACATTTACAGCTCCAGGTGGCGTCACGGTTGATCAATTTAATGCAACTTGTACGCGCTTTGGCGCGGCTGGTGCCCCTAACGCATACACAAGTGGTTTTACGTTAGTTGTCACAACGCCAGGATCACCTACTGATGAACAAGTCGTACAAGTAACAGCACCAGCGGGTAACCTTGTACCTGCCGGCAGTTACATTGAGCTGTTTGCGCCTAGCGGCAGATCGAGCGTTTATTGGTTTGAGGTCGATAATGTGGGCACAGAGCCTACAGGTTTTTCACCAAGTTTAATTAAAAAAGTTGTCATTTCAGCGGCAGATACTTCGGCACAAGTTGCAACGGCTCTTTTTAATGCGCTAAGAACTCAAGTTCAGGTGCCAGACATGCGTGGTTTATTTCCTCGTGGCTTGGATGGTGGTAGAGGCATCGATCCTGATGCAGCTAGTCGTCAAAATGCAAACAGCCTTGATGGAAATTCTGCACCATTTACCGTTGGCGACGTTGTCGGTTCTATACAAGAAGATGCTTTTCAAGATCATGAACATTCACCGATACCGCCAGCAGTTAATTTCTTGGTAACCACTGCTGCGGGTGCGGCGCCTTCTGGATCAGGTAATATTGGTGCCGAGGCAACAACTGGCCCAGCTTCTACTAATTTAGATGCTAGATTTTCTACTGAAACCAGACCTACGAACATGTACTTCACATTCATTATCAAAGCATAGGAAAAGACAATGTCAAATGTAACAAGTAAATTAAATATCAAGCGGTCTAACAACCAAGTTCCTACATACGCTATTCCGACATCAAGCTTCAGCTATACGATTCAAGTTGATCAAGTCAGCGCTGTAGCTATTCCGATTCCTGAAAGCTGCGATATTGCAATCTTAGAATATGGCGGTGGCGCTGCGTGCCTAGTAAATGAAGGATTAATTGCAGCAACAAAGCCACCTGTTAACAGCTTTGAGTTTCAAAGTGCAAGAATTAACCCTTCTGCCATGGTTGTGACACCAGGGAGTAATTTGTACATACAGAGCTATAACACCACCGATGTTTGTACGGTGAACTTTTATTCTTCAGAGGACATGTAAATGTTTGCAGACTGGACTTTTTTCACAGGGCTTAGCGGAGGCTTAACGCGCGGATTTGGACAAGGCCTTTATGGCATTTTGTCTTTTCGAAAGGAAGATCCAGCGCCGCCAATATTCCCCTTCTTAGTGGCCGAAAATAGTGATCCCCTAATTACCGAAGGGTCACAAAATTATATAACCAATCCTTAAATCATGATGGAGAGCAAAGGACATGCCAGATATTAAATTTACGCAGCTACCGGTTGCAACAACACCGCTTGCAGGCAATGAGACTGTCGCTATAGTCCAGTCTGGTGTGAGTAAGCAAACAACAGTTGATGAAATCTCATCAACACTACAAGAGGCATACGATATTGGAAATGGCAATATTAATTTAATTTCTGGCAAACCATTTACCTTAAGTTCTGTTGTAGCTGGTATGTTAGCGCCAAGAATGACAGAAACCGAATTTGACACAATTGCAACGCCTGCGAACGGTTTGCTAGCTTACGCGATTGATAGCAATCGTTTTCGCGTAAATGTTGGTGATGATGTTACCCCTTCTTATGAAAATTTAGCCTATGTCAGCGATGTTGATGCCGTAAATTTACAGAAAGCCTATGATAACGGCGTGACAGGCAATATTAACCTCATAGCTGGTAAGCCGTTTGAGTTATCTAGCTTGGTTGCAGGGTTCTTGATGCCGCGCATGACTGAGCTTCAATTTAATCAAATTGTAAACCCAGACGCCGGCTTACTTGCTTATGCTTCTAATTTACAACGATTCATTACAAATGTTGGTAGCCCTGCTACTCCTGACTATAAAGAAATTGCATTTATCGACGATATCCCTGTATTTCAACAAGTGGGTTATGGCGAGATGTATTTTATTAACAATGCTACACCTACTCCAATATTTGCACCAAACATACCGGTCAATATTGCAGGCACTTACCTAGCTGGTAACCTTTCACAGTTCCAGCAATCAGGCGACGCGCTTATATACAATGGTATCTCCCCTGCTGAATGCCAGATTAGCGTGAACGTTTCTGGCAGCATGACGTCTGACACAGATACGTTTAATTTTGTTATCTATATAAATGGGGTACGACAAACTAAGTCGCAGCAAAGTACATATTTTGGACCGACATCCCCTGGAGATCACAACGTTGCGCTACAAATGTTAGCGTTACTGAACCCGCTTGATCAAGTAACGGTTACTGTTGAAAACACATCAGATGCCGATGATATTACAATTGTTAATTTTAACTGTATTATTCAAGAGCTCATTGTTGGACTTGGACAAATTTCGAGCATAGACCTTCAAGCAGCTTACAATAATGGCGACGGTAGCATCTTCCAAAATCCTGGGAAGCCTCTAGCCCTAGACGTTAACAGTGACACATACTACACAGAGTTGTCGCTAAATAATGAGGCTATACTTGGTTTTGGTAAAGAGGCTGCGCGTATTAGTTTTTCTTACGGTGCACCAAGTGGTCAATTGCAAAATGCGAGCTACATTAGAGTTCTGAACGTAGGCGGTATAACTTTTCCACCAGCAAAAGTTGACAGAATGCAATTTTATTGTGGTTTGGCTGATCAGCCAGAACTGTATTTAGAATTTGACCCTTTGGCAAACTTCATAAACGGTTATAAAACGCTGCGCATGGTCGCAGGTTCAAGAATTATTACAGATGACGGGGTATTAGACATTACCTCACTGAGTGGTGTTAGCCGCATTAATATACCTGGAACATTTTTAAATGGCATAAATAACGGTGCGATTCGTTTTAACCATGCCAACCCAACAGACGGCGTTAGTTTTGGCACATATCCAAAAATAGGAAATGCTGCTATTTCTTCTACGCGCGCAATTATTGAATCCGCAACATATAACTACCCTAAAAACACATATCAATCGGTGTGGTTTTCAGGTATTGGAAATAACCCCTACACTGGAGAGCTGAAGGTAAGACCTAACGAATTTCCAATAGGCTCAAAGATTTCTATTGAAATAACGGGTCTTGTTCGTTACAAAACTGTTTCGAATCAGGCTGTAGGAAATTTTAAATGGAGTTTCAAAGATCAAAGTGGCAGTAACGTAATTTTTGATCTTACAAGTAACGATATAACAACTCCAAGCATCAGCAGCCGTGTGTCACGCCCTTTTCAGCTAACTTTAAACATGGTGCGCGTCACCAATGGTCTTTCGTTATCCCAAAGTGGTTTTTTTGTAACGCAGCCGAACAATATGTTGCCGCTCATTTTTAATTTCCCGGACAACCTTGGAACCAACCCGACAACTGGTTTTTTTCCGTTTAACCCTGCAGGTATAGATTTTAATATCGATCTTGAATACAGATGGAATGATGGCGGAAATAACACCGGCTTTGATTTTATGTGCAGTGGTTTATCCATTAACGAATATGTAGCTTTTGACCCAGAATTTTACGCATAGTTTTACGCATAAGGAATGTAACCATGACTCAGACTTTAATATTTCCACTGCTAACCACCGCAGAAAGAAACGCTCTACCTAGCGTTCCAGATGGATCGACTATATTTAACGTTGATGTCGATAATTTACAGGTAACTAAAAACAACGGAGCTACATGGGAGAATCTAGTAGATAGCTCCACATCCTCAAGCCCTACCGAGGTTTATGTTTCAAATACTGGTAACGATACGCCAGATGCTGGGACTATTGGTAATCCGTATCAAACATTGAGCTTCGCGCTATCACAAATTACGGATGCAAGTTCTAGCAAGCCATACACTATCTTTTTAGTCACGGGCGTCTATAATGAGCCAAGCCTTGCTTTAAAAGCATGGGTCAATATTGATGGTCAAAATTCTAATTTAACAATCACAAACCCTGTTACTGCTGATCCTAGTTTTAATGGGGGCAGCATCTCACGCATCTATAATTTTGCAGACTTAAATTTTGTTGGTGGCGCTAATCTAGATTTCACGTTATCAACAAGTATTGTTGCTCTGCGTTTTGAGAATATTTTATCTACTCCACCATATACCATCACAATACAAGGTAGCTCTTTTGGAACAGCATTAATCGTAAATAATTGGGTGCCTCTCGGACCTGAGCCAAGCCTAATACTCGAAAATACGTTATGTCTCATTGATAATTTTAACTTAAATGGGCTCACAGTAGAAAAAACAAACGCTGCCGGTGGCATATTTATTAATATTAACAACTCACAAATTCGAGGTGCAGCGCTCTTTGACTGCTCGCAAAATCAAATGGTGCTAACAATAAAAGATGTTAATTTTCTCGGCGCCGCTACCTATTTGCAAACTGGAACAGGCGTTTTAAATGCAACTAGCGTAAATTCATTTTACAACAGCCTTGTTGTTGATGGACTTGCAGCAACGCTTGATATCGATCAAATTGAGCAGACACCATCTGTATTAAATGGCGCCTCAGTAAATTACAAACTAATCAGTGATGGGTTGCTTTCTAACTACACGCCGCTGAACTATACGCCAACTAGCACAAGTGTAAACGGCGCATTGCAAGGGATTGATGCGGCAATTGGTAGTATCGGCGTTTCTACTTTGCAAGAAGCTTATGACGCTGGCCCTACCATAAACATGGATAGTAATGTTGACCTTGAAGTGTTCTCTAGCACTGGCCGTTTAGGATTTAGTGTTATTGAAGGCGGTAACACAACGGGCGTACAAGTTAATCGTGCCTTGCAAATTGATTATCCTGACATAGGCGGCCCATTACTTTTTTTCCAGCACCTAACGCCAACAGCGCCAGGAGTTCCAATTGCTAGCATTGGCGGGCAGACACAAGCCAATAATGGCTTTAGCAAATCCTACCAATCTATGCTTGTGCAAGTTGTGAATGACAATGATGCAGCGTTTGAAGCAGAAACAATTTTTTCAAACATTATCAATAATGCGCAAACGAATTGCTTTAAAACCGGGACACAAAACGTCTCTTTTCGTAATTTAAATATGCAAAGCAATAATATTGACGAAGTTAATAGGATTAATGGAAATTTAGCAGCAGGTTATCTTGATATGAGTTCCTTGCTAGAGCTTAGAGCAGCTACGCGCCTTGATCTTGTCACAACAGCGGGATTAATTAATATTGCGGCTGGCGACATTAATATTGAATCTCAGAATATTACAACTGCAAACACAGTTGCCGGTAGCACGATTAATACCACAATGGAAAATTATCAATTACCAGTTAACTTTAATACGAGTTTAATTGATAGCCATTACGCTTATGACTCTAGCAATTCCCTGCAAGAATATTATCGTGAGGATATCATCACATCAAATGTTACAAGCGGCAGCGTAACAGGACAAAAAAACTTTTGGGTTTCTGAAAATGGATCGCTTTCGCAATATCTACGCCTGAATGGTATTGGGCAAATTAACATGTACAAACCCCTCGATATGGGCAGTAATGACATTTCAGTTATAAGAACTATACAAGGCTCGAGTGGGTATATCGATTTTCAAAATTTTATAAGCGCTACAGCGTTTGAAATTAAGGCGAACGGCACGCAGGATTTAAGTCTTGATTCGACAACTGGCAGTATTGTTTTAGGACAAAAAATTATTTACGTCAAAGATGGTGAAGTACCAACATCTATACAAGCAAATACAACGTATATTTTCTTAGGCGACAGAACAATAACGTCACCCATAATTATCAGTCAACCAGGTGTAACGTTTAAAGGTACAGGCCGTGATAACAGCTCAATAACTATGACAGGCTCATACATTGGTGGGATGATTCAGGTCTATGATCAAGACTTTGAAATAGCTGACATTAAATTAAGCGCTCAAGGCGATAATACGTACGCTATTTATGGTACTAATATTAATGCAGCTGATCCGTTTAATGCCGGAAGAACAAAAACACTTAACATTACAAATTGTCAATTTAGAAACTGCGTCAACGGAATGCTGATCGAGGGTTTTGACTTAATAGATGTAAGCCAAACATTGTTTTATTACTTTCAAGCCCCAAGCGTTGTACAACCACAGTTTGGCATTAGCTTACTAGGAACAAGTAAAGTTGAATTCACTTCGTGTGAGTTTCTCCGTTGGTATGACGAATCAACTAACCCGACGCCAGCAAACTTTTTTGAAGGCAATATGTTGCAATTTGAAAACCACCCTACCGCTGTAGGATTTGGCGCGGTAAACTTAACTGGATTGATTGTGCATCCGCAGCAAAATCAAAACGGTATTGTTGTAGATAATCTAGCCACTTTTGGTTTTGCTAACTTAACATCAAGCACGTTTGTAGATGGCAACTTAAATCTGCCAACTTATCAACCGCTTGTTATCGACATCGACTTGCAACCTAGTTGGATTGTGGAAGCTAATCAAAATACGCCGAACCTGGTTGCGTTTGTTAATGCGGAAGTAAACAATAATGTTACCGTTACAACGATTTCTGCTATTAGCACACCTACCCCATTCTTGGCTACTACGTTTATTGATAATGGGTTGTCACGCGTAACTTTAAACAGTAGCACCGGGGTGATAACTAAAAATAGTAAACGGCCAAACTATTTTACAATCAATCTGACTGGTCAGCTCACATTGCAAGGTGGCGGTAATAATCAAAATTTAGAAATAGGACTGCTTGCAAATGGCGTACCAACAGGGGCGACAGTTAAAATACAAGCTGACAACGGTGTGCCAACTGCATTTTCGTATAACGTAATTGGTTTTGCAGCGCAAGGCGATACATTTCAGCTATATGTACAAAATGACGCTGGCGCAAATGATATTTTGTTAAACAATTTACAGTTAGCAGGAGTTGAAGTATAAATTTGTATGCAACTTAATGTATACTATTGCTTCAATTAACTATGGAGAGTTAAATAATGTCTGAAACAAAAGAAATTGTTGAATATAAAATACAAGAGAATCTAGTACAGCAATTGATAGTGGCACTGCAAATGGCCGAGCCTAGCACCGTTGGTTTGATTAGCGATTATCAAAGACTGATTGGTGCTTTAATGAAACTACAAAAACTTTAAGTTTTCAAAATGACAAGGAAGTCAAATGGATTTAAATTTCGGAGCCGCTGTCCTTGGAGGGATCCAGGGACAGGTAGGCAGTATAATCAAGAATCACTTTGATCTTAAAAGGCACAAGGTAACGGCTAAATACAAAGCTGTTGAATCAATACGTCAAATTAGGTACAAACCATTTGTATGGCTTCAAGCTATATGCGCAATAATAATCATCAGCTATGTGTGCCTGATTCCTTTTGTTGCAGCGTATTTTGGAATACCAATCGAAATGGCATATGTTGAGACGAACGGGTTTCTAAAATCAGCGTTTACTGGATCACAATCAATTTCTTGGAATGAAATTAAAGGGCTTCCCATAGGACCGTGCCATATATATTTAGGTTCAGCCGCGTGCTTTTACTTGTTCGGAAATAAAGGAAGGTAAATTTAACGACGCACGTCAGTATGGTTTACAAGGAAGCTGGATTACGTGCGCCGTTAAAACTGGTTACCTAAAAAGGTATGTCATCGTCTTTATTTTCTGTGTTTTGCTCATTTATTTTACTATCTTCTTTTTCGTCGTCCATGATATAGTTTACGAGCACCATTTGCCAGCCATATTTGTCGTTTTCTTCTGCTTTAAAGTGACCATTTCCATATTTGCTTTGAATTTCAGATAGCTTTATTTTTTTTGTATCGTACATCTCTGTTAGACCGATGTTGTCAAAAAACTGCCTTGTAAACTTTTTGCTTTTTTCGTTAAGCGTTAAAAATTTGGTACAAAAACAATTTTTATCATCGGTTTTAAAGTTCAGGCTGACCATTAACATAGGGTCGCCTTTGCTGTTTTTTTCAATAAAATTCACCTTATCAACTTTAAACTTTCCGCTGTAACGATCCACGATGTTGGCTTTTAGGATTTCTTCCTTAGTGATATATACACTAGAAATATCAAGTTCACCTAAATTATTTAACATAAAAATCTCCTACTTAAATAATCTTAACTTGCTAATCAATGTCATAAGAACCCCGGTAAACACCAGGGGACTTACTATAAGAAACAAGTAATTCTTAAAAACAGATTTAAAAAAATCAAAACCCTCTCTCACTTTTTTACGTTTAGTACTTTTCATTTTAATTCCTACATTTCTACGTCGTCTTTTATCATAGATTCTTCAACTTTGTTTTGAAGATAGTCTATACATTTTTGTATTGTTTTTTCATTCATCTCTGAAAAATCATAGCAACCAGCTGATTCAAGCCATTTTGAAGTTACTTTTTCTTGAACATTTAATTTATATATAAGATCGTTTAAACTTGATATCTGATCTTTTGAAGCCAAAACTTCAGGCGTGCAATCCCTCTCAAGTATCTCCTTTCCATAAATTTTTGATATATTTTTATAGCTAAAAACATAGTCTTTATATAACTCAAAACCATCAACTCGACTTTTTTCAACAGTTGCAACAAGATCTTTTCCTTCTCTCCTTATCTTGAAAAGAAGATCAAATAGAAACTCTGACTTTTTATAACAATCAAAAGTCTTTCCAGACGTTGTATTTACAGTACCTTCTACGTATTTATCCTTTGAATGCGCTGTAACAATAACATTCATATCCAGCCTTGAAAGTAAATTAAAAAGATGCCTCATCTTTTTGTTTGCTAAGGCATAATGTCTTCCAAATCCAGTTCCATCGTCTTTACCTGATCTTAAGCTATTTTGGCACTCATCAATTAAGTTATGATGAATATTAGTTAATGGATCTATAACTAATGTTTTATAATCATGCTTCTCAGATATTAGCGTTTTCACCTCTGTTATTAACTCTGAAAAAGATACAGTATGAAATACTGCTCCTCCAACTTCATTCAGAATATCAACATACTTATCATTTACGCATCCTTTTTCGGTATCTATTACGTAAGGCTTTGGGAACTGTATAGCAGCTGTAGTCTTTCCAACACCTGCATCACCATAAAATAGAGCCTTTAGTCTTTTATCTACCTTGCTAGGCTTTGTACCTCTTAACATATTTATTTCCTTATAATGTTTTCGCAATATTATGTTGGTTGTTATTAATTCCTTTAATTTGAGATTTAATTTGACTAACAACTTTTTCAATTTCAACAGGATCGTGGCCTGGTATTGAATTATAGCGTATAGACCTTCCCAAGCTTTCAAGCTGGCATACAATATTAGTTAATGTATTTATGTCAGTATTAAACTCTATCTTCATATCACGATCCATCATTCTAAAAAAACTCCTCATTGCGGTATCTCCGTTATTTGTATGAACATAATAAAAATCATCCCAGCCATTACTACTAGCCAAAATACATCCTTAAGAGATTCTTTATTTTTCATGAGTTTACCCTCCTTGAGCCATTTATCCAGTGGTTTTCGCCGTTGTCTCTGTCGGTAATCATGTGAAACCCATTGCTTTCAAGTACGTTTTGCATATTTTTTGTTGATACTGATTCAAGCATCTCTTCCAAAATAGGGATGTAATACTTAATCGCTTCGTTAGATATGTACTCATCTAAGTCAAACAATGTATCGTCATCTTCTTTTTTAAAGTGCTGAACTATTAGTTTTGTAATCTCAGATTGGTCAGCCTCAGTTAGGAATACAATTTCATCGTCTGAAGACTCCATGCATATTGCAGCAAACTCTTTTATAACTGAGCACGGCAGACTTTTAACTTCTACAAATCCGCTTCTGTCAGAGTGGAAGCTAATTGTTTCATCAATAAACATAGCCATTTCTTTTGAGTACTTATTCATATCGCCCTCCTTAGCAATAAATTAATCCGTTTAAACCTAGGTCCTCAATTAAATCTCCTCTGTTTTGATCAGTAGCAACTTTTTGAATTAGGTTGATGTAACGTTGCTTGTCTAACTGAAACAAATCATTATCTAAATTATTTAGATGTTCATATAATCCAAGTGATTGTAAGCAGTCTTTAATAAGGTGTATATCGTTGTCATATAAACCTTTATTACAGTTCCAGATGTTTTCAAATGCTTTCATGTTTAATTTCCTTTTGTGTGTTAGAGATTTAATATTAACTTTTATTTTTAGCCATGTAAAGCGTTTTTTACATTTATATGTAAAAAATTAGGTTTTATATGTAAATAGTTGATACTTATATATTTGTGTGTTAACTTCAAATAATAGTTATTAATCACGAGGTTTATATGAAAAAGTTAAGCGCATTTGCTAGAAACGTGAGAGGCCTTAGGCAAGAATTTGGTCTTTCTACAGAAAAGTTCTCAGAAATAATGGAGATATCCGTATCAACTTTGGGTAATTGGGAGCGGGGTAATGCGATACCTCATGTATCTCATATAGAAGATTTGGTTAATTTTTCATTTGATAATGATAAGAAGTATGGATACGATTATTTTTTAGGTTTAAATTTTGATGACCCTAGAACTCTTGATCAGTATTCTACGAAAAATAAATAATGTTTAAGGCCGCAAAGGTGCATTTCAGTGCGGCCTCAAACTCTTACCGCTCTAACACAAGTAAGGAAAAACGGTTGTCACTCAAATCAACTAAGGTTAATATGAGTGACTACATTTTTAAAACCCAACAGTTTTATAGGTCTATCTGATTTAAGACGCCAGATGCCTAAATATTACTTTGGTTGATTTCTCAAGTCAAGCTCAGAAATCAACTAGGTGAAACTGTTGAAAAGGAATTTAACAGGGAAAGTCATGCAAAAAAAACCATCAAAAAATCAAAGGCTTTTTCAAGTCAAAATTAAAACACCCCAATCCTTGAGGTGCCTTAATCAAATCAAACCAAACATCTTTATACTAAGGAGATTTTAATGTCAGTAGAAAAACAAGACTTCAACTCATTAATAAAGGAAGAAATTCCTTTTACGATTATACCTAATTTTGTTCTTCAAACAATATCTAACCCACTGGCTTTATCAGTTTATTGTTATTTGATTAGTTTGCCGAATGATTGGACAGTAAACAAATCACAACTAAGAAAACATTTCGGTGTTGGGCGAGATAAGCTTGATGCAGCGATGAAGTTTTTAAATGAAAATTACTTAATAGCATATTTTCAAGACAGGAAAAGAAGCGGTGCTTTTGGAAATAGTTGCATAATTGTAAAAAATGGAAACGAATATCGTGACAAAGTTATTAACGGCACCGGGGCACTGAAAATCAGTAGTGCGGTTAAATGTAATCAAGAACATGTGACCGCACCACTGAAAACCCGGGCAACGGATTATCCGGGCAACGGTAAAACAGCACCTACAAATAATATAATTAATAAAAAAGAAAAAACTAAAACAAATACATCATCATCTGTCGATGATGGTGACAGCAGCTTTTTTGTTTTTTGGGGTAAGTACCCAAAGAAGGTTGGCAAGAAACAAGCGCAGAGATCATGGAAAAGGTTAAGCAAAAAAAATAAAGCACTTGTCATGGATGACATTCCTAAAAGACAAGACGCCGTATGGAAACATAACTCAAAGCAGTATATCCCAAATCCAGCCACGTACTTGAACAATGAAAGATGGCTAGACGATATGATACCTCACACAGAGATATCCTCGTCACGGGGCTACAAGGCCCGATCAGGGGAATTAAAAAGCACTGTTCCATTTTACAAGTCACAAGGCAACAAGATTTCAAACAAAAGATCTAAGCCACCTGTTAAATTGTCCAGTTTATGTTCTAAATAAAATATTGAATAAAATAATTTTAAGTGATGAATCTTTTTTACAGATATTATCCATTGATGGTCATTAGCCAATAGATATATATTATAAACAAGCGTCGCGTCTTCAGTGTCAACGACAAGATCAGCAGGATGCTGTGAATGGATTCCTTGTGTCACCTCAATCAGACATCGCGGCGCCACTAATTTAGATCCAAGGACTGGATATTATGAGGATGGTCATACCAATTAAAGTCGTTGGTAAAGAGCGCCCTAGATACTCGTCCAAGACAAAATCATTTTTTACACCAAAAAAAACTAAAGAGTTTGAAGCTGATATCGGTGCTTATGCAATGATACACATGCAAACTAATCATATTAAAGCTATAGAAGGCCCTGTGACGGTAAATATAATTGTTAAAATAAAGACGCCCTCTAGCTGGACAAAAAGTCGTACAGAGGCTGCTATACAAGGAGATATTATGCCTACTGTTACACCTGATATAGATAATTGTTTAAAAAGCATACTCGATGGAATGAACGGCATTACCTATAAAGATGATAAGCAGGTTATTAAATGCTCAATTGAAAAACGATATCATACAGAAAATATTATAGAGATAGAAGCTTACCCTAATATGAAGAGTAAGCTTAACGTTGACCATAGGTTTAAAAACTTTGGATTAAAGTAATTGTTATTCTTCGTGTTGTTTTTTTATTTTTGAATCAAGTTCACTAACAGGTATTAACTTATTGCCACAAACACATTGATCAGTATTAAAATACCCGTTGTCTACCATTGTTCTAATGGTTCTATAAGTTATAGATCTTCCTTTATACTTATAGTTTTTTTTTGCTAGGTAATTGTATGCTTGTTTGAAATTCATCATCTTTATCCCTTATATCTCTTAGTAATTCTTCTGTTTTTTCTTTTCCTGCTTCAAGCATTGCTTGTGCAAATATTTTCTTGTTGTTTTCAAACAGTATAAGGTTTTTGTCTTTAATTTTCATTAAGTTAGTGTCGTATATTGGAAATTTCATTGCTTACATCCTTGTATTTAAATATAATTCCATTGCTTACGTAGTATGTGTTGTTGGCGCCGTATCATCTACGGAAGGAAGATTTAGGCGCTCTCAACATTCTTAGTCTCGGAATAACGTAGTATTCCTTGCCACTCTCTAATTCTATTGCTGGTATTTCTGTTTCTATGAAATGCTCGTATTCTGTTGTTGTTTTGCAGTTTGGTGCTCCGAAGACATTGCAATAATGCTCAATAGCCTTTTCATTGCATGTAAATAATAAATCTGCTCCATTTGCGTTCATTTTAATACTCCTTTTAAGTTACTAATAATTTACTTATAATTAATATTATCAATTATGATTCGCCAAGTAAAGCGAAATACATATCTTGATTAAAAATAATTCATGTGTTAAATTAGAATAAATGAGGAAAAGCTAATGAAAATAGAGAAATTACACAATATTATAAAAAACGTTATAAAAGATCACGGTAGCGAATTAACGGTTAATTTACCTAAGGGCGATAAGTATAAACCCTTAGATAAAGTAGTAGTTACTACAGAAGAGATGGTTATTTTAGATTTCTTTGGGGAGTATTTTGGACATTGATCAAGGTTAACTTAGTAAAATCCGGAGAGAACATTTATGTTAAGGATATGAGGGGTAATGTGGTTGCCTGGTTTGCTGACTACACTAAATTAGCAGTACCAGGAAAGTACGAATACCATTTGGACACTGACGAACCAGGAAGGATCGATCTAGTAATGCTTAAGAAGCAAAAGAAAAACAGGGACAGTAAATGAAAGATAAAATGGATGATGAAAGCAAAATTTGCTACTTGCTTAAAATGATAGACTACATAATGGATTCTAATTCAACTGATGAAATGCATGACAGAATGGACAATATTATATATGCTCCTGAATTTAAAAGCATACTTGATGGTTGCGAGCACAAACCTAAGTTTTTATTAAACTTTTAATTGGAGAATATATGAAATACTCAGCTACTCAGCTGCATTTAAAAACAGCTGACATACTTGACTGCGCATTAACTAAGCCTGTAGTTATTACAAAGTACTCTAAAGAAACTCACGTTATAACGAGCGCAAAAGAGTTCAACAAGCTTAAGGGCAAAATTAAAGAACTTAGGGCAACTATTCGTGACAATAAAAATCAAACTTAATCTATGGCTTATATTGACAACAATTTTAATCATAGTTGGATGCTATAACGTACATAATTTCGGAGAGAAAGTATTAATAGCGCTAGGAGCGTGCTTCATTATTGATTTCTTAATAAAGAAAATAACAAAAAAATAATAAATAGCAGAGGAGACATAAACGTGTTTAAACATCCCGTTTTTATATGCTTTTTTATGTGGGAGCTGTCTTTTATGTTTTTCTTTAGGGTTAACACTCCTTATATATTGATAACGTTTGCATTTACAATTTTTGTGTTGCTTAGAATGTCTGATACGAAGGTTGATATACAAGATGAAGAGGTTACGTATGAGTACGCAGACTCAGATGATGATTCAATTAGGTTAAAATATGATTCGCAGATAAAAGGTTTTGTTAGGGTATACGCTTAAAATTGACTGTTTTGCTTAATCTTGTATACTATTAATACATTGTTACAAACAGGAATTAAACAATATGCCTTTTAAGCCAGGACAATCAGGTAACCCAAACGGAAGACCAAAGGGAAGTGGGGACAAAAGACTTCACATTAAGAAGCTTTTAGAGGACAACTTAGAGTCAGTTTTCATGTCTGTAATAGCGCAAGCTCTTGAAGGCGATATGACTGCTGCGAAGATAGTTCTGGATAAGGGATACCCAAATCCAAGGTCATACTCAGAGAATCTGAACATAGATATAACAAAGATTGCATCTAGTGCTGACCTTGAAAAGATAATTGAGGAAGTTATGTTAAAGTCTCTTCGAGGCGACTTACCTGATGACCAGGGTAAGACTATTGCTTCACTAACTAAGACCATGTCTGAGCTACATAAACTTGGTGAGCTTGACGAAAGGATCAAGATTCTGGAAGGTAATAAATGAAAGAAATACTAGACGCTATAGACAACATTACGCACGAGTGCCCAGGCTTTACATATGTCATGATAGAGATCGCAAAAGGTAAAACTATGCAATACGAATTGAAGGTTGATGCGTATGATCAGAAGGAAGATTTATTTTTTTGTATATGTTTGCCTTTTAACACCATGAAAGAAGGGTTAAAAGCTTTAAATGAATGCGTGCAAAAAACAATATCTAATTACTGCGAGATAGACTACTTATGAAAACAATATACCTGCTTTTATCCTTCATGTTTACCATGCTGCTTCTAAAATTCATTCTTAACTTATCTATGGCTGCCAAAGCCAAGAAATTACAGAAGCTTTATACCTTATATATAGAGGATGGTAACCGTTCTATCTTCAGCAAAATAGAAATAGCCAAAAAACTTTTAAATATTGCAAACATTACATGGATATACGTACACCAAAAAAAATTGCCCAATGGAAATATTAAAACAATAAATGTTGACTTATTAGCTACAATGAATGAAGATACAAACGCGACATACGGCGTTTTTACTAATGAAATGGTGTTTCAATTGTTTAACCAAGCAAAGAAAGAGTATATTCGTAGGGCTTTTCAAGTGTTCACTGTAGATTTCTATAAAAAATTAATAGGCGTATGAGCGAAGATATTTCACTACAACAATCTTTATGTAATTTTAATAAGATGCTTAATGTATTGAAATATGCCAGAGAGGAAGATTTTCTATACCTAACAAGAAACTTTGACCTCACTGGAAACGAGGGTCTGAACAAAGCTCTAGTTATAGCTGCTGAGTTGAAATTCAGGTAAATAATAACTACGCACATAGGAGACAATTATGAACATCCCATGGTTTGATGTTCTTGATTGCGGAACATGCATGATAAACAGCGATGTTTTTAGCAA
>Ga0224504_10000099_pt1 | contig 34119 bp, 28 predicted proteins | sample SF_Oct11_sed_USG_3_FD_170160 | JGI IMG/M metagenome (GOLD analysis project Ga0224504, IMG submission 170160) | Sediment microbial communities from San Francisco Bay, California, United States - SF_Oct11_sed_USGS_24 | ecosystem: Environmental > Aquatic > Marine > Sediment | place: USA...
CACCGATCTGCCGATACCCAAGATTGCCGCGACCCTGGGAGTGGCCAACGTGGTGGAGGGCTCGGTCAGGCGCGCCGGCGACAAGGTGCGGATCACTGCCCAGTTGATCCGCGCCGCGGATGGTTTTCACCTTTGGTCGGAAACCTATGACCGCACCCTGGAAGATGTCTTCGCGGTACAGGAGGACATCGCCGGCAATATCGCCGAAGTGCTGGATGTCGTGCTGGACGACCAGGCGATGGTGCGCATGCGCAACGCCGGTATCGGTGACGTGGAGGCCTTCATCAGCTACCAGAAGGGTTCCGAGGCCTTTGCAGTCGCCCATGCCGACCTCGCGCAAGTTTCCGCTTTCCTGGCCGACGCCAACCGCAATTTCGACCAAGTGCTGGAGGTGGCCCCCAGGCTCACCGGGGTACGCCTGAAGCGGGCGGATCTGGTGGGGCACGTATTGTTCGAGTATGCGGCGGGCTTCCGGCCGGAACGTTATCCGGGGGAGGGCGCCGCGCTGCTGAGGACCCTGCAGGAGCAGTATTCCGAGGCCTGGGAATCCGCCCGCCCGGGAGCAGAGAGGGCTATGGTGGAAGTAGAGCGCGCGATCTTTTCCGACGACTGGAGCCGCTTGGCTGCAAGGCTGGACCAGGCCCTGTCCGGCGACCAATGCATGGAAGGCAACTGGATTCACCAGGTCGGCATCTGGCTCGGTCGCGCTGATCGCCTGGTCAGTTTTGACCGGCGCAACCTGCGTTGCGACCCCCTGTCGGGATTCAGTTACATGGTGTTTGCCATGGCGTTGATCTGGGACGGCAGACCCGAGGACGCCCTGCAAGCCATAGATGATGGAGAAGCCCTTGGCGTGGCCGTGCCGTTCAAGCGGGACATGCGCATGATGGCCCTGCTGGCCGCAGGGCGGTTCAATGAGGATGCCGAAGCCTACACCGCGCCGCCGGGTAGCCTCTATCCCCTACCCGACAGGCTGTTGCTGGAGGCCCGCGCAGGAGACCCGGACAGGGCGCGCAAAATCTCCGAGGCCTACCTGGCAAGCCCCGGGGTGAGCGACTGGACGTCCCTGATGGCCGCCGCCGCGGTGGGTAATCGTCAGGCAGCCAACGCTGCTGCCGCCCGCATCGACGAGCGCGCTGGAGGACCCTTCATGCTCGTGATTGGCTCGAGCCTGTGTTTTTGCGGCGCGCCCTTCGACCTGGACGCCACGCCCAACTTTGCCGCCCGCCTGAAAGAGTCCGGCGCTCCATGGCCTCCGCGAAAGGTCATCGACTTTCCCTTAAAGACCTGGTGAGTGCCGGCCGACATCGAACCAGGCGGAATGCCCGGTCTCACCAATAGCGGACGTTGCAGCGAGCCGATGAGAGACTTCAGTCAGCCGGCGCAGGCATCGCGTTCCATGTATCGACTACATTCTTCCACTGACCTTGCGAGTCTTTTCGCCACACAGTTACAACTTTGCCGTACGTCACGATTTTCTCGCCGTTCTCGCCATCTATTTCGATCACATTGTGCTCTATTAGATACGCCATATCGCCGCTCTTTGAGACGTGAGCGCTATCTGGCTCCCAGCTTATTTTGAATCCCGGAATACTTGCGGCCCCAGCTACATACTCACTAATCGCGGCCTTCCCCGACAAGACAGGCATATCGGGTGGCAGCATGACCGCATCATCGGCCCATACTTCAATTGCCGACTCGAGATCGCCTGACCCTACCATCGCCGACCAATCACGACTCAGTTGCATAAGCCTTTGTGCTTCAGCGTCAGGGTCAACCGTCGATTCGGAGCAACCGACAAGTAACGTCAGAATAGTTAAGAACGTACTCAAAGAAGTGAATTTCATCTTGATCGCCTCGAGTGATTCCCAGATTTGGGCAGTTGGAGTGTCGTATCCAACCAACGGCTGCTCTGCGTCACCAGCGGCCAATAGCAGCCAGCCAAGCAACAAGAAAAGGGCCCGGAGGCCCTTTTCTGATCTAGTTGTTTTGTTCTAAAGGGGTGTTCTGTTGTTAGCGCACGTTCCTTCGTTATCGTTGCTGTTCGTGCCATCAGGACAAACAGTATTATCGAAGATTGTCTCCTGAAGTCCCAAGTGAGCATAGTCTTGCGCTTGCTGCCACGTAACAATACTCGCGCCGGTCAGGTTTGAATCAGTAAGGTTCGCGTTTGTGAAATTGGCACCTTCAAGATTAGAGCCATTCATAGCGACGCCGAGAATGTATGCGCCAGAGAAGTCTGTGCCGCGCAAATCAGCATTAAACAAAAGTGCATAAAGTTCGCTACCTCCCCAACTCGGACCACGGAGTTCGATACGACGCTTATCACATCCGCGCCAATCAACTCCATGATTGCCGCTCTCACTGATTGTGCGCCCCATAGAACCACCAATTGCATGACAACGCTGCAACGCTACAAGTTCTTCAAGAAGCGCGCGAAGCTCTGCGTTCTCTGTTTGCAGGACTGATACCTGTGATTCCAGTGTATCAACATCCTGCGCAATTCCCTCCGCTAACGCGACCTGCGCTAACATCAAGAACGAAAGTCCCGTAACGATTTTGCAGATACTCATGATTATTCCTTTAACGTTTTATCTTCACAAATCCCGTGGCGAACGTAACATGTAAGGAAACGATCTCAGTAGAAATATATTGAAAAAACACCGGACTTTTTTGCAGCGAGATTATGTTTGCTTCGCTCTATTCGTCGTCTGTTCTCGTATCACCTCATTACTCACAGCTATTTAGCGAGTAGGAGCAGACCTGAAGCAAGGATTCCAGCGACTCACTCTGATTCGCCCGCTCTCACCAATAGCGGACATTCGATCAGGCTAAATACTGCGATTCTCGATGGCAGCTAACGGCCAGTAGCAGTCGTTCGAACTTGCCAATCATGGTGGAATTACTCCAGCTGTAGCGCATAATAAGCGCATGGTTTTTGAATACTTGACTGTACTCATATCCGTCGTGATCGGATTGTCTGTGACTTCTTTTCTGACAAACGTCGTACGGATCATCCATTTGCGGGGTGACGTTACGATTTCCTGGGTGCAGCTCTTGTGGTCCGCAACGATGCTGATTTGGACCATTGCATTTTGGTGGTTTACGTTCGTTCTCGCCGATCAGCAGCAGTGGACGTATCCGTTGTTCATTTTTTTGCTGGCCTATTCAACTCTTCTTTTCTTTCTGATGGCGCTCCTGTTTCCGGAGGGTGTGCCAGCGGATCACAACTATCGAACGCAGTTCATGCGGAATCGGGTCTGGTTTTTCGGCGCGTTGTTGCTTTTTCTCTGCGTTGACGTGATCGACTACCTCGTCAAGCTGGACAAAGACGTATCTATTGTTGGTCACCTGCCCTATGCAGCGTTTGTAGGGCCATTAATCGTGTTGTCCCTGTTCGCATTGCGCACCGACAACCTGGTATTCCACCGGGTTTTTGCCGTCTACTCAGTATTGGCTGTGCTAGTAATTAGTGTAACCACGCTTGTACCGCTGGCGAACTGATTTCCGGACGTCCGCTTTGGGTCAGTAGCAGTCGTTCACGATTCTGGCACCTGGGTGGCTTTTTACGGCCAGAACCGGACATTCACCGAGACCAAGCAATCAACTCGCATGCCCAGAATCATTAGTCCTTTTCGGGCAGTCTTCTTTCTATCCAACTGTCGTGGGTTTCCCACTCATCGTCCTGACTGTTCCAACTCTTTTTACCACTCATATACGGCCACAACAGATCAATTAATTGGACAATCTCATCGCGCGTATAACTATGGTCGTGGCCGATATTCAGTGCGAGAACTTCCCTGATGCCCCAGGCAATGGTCTCGCCTGTGCCTGCCTGTGATGCGACGAGATACCGAGCTCTCGGTTGATCCTCGAAAAGGGCCTGCTCGATCGTAAGGGCGACGACAATGGGGTCGGCCGCTGCGCTCTTATGCCCTGACTCTTCTTGTATCTTGCACCGATCAATCCGCCACTGGCGAATGTCTTCAAGATGCCCCCAATCGGCCTCAGTATCGTCGAGCGTGCGCCCGCAATCCTTGGCAAAGCCGGCGGAGGCAAACGAGCCCGGGTTAACAGCGGTAACGTGTACGCCCAGCTCCCGTAACTCCAAGGCGAGAGAATCAGTCATTGCTTCCAGCGCATGTTTACTTCCGGAATACATTCCAGCTGTAGGCGCCGACCAGATGCCGGAGATGGAACTGACATTCACGATGCGGCCCTTCGACTCGATGATCATCGGGGCAAACGCCTGCGTGATCCGAAAGACGCCAAAGACGTTCACTTCAAAAATGAATTCGAGGTCTGCTTGTTTCGCCTCGGTTAACGGGGCAAACACGGCGACGCCGGCGTTGTTCACCAGCCCCCACAATCCGCGGCCTTGGTTCTCGATAAGCTTGACGGCCGCGTCGACCTGGTCCTGCTTCGTAACGTCGAGGCGTACGGCCATGATGTTATCGATCTTATTGAGCGCCTCAATGTCCGCATCTTTTCTGGCGCCCGCGTATACAAAATATCCTTCTGCGGCAAGATGCTCAGCTGTTGCCCGCCCTATGCCGGTCGTTGCTCCCGTGATCAGAACAGCTTTCTGATCAGCATCAAGTTTGTCCGCTAGTGCTGGCGCTGTTGGCAGCAGGATAGAGAGCATCGAGGCAATAAATAGAAGATTCTTCACGCTAGACCTTTGTGTATATCATCCGGGTTGTCCCGATCCAAATTGCGCCTCTTGGGCTACTGTAAGCCATTAGAGACGATGTGAATCAGTAAAGATCGACCCGCTGCCGAGAGTCTGTTTTGCGTCAGTAGCAGCCTTTTTCACCAATATTAGCTGAATGTCTGCTTTGCTCAATAGCGGACATTCAAATCGCTGACAATAAGTCGAATCGAAGGGCGCCTTGCGGCCAGAAGCAGCCGGTCTGCCACATATCTCGAATGCCCGCTTTCGTGCGATCTTCATCTAGCGAAGCTAGAGCCATTAATTTGCTTTGAGCCCTGAATCTTGTGTCATTATTGTCTCGCCAATGACGAAGGGCGGTAGATTGAGTTTTTATACTGAATTAAGACGCAGGAATGTATTCAAGGTAGGGATTGTCTACTTTGTCGTTGCCTGGCTGCTACTGCAGGTTTCCGACACCTTGGGGCCCGCATTACGCTTACCGGAATGGCTTGTTTCTGCTGTGGCTTTCCTGCTGATTCTTGGTTTCCCCGTTGCACTTGTCTTTGCCTGGGCTTTTGACTTGACGCCAGAAGGCTTGAAGAGGGAATCGGAAGGGGACCCTGCAGCACCCATTGCAGGGAAACCCGGCAAGAAACTAAATTACACCATTGTTGCAGCGCTGATGATTGCACTAAGCTATTTTGTCTTTGAAATCATCGTTCTGGATTCCGATCGGGATACTGCCGAAATTCCGACAGCTGTTCAGGTCGCCCAACAACAGCCTGCTGAAATTGAATCAGCTGGAGTTGATAACTCAATTGCTGTTCTACCTTTCGTCAACATGAGTTCTGATGAAGAGCAGGATTATTTCTCAGACGGACTCTCCGAAGAGCTGTTGAATCTGCTGGCAGGAATTCCTGAATTGAAAGTAGCAGCACGCACCTCGTCTTTCTCTTTCAAGGGGAAAGACCTCGGAATACCAGAGATTGCCTCGCAGCTGAATGTAGCCCATGTACTCGAGGGCAGCGTACGCAAACACGGTAGTCAATTGCGCATCACCGCACAGTTGATCCGGGCAGATAATGGCTATCATATTTGGTCAGAAACCTATGACAGGCAGCTTGATAATGTTTTTCAGATTCAGGAAGACATAGCGATCGCGGTTGTCGATGCTCTAAAGATCACCTTGCTAGGTGAAGCGCCCAAGACACGAAAGACCGACCCCAGGGCCTATCAGTTGTTTCTCGAAGGACACTATCTGAAGCGGCAAATTTCATCGGGCGCCCTGAATCGAGCAATCGAGGTCTTCAAAGAAGCGGTTGAGATCGATCCGGCTTATGCACCGGCATGGGCAGAGTTGGCCGATACGTACATGTGGGGCGGTGGTTCCGACGAACTGTCGGATGAAGAGAGACATGCCCTCGCCGATCAGGCCATTCAAACAGCCATTAGCACTGACCCGGACTACGCGTTTGCCTATTACGTCCGTGGTATATGGTGGATTTTTGCGAAGGATAATTTCAAACAGGGGATCGAGGACTTTGAACATGCGCTGGAACTGGACCCTGACGACGCTTTCATAGTCGCTGCCATTGGCAAGGGCGCGGTTTTGACCGGGCAGTTTGACCTCGCGATTTCCCAATATCAGGCGGCGCTGGCTATGGAGCCACTGGTTCCTGAATTTCATTGGTTTCTAGGTAGGGCCTACCTGAGTTCCGGACGCCTTGATGAGGCCGAAGAAACGTTTAGGACATTGTCTAGCATCAGTCCGTCTTACCGTGGGGAATTTCACCTCTGGGAGACGCTGTTGTTAAAGGGCGAGTTAGAAGCTGCTCTGGCAGCGTCAGACAACAACTTCAGACGGGCCATCGTTCACCATGCGTTAGGTAATACGGCAAAAGCCGATGAGTATCTTGCTGAATTGATCGAGCAAGCTCAACCCTATACGATCGCCAGTGCCTATGGATACCGCGGTGAGGTAGACAAGACCTTTGAGTGGCTCGGCAACCATCTCGAAAACAACGATCGCTTTCCAACCTTCATACTGAACGAGACAGCTTTCCGCAGCATCCAATCGGATAAACGTTGGCCGCTTTTCCTTGAAAAACTAGGTCTGCTGGAATACTGGCTGGAAATGACGCCCGATTGAGGCGACTAAAAAAATAGTGCGAAGAATAACCGACGGCCATCGTGAGGATCTTTGAGCATATTTTTTCTCTGGACGATGTATCTCATTGCGCGAAAGCGGCCGTTCAGATACTCGAAAACGCCTGGTTTGAGGGTCTGCTAACGGCCAACAGCAGGCATCGCCAATAACGCATATTGTCCGCTGAAACGCCAGCTTTGTTATGGCCTGGTGCAGATCAGGCTGCAGCAGGTAGCTGCGCCTTCAGCCTTTTGCAGCTCGGACATGTCGACAGGTATCACGTTGATGCCGCGCGCTTCCAGTTTTTCCCTGGTGTGTGGAAATGACGACGGATAAATTACGCTGCGCCCGACGAGAAGCGCGTTGGCCGCGTGCGGTTCTTCTCTGTCGACTTCGATCAGCTCACATTCCCCGAAAGCAGCTCTGCTAATCCAGTCCGAATTGATCAGAAGCGAACCAGGCGCAACTTCGGAAACGGCGGACTTCAAATGCAGGCACTTTGTCGTTTCTACTGTCTTTACAGAAAATCCGTAGTCCGCAACGATGCTGCGCAGCTGCTCGATGCCGCTTTGGTTCGATCGTGTGGAGAGCCCAGCGTAAATGACTTTACCGATGCGAAGCAGGTCACCGCCGTCCAAGGTGCCGGGTGGTTGGATTGAAGAAATCGTACGGTATTCCTGGAGAACGTTTTCGACACCCGCGACCTCCGGTCGTCTTGATTCAGCCCCCGGCCGGCACAACACTGCGATCTCATCCAGAACAATCGCGGTGTCCTCGATAAATACGGAATCCGCCAAGCCAGGTTCCGTCGACACGGTAACGACCTCGCAGCCGAGGGAGGACAACACCGTCTGATACTGCTGATGTTGTTGCAACACGACGCCAGTGTCGATCTTGACTCTGGGCAAGAAAGTCAATTCGCAGCTGCCAATAGCTGCATTGACCTCACGCGTAATGGCAATCAGCAAGATACGGTCTCCCCAACGTTTGTACAGAACGTTAATTTTGCGGATAGCATACGCAATCGCAAAAGGTCTGCTTCGGGTCAGTAGCAGAAATTATACCCCAGACCGGGCGAGTGGCGGCTTCCGGCCAATAGCAGTCGCCAATTTATTTGAGAAGTTGGGCCAATACACATTCCTTTGCTTAGGATATGCTGTTTTCGATCAAACTCGAACTGCTCGACGCCTCCGAATAACTTGCTACGGTGCAATGTGGACTATGATTCAAGACAAATTAGGTAACGTGTTCAAGAAAGGGCTTCCGACAGCTCTTTTAGAAGTCGCGCTGATCTTTATCGGCATTACATTAGCTATCGGGTTCGAGAACTGGAATACCGAACGTAATGAGCGGGCCGACGAGTTGGCCTTACTTACCGAGCTAAAGGCGAACCTCGAAGAAAACTTGGTCCAACTGGCGGAAATCAGTGACTTTAATAATCAGACTATTGCCAGTTTCGAGAACATGCTGGCGCACATCGTTGCAAGGAGGCCTTACTCGGACGATCTTTCCAACGCTTTTGGCTGGATTGACAACTGGGCCAGCCCCTACTTGACCAGCAGCGCATACGAAACGCTCAAATCACGCGGCCTGGACGTAATCTCTGAGAGTTCGCTTCGGCAGCAAATCGTATATCTCTTCGACGTACAATACTCGCATTTGGTGAAAGACTATGATCGGTCCGAATGGATAAATCTTGAGGTTTCAATGCTCCCATTACACTTGAAACATGTTGAAATTCTCGCCAGCGGTTTGGCGGTACCGGTAGATTACGACGCCCTCTTGGATGATCGAGCGTTCAAAGTTGGGATCTTAAGAACGCTTGAGTTAAGGAAAAGCGGAATCGAAAGTCTTCACAGTACGGCGGAAGCCACCAGACAGTTGATAGCCTCGATTTCAGAAGTCATTTCTGATTGAAGCTAAAACACCGGCACTGAGCAACTCTAATCTGACCTCCATGGAAAACGCCTACTTTAGGTCAGTAGCCGTCCTTGGGTAGTTTATTACTCAATAGGCTGCTTTCGAGTGCTTACCGGCCGCTCACTGGATCGTTCGTCGCTAGCATTCAGGGACGTTGACGGCGAGGCCACCTTTCGAGGTTTCCTTGTAATGTGACGACATATCGAGTCCTGTCTGTCGCATTGTCTCAATGACCTGGTCGAGCGTGACCTTGTGCGTACCGTCACCATGCATCGCTAGCTTGGCCGCATTGATCGCCTTTACAGCGCCCATCGCGTTACGTTCGATACAGGGTATCTGCACCAGCCCGCCGATCGGATCGCAGGTCAATCCCAGGTTGTGCTCCATACCAATCTCGGCAGCTTCTTCAATATGGTCATTAGAGCCACCAAATGCCGCAGCAAGACCGCCGGCCGCCATTGAACATGCGACTCCAACTTCACCCTGGCAGCCCATCTCAGCTCCTGAGATCGAGGCGTTAACCTTGTACAGGATTCCGATGGCACCAGCGGTGAGAAGAAATTTGCGGATACCCTCGGCGTCGGCGCCAGGTATGAAGTCAACGTAGAAGCGCAGCACTGCGGGAATAATTCCCGCCGCACCGTTAGTCGGCGATGTGACAACCCGGCCTCCAGATGCGTTCTCCTCGTTCACCGCGATCGCATACACGTTCACCCACTCCAGCGCGTCAAGCGCCTCGGGCTCCCCGCGTTGGCTGAGCCTCCTGGAAAGCTTGCACGCTCGACGGAGCACCGACATCTTCCCGGGTAATACGCCTTCCGTGCGCATGCCTCGTTCGATGCAGGCATTCATCGCCGTCCAGATGCCATCAATCCCGGCAATAATTTCGCCCTCGTCTCGCCAGGTCTGTTCGTTTCTGAAGACGAGATCGGCGATGCTCAGGTTGTTGGTCTCGGCCAGCTCGAGCAGCGACTGGCTGGTGGAATACAACAACGGTGGCTCGGTGTCGTGGGTCGCGGCTTCGGGCTCATCATTGCGGGCAATGAAGCCACCGCCGAGTGAAAAGTAGTCGTCTTGTCGAAGTATGGTGCCCTGCTCGTCCAGCGCCACAAAAGTCATGCCATTGGTATGACGTTCGAGCTCGCGCTCGTAATTGAACTCAATGTCGATGCGTTCCTCTGCACGAGTACTTGCCAGGATGCTATCGAGGGCGTCCGGATCGACGGTCTCCGGATCGTGCCCGGCCAACCCGAGCAGGATAGCCGAGTCTGTCCCGTGACCTTTACCCGTCCAGGCCAGTGAGCCGAACAACGTCACCTTTATCCTGGCAACCGGCTGTCCTTCAATGCTGTCAACAAATGCCCGAGCGGCCTTCATTGGTCCGACCGTGTGTGAACTGGACGGACCCACACCTACCTTGAAGATGTCGAAGACACTAACGGCCGCCATTAATCGGAGCCGAGGGTCAGCAGGCTGGCATTGCCGCCAACCGCAGAGATGTTATTGCTTAGAGTGAACTCCGTACCGAAACGCTGTACGTAGTTTGGCCCACCCGCTTTTGGCCCGGTACCGGACAGGCCTCTTCCACCAAAGGGTTGGACGCCCACAACGGCACCGATCATATTACGGTTCACGTACAGGTTACCTGCACCGCAATCCGCGGCAAGGCCGGCTATCCGCGAATCAATACGACTGTGTATACCCATCGTCAGGCCGAAACCTGTCGAATTAACAGCCGCGACCATCTTGTCGAGGTGCCTGCTCTTGAACTTGAGCACGTGAAGCACCGGACCGAACTCCTCGCGCTTCAATGCACTGATGTCATCGATCTCAACCAACGTCGGTGCGAAGTACGTGCCAATGCTGGTCTCAGCCGGCAACGCACACCGATGCACGAGCGTTTGCTCTTTCGCCATGCGCTCAACGTGTGCTTCCAGTGTGACCCGGGACGGGTCATCGATAACAGGCCCAACGTCGGTGGACAGGTGCCTTGGATCGCCGATGACGAGTTCATCCATGTATCCCTTGAGCAAGTCCAGGGTTCGCGGCTCGATCTCCTCCTGCACACAAAGCAGACGCAAGGCGGAGCATCGTTGGCCGGCGCTGTTGAATGCCGAATAGATAGCATCATGGACAACCTGCTCGGGCAATGCCGAGCTATCCACGAACATCGCATTTTGACCGCCCGTCTCGGCGATCAGGACACCGATCGGACCGTCCCTGTGCGCCAGCGTCTGGTTGATCGTCTGAGCGACCTCGGTGGACCCGGTGAACACCACACCGGCTACGCGAGGATCCGCTACAGCCCGTTCACCAATGAGTCTTCCGCTACCAGGAATGAAATGCAGCAGGTCCTGTGGCACGCCGGCTTCATGCAACAACTGCACTGCCCGGTAAGCAACGAGCGGCGTGGGTGCTGCCGGTTTGGCCAGCACTGCGTTGCCCGCTGCCAATGCCGCCGTAACCTGCCCTGTGAAAATGGCCAACGGGAAATTCCAGGGACTGATGGCTATGAATACGCCACGCCCACGCATGCTGTAGGTATTGCGCTCTCCGGTTGGTCCGGGCATCACAATGGGCTCGCCGTAGTGCTTCCTCGCCTGCGCACCGTAATAACGCATGAAATCAACGGCCTCGCGCAGCTCGGAAATCGAGTCAGGAACGCTCCTGCCCCCTTCCATCACGCACAGCCGCAACAGCTCGTCACTGTGCTTTTCGAACAGGTCTGCTGCGCGGTTCAAAATATTCGCGCGCTCATTACCGCCCAAACGATCCCAGGCAGGCTGAGCTGCGACCGACAATTCAATCGCCTTGTCGACATGCTCTTCGCTGGCCTGGTGGCATACGCCAATGACTTCCGACGTATTTGCAGGATTGACAGAAGGACTCTCCTTACCGTCCATCTCCTTGCCGCCAATAATCGGCTTCGCCGTGATCGGCTTCTTGCTGGCCGCGTCGAGATCTGCGAGCAACTGCCTACTCACGCTTCGGTCAGGCAAATTCACGCCGCGTGAGTTATCACGCTCCGGCCGGAAGATGTCGCCCGGTGTCGGGATTCGGTCGTGTGCTGCATAGTCATGCTTGGCCGCCAATTCCAGCGGATCGGCGATAATGTCCATGACATCGATCGACTCGTCAGCGATCTTGTTGACAAACGAAGTGTTCGAGCCGTTCTCGAGCAAACGACGCACGAGGTACGGCAGAAGGTCTTCGTGATTCCCAACGGGCGCATACACACGACACGGACGATCGTGTTTCGCCGGATCCACGACTTCGGCGTACAACTCCTCGCCCATGCCGTGCAGGCGCTGAAACTCGTAATCGCGACGCGATCCTGCGAAGTGCAGAATGCTGGCGAGCGTGTGTGCATTGTGAGTTGCGAACTGCGCATAGATCTTCTCGCCGGCATCCAGTGCCGCTCGTGCAGCTGCCAGGTAGGAAATATCCGAATGGGACTTGCGCGTGAACACCGGGTAGCTCTCCAGGCCTTGCTCCTGCCCCCACTTAACTTCGCTGTCCCAATACGCACCTTTCACAAGGCGCACGGGAATACGACGACCGACGTCATCGGCAAGCTCGATCAGGAAGCGCATGGCGTCGTTCCCGCGCCGCTGATACGTCTGCAGTGCTACGCCGAATCCGTCCCAGCCATCGAGCGCCGGGTCGCGGTAGATACGTTCGAAAATGTTGAGCCACATCTCGAGCCGATGTGCCTCTTCCGAGTCGATCGTCAGGCCGATGCCGACTTCCTTCGCATGCTTGGCGAGCTCCAGAACCGCAGGGACAAGTTCAGCCATCACACGCTCTTCGTGCGAATACTCATAGCGAGGATGAAGCGCGGACAGTTTCACCGAAATACCGGGTGCCGCGAACACATCGGGCGCGTCGATCTGCGGACCTTTGGCGATGCTCTTAATGCCCTCATGATAATTATCAAGGTAGCGCTGTGCGTCCCCAGCAGTAAGCGCGGATTCGCCCAGCATGTCGAAGGAGTAACGATATGGCAGGTCGGTGCTCTTCATCGCACGCTTGAGGGCCTCGCCGATATTGCGGCCCATGACGAACTGGTGACCCATGATCTTCATCGCCTGGCGCATAGCCGTGCGCACGACTGGCTCGCCGGCCCGGCTGACGAGCTTGCCGAGCAGTCGCGTCGGGTTACCCTTCGTCATATCGTCGAGCGTCAGGATTTTGCCGGTCAGCATCAGGCCCCAGGTTGACGCATTTACAAAGAGTGAATCACTGGTACCAACATGGTCCTGCCACCTGGCCGCAGTAATCTTGTCGGCGATCAGCCGATCGGCGGTATCGGCATCCGGAATTCGCAGCAGCGCTTCCGCGATACACATGAGTAGAACGCCTTCGTCAGACGAGAGGTCGTACTGCTGGAGGAAGGCCTCAATCCCGCCGTCGTTCCTGGTGTTTTCGCGCACAGCGCGAACCAGTTGGGCTGCGGTATCCAGAATCTTGCGGCGTGCCGATTCCCCGGTATCCGCCCTGGCCGCCAGCTCCCGAACAATGGCCTGTTCGTCAGCTAGATAATTGTCATTGATGTAGGAAATGCTGCTGGGTTGCGCAGCCGGTTGATCGATGAAGCTCATGCCACACTCCGTTCATCCACTTTCGGTGGATTCTTCTTGGCGCCCCGACTACGGGGCCGTGGCGGGCGATTATAGGGTATAAATTACGAGACGGGCACTCGTATTCACCCGGATTTTCAGTCCTTTCCGCGGTTCCTCTCGCGCAGCCGCCGGCGCGTGTGCTTGTCGGGTCTCCCGGGGGTTGTCGGCATCTGCAGGCGGTCGCTGCGAAGGTCTGCAAGGTGGCCCTCACGCGCAGCAATGCTTGCCTCAGACTCGCTGTAGCACGCCTGTGCTTCGGGCGCGGGCCCACGCCGCGAAGGGATATCCTCGACCGTCAAGTCGTACGTGAGCTGGTTTCGAACCAGCCGAATATGGTCGCCAATCGCGACTTTTGTCGAGCTGCGCGCGCGCTCACCGTTGTGGCGTATGTGGCCGCCCTGAACGGCTGCACTGGCAGCGGAACGCGTCTTGTAAAAGCGCGTAAACCACAGCCATCTGTCAAGCCTTAAAGTGCGGTCAGCCACAATCGATCTCCGTTATCGTCCTGATATACTTTGCGTCCTTCAACCTTCAAGAGCAATCCCGTGCCTGCTGAATTCCTCAACTCCCTTGCAGCGCAAACAAATGCCCTGCACGACGAAGGCCTGTTCAAGACCGAACGCCTGATCGCCGGCCCGCAACAAGCTGCCATCAACGTACAGTCCAATGGAGACACCACTGAGGTACTGAACCTCTGTGCTAACAACTACCTTGGACTCGCAAATCACCCTGAAGTCATCGCCGCCGCCCACAAAGCGCTCGACGAATATGGCTATGGTATGGCATCGGTCCGTTTTATCTGTGGAACACAGACGATTCACAAGGTCCTCGAGGATCGCATCAGCGCGTTCCTGGGCACAGAGGACACCATCCTCTACCCGTCCTGCTTCGACGCCAACGGCGGGCTCTTCGAGACAATACTGGGCCCCGAGGATGCCGTCATCAGCGATGCGCTGAACCATGCCAGCATCATCGACGGCATTCGCCTCTGCAAAGCCAGCCGCTATCGTTATGCGAACAACGATATGGCCGACCTGCGGGTGCAGCTTGAAGCGGCGAAGGACGCCAACGTCAGCATGATCGTTACCGACGGTGTGTTCTCCATGGATGGCACCATAGCCAACCTTGAAGGCATCTGCGAATTGGCCGACGAATTTGACGCACTAACCATGATCGACGACTGCCATGCAGCCGGCTTCCTCGGCGAGCACGGCAAAGGTACGCACGAGTATCGCGGTGTCATGGGTCGCATTGACGTCATCACTGGCACGCTCGGCAAGGCGCTGGGTGGCGCATCCGGCGGCTACACCTCGGGCCGCAAGGAGGTCGTGGGATGGCTTCGCCAACGGTCGCGCCCCTACCTGTTTTCGAATTCGGTCGCGCCCATGATCGCGGCCTCGTCCATCGCCGTTCTCGACTTGCTCGAGCGTGACAACTCCCTGCAACAGCAACTGCATGAGAACGCGGCCTACTTCCGCAGCAAGATGACTGAGCGTGGCTTCGACCTCAAACCCGGCGAGCACCCAATCATTCCGGTCATGCTGGGCGACGCGAAACTCGCGACGACCATGGCAGACAAGCTCCTCAAGCGCGGCATCTATGTCATCGGTTTCTCATTCCCGGTTGTGCCGAAGGGCCAGGCGCGTATCCGTACACAGATGTCTGCCGGCCTCACGCGTGAGCAACTGGACAAGGCAATCGATGCGTTCACGGACGTCGGTCGTGAACTTGGGGTGATTTCATGAAGGCACTGGTCAAGGCAAAAGCCGAACGCGGCATCTGGATGGAGGACATCGAGAAACCTCGTGTCGGTCACAACGATGTACTGATCAAGGTAAAACGAACAGCGATCTGCGGAACCGATATTCATATTTTTAAGTGGGACGAATGGGCGAAGGCGACGATCCCGGTACCAATGGCGGTTGGCCATGAGTTCAGCGGCGAGATCGTCGACATGGGCATCGAGGTCAAAGGCTTCGAGATCGGCGACCGCGTTTCTGCCGAAGGCCATATCACCTGCGGCGTATGCCGTAACTGTCGAGCCGGACGCCGCCACCTGTGCATGAATACGGTTGGCGTTGGCGTGAATCGTCCGGGCGCGTTCGCCGAGTACCTGTCGGTTCCGGCCTTCAATGCCTTCAAACTCCCCGATGCAATTACGGACGATATGGCATCAATTCTCGATCCGCTGGGCAACGCCACGCACACCGCGCTGTCATTTGATCTCGTCGGCGAAGACGTACTCATCACCGGCGCGGGTCCCATCGGCATAATGGCCGTGGCTATAGCGCGTTACGCCGGTGCGCGCCATGTCGTGATCACTGACGTAAATGACTATCGCCTGGACCTCGCGCGCAAGATGGGTGCAACGCGTGCGATCAACGTCACGACGACAAGCATCGACGAGACAATGAAGGAACTCGGCATGGTCGAAGGCTTCGATGTTGGTATGGAGATGTCGGGCAACCCGCAGGCATTCCGCGACATGTTGCGCACGATGCACCATGGCGGCAAGGTTGCCATCCTGGGCATCCCACCGGGCGATATGGCCATTGACTGGAACCATGTCATCTTTAAAGGACTTATTCTAAAAGGTGTGTACGGCCGCGAGATGTTCGAGACCTGGTACAAAATGTCGAGCATGCTGCAGAGCGGACTCAATATGGAACCCATCATCACGCACCATTTCAATATCGATGAGTTCCAACCGGCCTTTGAACTCATGGAGTCCGGCCAGTCGGGCAAGGTAATCCTTCACTGGAACTGAAATACCTCACCCCGACTCTATCTCTGGCCGCAGCGATCGCAGCCTTAACCCTTTCAGCAGGGGTCGATATCTATGGCAGCTGTCCCGTTGCGAAGAAGAACACCACGAGCATTGTCAGCAATACTACAGAAACGGGGATCTTGTAAGTGAAGAACATGATCCAACTCCTTTTGGTTAGCCATCGACTATGTCGGCAACCCGGCGATCTTGGGTCCTTCGTGGCGTAGCAGGAAGCGTCGCGGAGGAAGCGAGGACCCGTGGCTTTGCGTCACTGGCTTTTGCCAGATTTGCCCTTTCGCGATCCTATTATGAAACAGGGTGCCGACTTGTCAATTCGGAATAGTGCCTACCGGGGCGTCAGTTAAGCTCGCAGAAACAGTGCGAGTACACACCTTTCGGATCGTTGAATCTGCTAACACTCGACAGCAATTCCTGCATCCGATTCGCAAACACCTCGATTTGCGTTGGAGCGCTGAAGAATGCCGCAGGATCGATGCCAGCGACGCGCGCAACAGACAGGAAATCCAGGATCATTTGCTCCGTCGATGTCAATTGCTTCTCGATCAGTTTCCGACCGTACTCACCTTCGGCGAGGCCCGCCAACTCGGCTGCTGCAATAACCGCGTCATCGATATCGCCCAGCTGATCCACCAGTCCGTTTTCAAAGGCATCGTTGCCTGTCCAGACCTGCCCTTGCCCGATTGAATCGACGTAGTCCTTGTCAAGCTCACGGTTCTCTGCAACACCCGAGATGAAATCGTTGTAACCGTCTTCAATCACCATCTGGAATAACTGCTTCGTGTGTTGACTCATTTCGCGATCGCCACGAAGTTCGCCTGACCATGGTGTAGTCCCTACACCATCGGTCGCGACACCAACCATCTCGAGCGTGCGTTGGAATGTCGGAACCATGCCAAAGATTCCGATCGACCCGGTTACCGTCGCGGGATTCGCGATCACACGGTCCGCAACGACCGAAATCCAGTAGCCGCCCGAAGCCGCAACACTACCCATGGACGCCACTACCGGTTTGCCGGCCTCCTGCAACGCCTCGATCTCTTGCGAAATCACTTCGGAAGCAAAAACACTCCCGCCTGGGCTATCCACGCGCAGCACCACTGACTTTACAGACTCGTCGATCAGCGCGCGCCGTAACAGAATGGCTGTGGAGTCCCCACCGATTGCCCCAGGAGGCTGTAAGCCATTCAGTATGTCACCTACCGCGACAATCACTGCGACGTTTTCCGACTTCAGGTGATCACCGCCGAGTAAGCGCATTTGTCCGAGATAGCGGACCATGCCCACGGCCGAGTACATCGACTCGTCGTCCTCATCGACGCCAACGTAGCCCTGGAAAACTTCGCGCAGCTCGGCGCGCCCGAGCAGCTCGTCGACCAGGCCGCGATCCAGCGCCGCCTGCGAGATATCACCGTCCGCACTTGCAACGTAGTCGACCAGATTCTGCGAGTAGTCGTTAATCGCGCCTTCTGGCAAGCCGCGTGCGGCAACAACATCGTCTTCATACATCGTCCAGAACTGCTCAATCAGACGTGTGCGCGATTCCCTGTCCTCGGGCGACATGTCCATGCGCGTATACGGCTCGACAAACGATTTGTGCGTCCCCACTTTGAATACGTTCCAGTCGATACGCAGCAGGTCGATTGCATCCTTGAAGTAGTTGCGATAGCTACCATAGCCTTGCAGATAAAGAACACCTTCGGGGTGCATGTAAACCTCATCGGCATGCGCCGCCAGGTAATAGCCCTGCTGCGAATAGGAATCGGCACTCGCAATAATGCGCTTGCCGGACTCCCGGAATTGCGCCATTGCCTTTGCAACACGCTGGAGTTTGCTGAGTCCGGCCCCACCCAGAGCGGACAGCTCAAGGTGCACAACTTCAATGCGATCGTCTGTAGCTGCGTAGTCCAGCGCGTCGACGACATCAGAGACCAGGGTTTGTGGCGTTGCATTGTCGGTCAGCTCAGCGACCGCACGATCGTAGGGATTGCCTGCCACTTGCTCGACCAGCGAACCGACAGGTTGCAGGTACAACGCAGCGCGTTGCGGCATCAGGTGAGGCGTCTCCCCCGACAATACGCCAAGGAACATCAGGAAGAGAAACAGCATCAGGAACAGGTGCAGCACTTTGCGCAAACCGTCAGCGCCGCGCCAGATTGCGCCAATGAACCGAAACACGAAATTACTGCTACTCATACATCAAGCCTCTAGTTGGCATCATCGATGTAGCTGATGCGATAGATTTTGCCGGCGAAGTCGTCGCTCACCAGCAATGATCCGTCTTCCTTTACGATCAGGTCGACCGGTCTTCCTGACACAGACTGGCCCTGCAGCCAGCCAAAAGCGAACGGTTCATACGATACGCCCTGATTTCCTTCCAGGCGCACGAGCGAAACCCGATATCCTATCTTCTTGGACCGATTCCACGAGCCATGTTCCGCGATAAACACCTGGTTTCGATATTCTTCCGGAAACATATCGCCCGTATAGAACTTCACTCCCAGCGGTGCGACATGGGGCCCCAGCTTTTGGACCGGCGGGGTGTAACTCTCGCATTGCCGTCCCTTGCCAAATTTTGGATCAGGAATATCGCCCCCATGGCAGTATGGGTAGCCAAAGTGCATTCCCTGTCGTTCGGCGCGATTCAACTCGCAGGGTGGGATGTTGTCGCCCATCATGTCGCGCCCGTTATCTGTGAACCACAGATCGCCCGATTCGGGATGCCACGTAAAGCCGACGGAATTCCGAATACCTGAGGCATAGGTCTCGCGCCCGGTTCCATCGGGATTCACGCGGATTATCTGTGCGAAGCCGTACTCGTCGCAAACATTGCAAGGAGCGCCGATGCTGATATAGAGCTTATTGTCCGGTCCAAAACCGATGTAGCGCCAGCCATGATGGCTGTCCGATGGCAAGTCGATATCCAGCAGCTCACCATCAGGAGCGTCATCGAGATGATCCTCGATATCCGCGTAACGATAGACACGGTCGATTTCGGCTACGTACAGATCGCCATCGTGAAAAGCGATTCCGTTTGGGGTACTCATGCCGTCCAGTATTTCGATTGTGCGAGTCGAACCGTCGTCGTTCTCAATCACGGCGTATACCGACCTGGCCTTGCGGGTCGACACGAACAGCGTGCCCTTCGCACCCAGAGCGAGAGACCGCGCTTTCGGCACGTCCGCGTACTCTTCAATGACGAAACCCGGTGGGAGCTGTACGTCATCCAGAGATGCGAATACCGGCGGCGCGATGGCCAGGAGGAAAGAGCTGACTACAAAATTGCGATGCAAGCTACACCCGATTCTTAGTCACCGGAAACGAATACTAATGACATTTCCGGCAGGAAAGTGATCAGGATAACCGACAACATCAAAATAATCAGGAATGGGAACGTTGCGGAGTAGACGTGCATGATCGGCTTGTTGAACCGGTAGCTTGCGATGAACAGGTTCAGGCCGACAGGAGGCGTCAGGTACCCGAGCTGCATGGCCGCGAGGAATACGATGCCGAGATGCACCGAGTTGACACCGAAGCCCTCAGCGATGGGCAGGATCAACGGTACCACGAGCACAATGGCCGAAAAGATGTCGAGAATCGCGCCAAGCACCAGCAGGAACAGGAGCAGCAAGATCAGGAATGAGGTCGGGCTACTAACGAGTTCCGCCACAAACTGCAAAAGTTTTTGCGGAACTTCGGCATCGATCATGTAGTACGTGGACGCCAGCGACACGCCGAGGATCATCAGGATACTACCGACCAGCACCATCGATTCGCGTACGATCCGCGGCAGCTCGCGGAAAGGAATCTCGCGATAAATCAGTACTTCGACGATGAACACGTACATCGCCGTGATCGCCGCTGCTTCAGACACGGCGAAAATCCCGGAATAGATGCCACCCAGGACGACGACCGGCAGTGGGAGCTCCCAGACCGCTTCACGCAGCGCCGCCCCCACTTCGCGCCATGAAAATGTACTCAGGGGTTTACGGTTGTCGCGGTTCACCCAGATGCTATAACCACCCAGCATCATCAGCATCACCAGGCCCGGAAGAATACCGGCGCGAAACAGGTCGTCGATACTGACCTTGGCCACGACGCCATACAGGATGATCGGCAATGATGGAGCGAACAGCAGGCCGAGGCTACCCGACGAGGTGACCAGGCCCAGATTGAATCGATCGCTGTAACCGTCCTGTTTAAGTGCCGGGTACAAAATCGCGCCCAGCGCAATAATCGTAACTCCGGATGCACCGGTGAAAGCCGTAAAGAAGGCACACGCTGCCAGACAGACCAGCGCCAGGCCTCCGGGCATCCAGCCGAACATGGCGCTCGTAAGGCGCACGAGGCGCCCGGGCGCCTTGCTTTCGCTAAGCAGGTAGCCGGCGAAAGTAAAAAGTGGAATCGCGGTGAGTACCGGCATTTGAGAAATGCTGAGCAGCTCCAGCGCGATGGTCATTAGCTCCGTGTCATTGCTCTGGAAACCGACCATGGCACTCGTCGCAATGATTACGAACAGCGGCGCGCCGAACACCGCGAGTACTATGAGTAACAGACTGACGATAATCACGACGCGGGCTCCGCGTCTTCAGGACCAAAGATCCCGATCAGCAGGCGCACGACGCGCAGCAGGAACTGGTAACTGATCAGGACGAATGCCAGTGGAACAATGGCGTGCACCAGCCACAACGGAATATCTGCCAGAAAGGTGTCGCCCCAGCTCATTTCTTCGCGGATCAGGCGCCACGCCTGCCAGCCGATTGTCGCGCAGACTGCGGCGGCGAACACATCTACGACGACCTTGCTCCAGGCAATGACCGGCCCAGAAAGGACGTGCGTTATTAGGTCTATGCGAATGTGTTTGTTGTCACGGCAGGCGGCTATTGAGCCGACCATCGCAAGCCACAGAACGATGATCTTGACGAGTTCGTCGGCCCACGACAGGCTAAACGCACCGTTTAGCAATTGCCGGTTGATAATCTGGAATACGGAAACCGCGACCATTGTTCCCAGCAGGACCACCAGCGCCGTATTTTCAGCCAGTCTCCCGAATTGCTCCAGCTTGTCGAGAAATTTCTTCAATGCTCGCTACGGTACTCAGACACATATTTGAGCATTTCGTCGAACAAAGCCTTGTCGAAATGTCCCTGGCTTGCCAGGTCCACATTCAACTTCATAAGAGCCGTACGAACCTTTTCATATTCCTCAGGCGTGACTGGCACAACCTTGATGCCGGTATTCAACAGCGCATCGCGCGCACCGCGGTTATCGATGAGGTTTGTTTTATCGAAGTTCTTATAGGTCCGCCCCATGACTTCGCGAACGATAGCCTGGTCATCTTCGGACAGCTTGCCAAAAGCCTTTTTGTCGACGGCCATGAAACCCAGCGTATACACGAGCGGCAGCTCGGTTATGTACTTAACTTTCGTATGCCATTGAAGAACGAGCGCCCCAATAGGCGACATGGCAACGATATCAATGAGGCCGGTCTGCAGTCCCGTCAATACGTCGGTGAGCGGCAACGTCACCGGCGAGAGTGACATCGCTTCCATCGCGCGGCGGCTGATATCGTCGCCTTCGGGAATCCAGACTTTTTTGCCCTTCAGGTCGTCCAGCGAATCGACCGGAGTATTCGACATGAGAATGGCGAAACCGCCTGCAGCGAAACCAAAGTTCACGAAACCGGCTTCTTCAAGACCCGCACTCAACCTCGCATCAAGGCGGCTACGCGCAAACGCGGCCTCCTCTTCCGAGTCGAACACCATTGGCAAACCGTAGAGGTTGAGATTCGAGTACTGTCCGGCCAGCGCGGTCGGCGTAAAAGCACCACCCTGCAACGCGCCGATACGAATTCGGCTCAGAACCTTCTGGTCGTTGCCCATAATGCCGCCGCCGTAATACTTGATCTGCACACGGCCTTCGGTCCGTTCCTTGATCTCCTTGGCGCCCGCGCGCATGTCTTTCATCCACTGCGAATTCTCAGGCGTGACGGTCGCAATCTTCAGCGTTGCAGCCTGCAGCGGGAGGCCGAGCGTCAAGCCAGCCGTCAGAACAAGGATTGCAAGAATCTGTTTTTTCATTGTCATCTCAATCAGAAATATTCATCAGCTTCGGCCAGCAGGACCGCAGCTTGTTCCTTGGCCAGCACGTTACTCAGAGTGAAGCCGTCTTGATACGGATCAGCCGCCATGACTTCGTTGAGCAATCGGTCATGCAATTCGCGTTCGTACAGCAGCTTCGCGTAACCGCGAGCAAACTCCACTTTCGCGCTCAAGTCGTGGCCGTCGGTCAGTGCGATCGCCTTTTCAAAATACTCACGGGCCTTCTCAGGCTCGCCCCCCAGGGCCGGCGGCCGCAGGGTCAGCAATATTCCCATATAGGTATAAACGGCACCGTTAACTTCGTCACCACTTATGTCCAGATAGCGGTTGAACAGCGCTTCGATCTGCGGGAGTTCCGCCAGCGAGTTCCAGTCCGAACTATGGGCACGCAGGTATGCAAGTGACGCGAAGCCGTAGGTATACAGGAATTCACTGTGTTTAGGCTTGACACCATCGAGCGTCGCGACGAACTCGTCGTAATTGTTCTCCGGCCAGTTACAGGAAGGCGTGTAGGTCTCGCACATGGCGGAAAACGCATAGCGACGCGCCCGCGTCGTGAGGCGTGATGCACGCGCCTCATCATCGGCGAAAATAGCGCCGTACGATGCATATAGCGTCGCGCCGGAGGCCAGCAAGTCTGGATCGTTGGGATTGTTCCGCAGCAGGCTATCGATAGTCACCATGAAGGTCGGGAGTGCGGCCTTGGCCGTTTCCGGATCGTCCTGGTTGAGGATGGACGCGGACAGATTGTCCGTGAAGCCGCTCGTCGCCGAGGAAATCAGTGAAGCGCAACCACTCAGGGAGCAGGCAACAACACCAAGAAGTAGTGCTTTTTTCATATGACCACGGACCCCACTAAAAGCAATTGGTTCAGCTTTTGTCGCTGGCCCGCATTATATCGGAACGCACCCCGGCGACGGCTGCGCCGGGGTGATGATTTCCTGATGGAAACTAGATCTTTTCCTTGATGCGCGCTGCCTTACCCGTACGACCGCGGAGGTAGTACAGCTTGGCGCGACGCACGTCGCCACGGCGCTTGACCGCAACGGAATCGACGACCGGGCTGTACGTCTGAAACACCCGCTCAACGCCCTCGCCGTGCGAGATCTTGCGAACCGTGAACGACGAGTTGAGGCCGCGATTACGCTTGGCGATAACGACGCCTTCAAACGCCTGCAGACGCTCGCGCGTGCCTTCCCTGACCTTTACCTGCACGATGACGGTGTCACCTGGAGCAAAAGGTGGAATTTCCTTGCTCATCTGCTCTTGTTCGATCGCATCAATAATTTTGCTCATTGTCTCTGCTCTTTCAAAAATTCGTCGAGCAGCAGGCGCTGCTCGTCACTCAATCCAAGTCTCTCAACCAGATCCGGGCGTCGTACAAATGTGCGACCCAGGGCCTCTTTCAATCTCCACCGCGCAATCTCTGCGTGGTCACCGGACAACAACACGTCCGGCACGTTACGGCCGTCAACTGACTCAGGCCGCGTGTAGTGCGGATGGTCCAGCAAGCCCTCCATAAAGGAGTCCTGCGCTGCAGACTCATCGTCACCCAATACACCGGGTAACAAACGCACAACAGCGTCGATCACTGCCATCGCGGCTACTTCACCACCCGAAAGCACGAAATCGCCCAGCGACAATTCCTCATCAACCTGCGATTCGATAAATCGCTCGTCGATGCCTTCGTAGCGGCCCGCCAGCAGAATCAACCCGGGCAGTTCGGCAAAGCGTCTTGCCGTCGCCTGATCAAATACCTTGCCCTGAGGCGAAAGATACACGACCGGGCTACCCTCGGGTGACCTCTCGCGTGCGGCGGCAATCGCTCCGGCAAGTGGTTCGTACTTCATCACCATGCCAGGGCCCCCGCCGTACGGTCGATCATCCACCGTGCGGTGCACATCGCTTGTATGCTCACGCGGATTTTCAATATCCAGCGTAACCAGTTCACGGCGCTGCGCGCGTCCCACGACGCCATATTCGGCGATCGTCGCTACCATTTCCGGAAACAGGCTGATCACGTCAAAGTGCATCGTGTCAGTCCCATTCCCAGTCGACCCTGATCTCGCCTTTGGCGAGGTCAACACCGAGTACCACTTTGTCCATGACAAACGGAACCAGTCGCTCCGTCTCGCCTTTGACAACCATCACGTCGTTGGCTCCCGTTTCCAGCAGGTGATCCACCTTGCCGAGTTCGGTGCCATCTCGATGCACGACGCTCAAGCCCTCCAGATCCGACCAGTAGTAATGGTCGCTGTCGGCCTTGGGCAATTCGTCTCTCGGTACCCCAATCTCGGTCCCGATGAGCCCGACTGCCTGGTCGCGATCGTCGTATCCAGTGATACGCACAATGACGGTCTTGCCGTGTCGCTGACCTTCAGCGACTGTCGCCTCCTGCCACCCGTTCTTTCCGGATAACAGCCAGCGATCATAATCCAGTACCGCTTCACGCGGTTCGGTGTACGAGTACACCTTCACCCACCCCTTGACTCCGAACAGGCCGGAAATTCGGCCCAGGATCACGGGTTGAGTTGTAACGCCCAATCAGTTCGCCGTTGCTGCCTTGCGGTGCTTCTTCAGCAGTGAGGCAACGCGATCAGACGGCTGTGCGCCCTGGCCGATCCAGTGATCCACGCGCTCGAGGTCGATCCTGAGATTCTCCTCGTGCTCCTGGCCAACAGGATTGAAAAAGCCAACACGCTCGATATACCGGCCGTCACGACGATTCCGCGAGTCGGTGACTACCAGGTGATAGAAAGGACGCTTTTTCGCGCCAGCGCGCGAAAGTCGAATACTAACCATTACATTTCCGTATTTAATTCAAAGGAAGGCAGACATGCCTTGACTCGGGCTGGCCCGAGTAGACGGCGCATTGTACGGGTTTTGTGCCAAATGTGAAGCGCTTTTGGCGGCGAAAATTCCCAATTAATTCAGTGTCTTGTCGTCTGCCACCTGATAGCGGTCGCGAGCCGGCCCAAATCCGGGCCTTTTTGGCCCGTAAATCACTGAATTTAACGGAATCCCGGTGGCATCCCGCCAGGCGGCATACCGCCTCCCGGCATACCGCGAAGCATCTTCTTCATGCCGCCCCTGGACATCTTCTTCATCATTTTTTCCATCTGCAGATGCTGCTTCAGGAGACGATTCACGTCCTGAATCTGCTGCCCTGCTCCAACGGCTATCCGTTTCTTCCGGGAGCCATTGATCGTCTTGGGGAACTGGCGCTCACCAGGCGTCATGGAATTGATCAGCCCAATCTGGCGCCGGATCTTCGTTTCATTCGCACTATCCTGCAGCGCCGCCGGGTTGACGTTGCCGGGCAACGGCAGTTTCTCGAGCATCGAGGCAAGGCCGCCCATGTTCATCATCTGCTCAAGCTGGTCCTTGAGGTCGGACAGATCAAAGCCCTTGCCTTTCTTGAGCTTTTTGGCGAGCTGCTCGGTCTTGTCCTTGTTGACCTTCTGTTCGATTTCCTCAACAAGTGACAGCACATCGCCCATACCGAGGATGCGCGATGCCATGCGATCCGGGTGAAAAGCCTCAAGTGCGTCGGTCTTTTCTCCGACACCCATGAATCGGATCGGCTTGCCAGTCACTTCCCGTACGGACAGCGCGACACCACCCTTCGCATCGCCGTCGGCCTTGGTCAGGACGATGCCGGTGAGGGGCAGGCTTTGGCCGAAGGCAGTCGCGGCATTGACAGCGTCCTGGCCGGCCATGCTGTCGACGACGAAAAGTGTCTCATGCGGCGCGGCCCTGGCATGGACCGCCTGGACCTCGCCCATCATGTCTTCATCGATGTGCAGCCGGCCCGCCGTGTCGACAATCAGCACGTCGACGTGCGAGCGGCGAGCTTCATCCAGCGCGCGATCGACGATCCTCGTCGGTTTCTCCTTTTCGGAGCTCTCGCAGTGCAGCGCGCCAACTTCCCCCGCCAGTGTCTGCAACTGCAAAATAGCCGCCGGACGATGCACATCGACACTGACGAGCATGACCTTCTTCTTGTCATGCTGAATCAATCGCCGGGCCAGCTTGGCCGCGGTTGTCGTCTTACCCGCGCCCTGCAGGCCCGCGAGCATGATCACGACAGGCGGTTGTGCTTTGAGATCCAGCGGCACGGAATCGCTGCCGAGAATCTGCACCAGCTCGGCGTGAATGATTTTCACGAACGCCTGGCCCGGAGTCAGGCTCTTGCCAACCTCCTCGCCCAGCGCGCGCTCCTTGATGCGCTCGATGAACGTCTTGACCACTGGCAGCGCAACGTCCGCCTCAAGCAGGGCGAGGCGCACCTGCCGCAGTGTGTCCTTGATATTGGAATCGGTCAGCCGGCCTTTGCCGCTGAGTTGTCGGGCGGCGTCCGATAGACGCCCGGTCAGATTGTCAAACATGCAGGGATGTTAGGGGACAGTCACCTTTTTTCCAAGTGTCTGAAAACATTAGCCCTCAAAAGAAAGGTGACTGTCCCCTTTTACTAGATTGTCAGGACAGTCCCGCGCGACAGCATACGGATGTTTTTCTCAGGGGCGGCTGTGACGACCTGTTCAAAAATCCGCTGCTCCTCCCCTGGCTTCATACCGGTGAGCCAGATCTCAGGCTCATGGTCCAAGCGCTTCAGATCCTCCGTGAGGGACTTCGGCGTGTAGTGACCGGAGTCGATGGCGAGTTCCGCCATTTCGTCAGGGAACGAGACCTCAATGACCAGTACGCGCAAATCATTGCAGGCGTTCAGGACGGGCCACAAGGTTTCATTGGTCCGCGTATCACCGCTGACGGCAAAAGCCCCGCCTGAATTTTGTACCGTGAAACCCAGCGAGGGCACCGTATGCATAACATCGACCGCGTAGAAGTCCCGGTGACCGATGGTGATGGTGTCGCCGGGGCTCGTCACGTGCCAGCGCAGCATCGGGTTCTCGGGCGACGGCAGCTTGGTGAAGTCGGGCCAGATGACGTCGTTGAAGAGGTGGTCCTGAACCGCGCGCAGCGTTTCTTCCCGCGCGTAGACGGTCAGCGGGGTCTTGAAGTTCTCATCAAATACCCGATCGGCCAGCATCGGCAGCCCCGCGACGTGGTCGAGGTGCGCATGCGTCAGGAATACGTGCCGAATCGAGTCGAGATCCGCCAGATTCAGATCGCCAATACCCGTGCCCGCGTCGATCAACACATCATTATCGACGAGCATTGCGGTAGTTTGTGCGCCTGCACCGATACCGCCACTGCAGCCTAGTACGCGAATTCGCATCAGGAGGGTTCTCTTAATCTGGTGCTTATGGGATGATTCCAAACTAGGTTATTGCCTACCGGGTTTCTGTGTCTCAAATCACAATTCTTTTCCTGTACCTCTTGGCAGCCACGGCTTTCACGGCCAGTCGCCTGCCGCGTTTTGATGCCCGTTCACAAGCGCTCTTTGTTGCTGGCGTGGTGCTCGTAGCAACCGGAATTGTCATTCATGGCGAAGCGCTCTTCAGCCGTGTATTACCGGAAAATGGTTTCGTCCTGAGCTCCGGCAACGCGGTCTCGATGATTGGTCTCGAACTTGCCGTCATCGGCCTGATCGCGGCCATTGAACCCACATTGCGGGGCATCAGCGGAGGCCTGATTTTTCTTGCGGCACTGACGGTATTGCTCATGGGCCCATCGGGCGAGGCGGCCCCAGGCGTCGTGCTTGCATGGCAGGTTCGAGCGCACATACTGATTGCCTTGCTCTCCTACGGATTGCTGACGGTCGGCACGATTGTGGCCCTGTACGCCCTTGTTCAGGAACGTCGCCTGCATGCAGCCAAACTGTCACCGGTTAATCAGCTGTTCGCGCCGCTTGAGACGACCGAAAAGTTGCTGTTCGGGGTCGCGGCTGCGGGCTTCGCCGGTCTAACCCTCGCTATTGCGTCGGGGTCGTCGTTCGTCAATGATCTCGTCGAGCAACATCTTGCCCACAAGTTCGGCCTGTCACTGCTGGCTGGGTCGTATTCGGCGTACTTCTCGCCGGGCGTTTCTTCAAGGGCTGGCGCGGCAAGCGTGCCGTCCGCCTCTACCTGGCCGGATTCGCGGTACTCTGCGTCGCGTACTTCGGTAGCCGCTTGATTCTCGAAGAAGTATTTCAGCGTACCTGGAGCTGAGACGCTCGTTCTTGACACCCTGAAGGCAGGCTGTTGAACTGCAGATGTTCTGATTGTTCTGGAGGTGCCCTTCTTTGGGCGACGACGTTCCATTAGCCGGCCTTACCGGTCTGCTTTTCCTGCTACTGCTGCTTTCTGCGTTTTTCTCGGGCTCGGAAACGGCACTCATGAGCCTCAACCGCTACCAATTGCGGCACAAGGCACGGGAAGGCCATCGCGGCGCCAAGCTCGCAGAAGAACTCCTCAGACGACCTGATCGTGTAATCGGGCTAATTCTGCTCGGCAACAACCTGGTCAACTTTTCGGCCGCCTCGCTGGTCGCGGTGCTCGCGTTCAAGCTCGGTGGTGAACCGGCCGTTGCACTTGGCGCGGTGCTGCTTACGCTTGTCGTGCTGGTGTTTTCCGAAACCGCACCGAAAACCCTGGCGGCCTTACACCCGGAGCGGGTGGCATTTCCGGCGGCGATGATCTACTACCCGCTGCTGAAGATCACCTACCCCCTCGTGTGGCTCACCAATATCTGCGCAAATGGAGTGCTGTTTCTGTTCGGCGTGCGGTCAGGCCACTCCGAGCTACAGGCACTAACGCGGGAAGAGTTGCGCACCGTTGTGCATGAAGCAGGCTCGCGGATCTCGACCCGATATCGAACGATGCTGCTCAGCATTCTCGACCTGGAGAAAGTTACCGTTGACGATGTCATGGTGCCGCACAATGAGATTATCGGCATAGATCTGGACGATGATGATGACGAGATAGAGAAGGTCGTTTCGAGCAGCCAGCACACACGACTGCCGGTTTACCGTGACAATATTGACAAGGTTATCGGCGTCCTCCATTTGCGTGAGCTTGCCAACCTTGCGCAGCAGAACCTGACCAAGACGACGTTGCAGAGTCTCCTGACCGAACCCTACTTCGTGCCCGAAGGTACACCGCTTAGCACGCAGCTTGTGCAGTTCCAGCGACGCCGTGAGCGGATCGCACTGGTGGTCGACGAGTACGGCGACATTCAGGGCATCGTAACGCTTGAGGATATACTTGAAGAAATTGTTGGCGAGTTTACAACCGACCCCGCCGACGAAATCGATGACGTCGTATCCGAGGGTTCGAATACGTTTCTTGTGGATGCTACTGCCAATATTCGCGAGCTGAATCGCTCCCAAAACTGGGATCTGCCAACCGATGGCCCGAAGACGCTAAATGGACTCATTGTCGAACTGCTCGAGACCATCCCGGAGCCCGACACGTGTTTGAACGTAAATGGCTATCCGATCGAGATCGTGGAGACGGATGACAACCGCGTGAGATCGGTCCGCGTCGGCCAGCGCGAAGACATCCCGGAAAACTCAGAGTAAGTTACCAGGCGGCATCCAGCGCGTCGGCCAGGCGCCGCACGCCGATCACTTCTATGCCCTTCGGCGCCCGCTTTGGCACGTTGCCGACCGGCACGATTGCCTTGTTGAACCCTTGCTTGGCAGCTGCAGCGATGCGCTCGGTGCCGAAACGCACTGGACGAATCTCGCCGGCCAGACCGATCTCACCGAAACACATCAGGCGATCCGGCGCGGCACGATCACGAAAACTGGACACAATAGCGAGCAGGATTGGCAGGTCGACGGCCGTCTCGCCAATGCGGAGGCCACCGACGACATTAACGAATACGTCTTCATCGCTGACAGTGAGATTGCCATGTTTCTGTAACACCGCGAGCAACAGCGCGAGGCGATTCTGATCGACGCCCTGTGCCAGTCTCTTCGGATAATTGCTGCTGCCATCCGCGACCAGTGCCTGAATTTCCACCAGTAACGGGCGACTGCCTTCCCACGCAACAGAAACGACACTGCCGGGTTCATCAACCGATTCTCGCGACAGGAATATTGCGGACGGGTTGCTGACCTCACGAAACCCGGTTTCTGTCATCGCGAAGACACCCATCTCCCCGCTCGCCCCGAACCGGTTCTTGACTGAGCGGATCAACGTGTAACGACTTGACGGGTCGCTTTCGAAATACAACACCGTATCAACCATGTGTTCGACGACTCGCGGACCGGCGATTGCACCTTCCTTCGTTACGTGACCAATAATGAAGACCGACACTTCGTTTTGTTTCGCAAACTGCACGATGCGTCCTACGCCTTCGCGCAACTGCGCCACGGAGCCGGGCGCTGACGGCAGGTTTTCGCTGGTCATAGTCTGCATGGAGTCGATGACCAGGACCCTCGCCTTGCAGCGTTGTGCCTGGTCCAGCACGTTTTCGAGAGAGGTATCGGCGAGCAGGTTCATCGAAGCCGCATCAAGACCCAAGCGCAACGAGCGCTGTCCTATCTGGCGCAATGATTCCTCCCCCGTGGCATAGCAGAGTGGCAGCTCCCGCATCAGGCTCGCTGACACCTGCTGGAGCAAAGTGGACTTGCCGACGCCGGGGTCGCCACCGAGCAGGATGACGGCACCCGGCACCAGGCCGCCGCCCAGCACCCGGTCGAATTCGTCGAACCCTGTCGCGTGCCTGGCCTCGATATCGTCCGGAAGCGCCTGCAGCGTTGTCGCGGCGATGCCGGGACCGGCAGCCGGTTTGGGCACGCTGATCGTAGTCTCGGAAAGCGTGTTCCAGGATGCACAGTCGGGGCACTGGCCAGCCCATTTGACGCTGTGAGCGCCACATTCCCTGCAAACGTAGGCAGTTTTTGCCTTAGCCATAAGTTATAAATCGTTGTTTTTAAAGGTTTATTGGTATTTCGAGGGCAAATCTGCGCGCACGCGAAGCTGATTATTGTTAAATTGCCTCAGTCCAGCGCAAGCCAATGATAGCACCGCCTTCCGAACCGGGTATTACATAAAAAGTGCCAACCCTATCTCATTACGGGGCGACGCATTTGCCTATAATTCTGCCCTTAAAACAGGGACCTGAATCATCTTGAAGACGGCAGAAAACCAAAAACGGAACCGCATGATCGCGCTCAGCTTCGTCAGCGTGCTTATGCTATTGATGTATGGACCGCTTGCACAGTGGTTTCTTTCTGCCGATCGCGTACTTTACGACCAACTGGCAGGTAACCGCCCCGCGAAGGCGCTCAGCCACGCATACATCGTTTCCATCGACCCTGTGCTTTCCACCCCGGATGAGGTCATGGCCAAGTACGGGCGTGTGCTTGAGAAACTGAGCAACGCCAAGGTCAGACGAATTGTGCTCGCGAATCCGCCCGAAATTCCTGAAGCAGCAGACCTGCCTGCCTGGTCCGCCCTGCTCGCATCCGATATTCCGGTCTTCGTTCCCGAGCGCCACCGCTTCGCCCAGGTGTCGGGCAAGACTGGTGTCGTGCAGCTTAGCGTTGACAGCGACGGTATCCTGCGACGGTCCAATCTATGGCATTTCAACAGCGGAACGATGTCTCCTTCGTTGCCGCTGGCAATTGCGCTTGAGGAGTCTGCAACCGCCACTGCACCACGCATGTCCGGTTCCGATGACGCCGTGTACTTTTCCAGTTATGCGAAGATTCCGCGGATCGAGGTAGCTGACCTGTTACGTCAGACTGATGACGAAGTCTTGCGCGGCGCGACGGTATTTGTCGATGCCGACCGGGAATTGGTGGGGTCTGTTGAGGTCATCCCGTCAGGCCAGTTCGTCACGCACTCGGAAATCACAGCAGCACTGCTGGCCGACATCGAAAACGATCGCATGATCATTGCGCCATCCTGGGTACACGCAATGGAATACCTGCTCCCGGCCCTCCTCGCAATCGTCGCAATCCTGTTCATGCCGGATCGCAACCGCAAGGAAATCCTGGTGTTGACGGTGGCAGGTGTGCTGACTTTGGTCTTGTTTGAGGCGTTGCTACTGGCCGTCTTGCATGCGCGCATCGATCTGGGCCGGCCGATACTTTTGTTTGTTGGCGTCGGTGCTCTCAGCGTATTTCTCGTCGCCGACGTGAAGAAGGCGTCGGTCGATGCGTTCAAGAAGGGCACAGACTTCCTCGCGGCTGGACGCCTGGAACCGGCCTTTGCGGAATTCCGGCGCTGCAACCCCTCGGAGACGGTTGCGGCTGTCATGTACAAACTCTCTCTCGCGTTCGAGCAACAGGCCAAGCCGGAGCGCGCTGAAGCCGTGCTGGATTGGATGAAACGCACCCACAGCGCAACGGCAAGCCGTGACGATGACACGCTGACGACCCGGAAGCTGACGGGCGCACCACAGCGCCTCGGACGCTATGTCATCGAGAAACGCATCGGCCGGGGCGCAATGGGTGCTGTCTACCTCGCCAAGGATCCGCGCATCAATCGCGCGATCGCGCTCAAGGCAATCCCGATCGAAAAAGAGTTCGAGGACGCAGAGCTCAAGGAAGCACGGTTGCGGTTCTATCGCGAAGCAGAGTCCGCAGGACGACTGACCCACCCGAACATCATTACTGTTTTTGATGCGGGCGAGGACAAGGGACTCGCCTACATCGCCATGGAATATGTGCCGGGAATTCCGCTGCGCAGCTTCACGGACCCGAAGAAGCTTCTGGCTCCCAAGCGCGCTCTCGAACTGGCTGCAACCACGGCCGAGGCCCTCGATTACGCGCACAACCAGGGCGTCATCCACCGCGACATCAAGCCAGCCAACCTGTTGTACAACCCAAAAGAGGGCTCGCTCAAGATCAGCGATTTTGGTGTCGCGCGCATGACAGACAACAACAGTACCAAGACGGGAATTGTCCTCGGCACTCCGATGTACATGTCGCCCGAACAGCTGGGTGCGGAAAACCTCACGGGACTATCGGACTTATTCTCGCTTGGTGTTACCCTGTACGAACTTTTGGTTGGCGAGGTACCGTTCAGAGCATCGAACATCGCTGTATTGATGACAAAAATCACAACGGAAAATCCCGCTCCGGTCTCATCACGACGTGCGGGTATACCTCCGAGCGTCGATGCCGTCTTGGCCAAGGCCATGGCGAAACGTCCAACTGATCGCTTTTCCTGCGGCGCCGAAATGGCCATCGCGCTTAGGAATTGCGCCAGAGTTTCATAGGTAACAAAGAGCGATTAGTACCTTGACGATAAGTTTGCGTGGAAAAATTGAATTTGCCGAGATGTCCGATACGGGACGCGTCCGCGAGCATAACGAGGATGCGATCGGATCCAATCCGGATATCGGCCTGATGGTCCTCGCGGACGGTATGGGTGGCTACAACGCCGGTGAAGTCGCCAGCGGAATCGCCGTACAAATCGTCACGGAACTTGCCAGCGAAGGCGCGGCCCGCGAGGAATTGAATGATATCGATCCGCACAGTGGCCTGATGCGCCTGTCGATCATCCTGCGCGATGCGGTGTATCGTTCCAACAAGATCATCTATCAGACCGCTCAAAGTCAGACGCATTGTGAAGGCATGGGCACGACGATCGTCGCCTGCATGTTCTACGACGACAAGGTCTCGGTCGCCCACGTCGGCGATTCTCGGGCCTACCGCCTGCGCGGTGGGGCGCTCGAGCAGATTACGCTGGACCACTCTCTGCTCCAGGAGCTCGTTGACCGCGGCTTCTATTCCCAGGAGGAAGCCCAGCGCTCGACCAATCGCAACTATGTAACGCGTGCCCTCGGTGTCGAACCGACCGTGGAGGTCGAGGTTCGCGAATACGAAGTACTACCCGACGATATTTATTTGCTGTGCTCCGACGGCTTGCCGGACATGGTCGAAGATGACGATATTCACTTAACTATCAGTACTTTTAATGCTAGTCTTGACGTAGTTGGTCAACAACTTATTGACTTGGCCAACGACCACGGCGGACGCGATAACG
>Ga0224504_10000100_pt1 | contig 33916 bp, 29 predicted proteins | sample SF_Oct11_sed_USG_3_FD_170160 | JGI IMG/M metagenome (GOLD analysis project Ga0224504, IMG submission 170160) | Sediment microbial communities from San Francisco Bay, California, United States - SF_Oct11_sed_USGS_24 | ecosystem: Environmental > Aquatic > Marine > Sediment | place: USA...
CGTATGTTCTGCAGGGTACACAACCTTCTTCGATTCCCGATGGCCTTGTCCCGAAGCCCTGCTTGTCGTTGCGGGTCAGCCAGCCGGAATCTGCACCAGGATTCAACACGGTGCGCATGGCGTATCGCATCGAACCCAATCGCATGGACTATTTTGCCTACCACGAATGGGTCGCCACGCCCGCCAGGATGATGGCTTCGTTGATTGAAACGCGCCTTGACGAATCAGGCTTGTTTGGCGCGATCGTTACAGGATCTTCCGATATCAGGACGGATTTACGGCTGGATTCCGAAGTGCTGTCATTGCAGCAGGAGTTCGAGGACGGGACCAGTAACGTAACGCTGGCAGTCAAAGTCAACCTGGTGAAGGTTTCGAACCGGTCACTGATAAATTCCAGGACATTCAGTTACCGGGTGCCCGCCGATGAACAGAATGCAGAAGCCGGTGTGGTGGCCGCCAGCCTGGCCACGGAACGATTCCTTGATGACCTGGCAAGATTTGTCTCGTCCGCCGTAAAGCCGATGGAATGCCCCCGGCCCTGATGCAGGAGTTCGGTCATCGCGGCCGGTTGATCAGCTGTCTTCTATGCCTTCTCAAGCTCCGCGATTCGATCCAGGAGTTCCAGTGCCAGTGCCGCGCCGGCCAGGTTCACACCCAGGTCCCGCTGCAAGTGAACTGCGGTCCGAACGCGCCTGACGCTGCTGATATGGAATTGCCAGGAATCTGCTTTTTCGGGAACGACCTCATTGTCTGACGGGTCCAGGATGCCTTCCTGCACAAAAGTGATCACTTCCTCAACCCGAACCGTGCAATGGCGACAAAGCTCGTCCACGGAGATCAGTGTCTCTGCTTCGATCAGCTGACCGCGCAATGTTTTATGCTCTGCCATGACTCAAACCTCCATTCCTGCGCGTGGATTGAATGCGAACTGCTGTTTCATCGCCTGATAAACCCGGCGTTGTTCCTCGTTTTCTGCTTTTGGCAGGGCTATTTGCAGAACCACATACAAATCGCCGGGTTCCCCTGCCGGTATCCCCCGCCCCTTGAGTCTCAGTTTTTTACCAGCCTGTGATCCTGCCGGAATTTTCAAATCGACAACCCCGGCTGGAGTCGGCACCTTGACGGTGGCGCCCAGCGCCGCTTCCCAGGGAGCCAGCGGTAAATCCAGGTAGACATCCGCACCTTCGACCCGGTAATGGCTGCGAGGATTGAAATCCACCTCCAGGTAGAGATCTCCAGCCTCGCCACCCCCATGGCCGGCGCCGCCCTGGCCTGCGAGGCGTATCTGCTGACCCCTTCGAATACCCTTCGGTATACGCACTTTCAGAGTTCTCGGGCGGGTCACAACCCTGCCGCTGTGATCCAGGGCTGACACCTGCAGAGTGATCGACCGAGTTGCTCCGTTATAGCTGTCTTCAAGCTCTACCATGACCCTGGCATGGTGGTCGTCGCCGCGCATCTGGAATCCCCGGCTGCTTCGGCCCGGTTGACCGGCCTGGTGGAAACCACGGCCATAAAGCGATTCAAAAAAGTCGCTGAAGCCGCCCAGGTCCGGGCCACCCGCTCCGCCGCCACTGAACTCGAACCCGGCATCCCAACCCGGGGGTGGATGAAATTCCTGGCCGGCCTGCCATTGCGAGCCCAGTTGGTCGTACGCGGTGCGCTTTTCGGGATCTTTCAGAACCTCGTAAGCCTCTCCGACTTCTTTGAATTTGGCTTCGGCATCGGCTTCTTTGCTGACATCAGGATGATACTTGCGCGCCAACTTGCGGTAAGCGCGCTTGATCTCATCCTGGGTAGCGTCTTTCTTGACGCCCATGATGTCGTAGTAATCCTTGTATTCCATTGAAGCTCCTAGGGGCTCATCGTTCCACAAACAGGGGCGGTCCAGCTCAGCGCCCGGTGTTTTTCAACCAGCCGGTCAAGACCCTCTGCCAGTTCCTCCCGGAAAGGCGCTGTGCGACGGGCATTCATATCAACGCTGGCCGTGATGTACTCCAGCGTCGCAGCCAGCCTGCCGCTGGTTTCATTAACGATGAAATACATGCCGTGAAACGTCTTTTCACTCCTGCCCAGCACACGGCTATAGGTGGTCACCCGGTCGCCGACGTTTAATTCTGCACGGTAATTGAGGTGATGTTCAAGATCGAACTGGCTGACCTGGTGGCGGCTGAACCAGGCCTCATCAATGCCGATTTCTTCCAGCACCACCCAGCCACCAAGCTCATACAGCGCCAGGTAGAACTGCACGTTTACGTGACCGTTGCGGTCCTCCCAGTCGGCGGGGATGATCGTGTCCAGCTGAACAGGCAGTTCGCGGATGTGTTCAATTTTTGGATATATCATGGGCTTTCTGAGTGGCAGGAAGACGATAGGATCGGGCCGTACCCCACCATGCCAGAACCCCGGTTATCACCAGAGATGAACCTACACCGATTGACAACAGGATTTCTCCGAGGGCGGAACCGCCTGTCGCCCGCTGGTAGGGCATGGCATAGAACAGGATCATCAGGATGGAAAATACCACCCCGAACACGATCAGGATTTTTGGCCAGAGCAACGTCCGGGACAGTTTTTCCGCATCAATTTCAGATTCCGGCACCTGGTGTAACTGCTCGCGCAGAGCGTGTTCTCTCCCGGTCACTTTACCCTGCAGCGAAACCAGCTCGACGGTGACATAGCTCAACACGACACCCACCAGGATTGGGTCCAGGAACACCGGCAGATCTACGATTTTCAACAAAGCCAGCGTGTTGGTGACAAGGTTGCCCAGCAAGCCCGCGATGATGCCCCAGAAGGCCCCCGCTTCGGTAATGCGGGTGCTCCAGACACTCATGAACGCCACAGGACCCCAGGACGAAGCAAACAAAGTCCCGGCGAAATAGGTTATCCAGAACAGCTTGCCTTCGGGCAGTGCATAGGCCACTGCCAGCGCGACCAGGCTGATCAGGAACATCGCGCGACGGCTCATTTTCAGCCGCAACTGATTATCAGTGGTTCTCTGGGGAAGAATATCGTTACTGGCACTGAAGCCCACCAGCGAAAGAAACGTGGAGGCCGAGGACAGGCCCGCGGCCAGGATGCCGGACATCAGCAGTACGCCTACCAGTGTGGGCATCACGTTCAGCGCTGCCCAGATCATGTTTTCCTGGTTGGGCTCGATATCCGGATTCAGCAGGTTGACGGCCGCACCCGAAAGCATCAGCACGGTGTACAGAACCATCACCACGCCCGCCGTGATTGTCGCCGAGCGGATCACGATATGCTCATTGCGCGCCATCAGATAGCGGCTGGCCTGCCAGGGGCTGACCGCAACCACAATACCCCAGGCGATACCCAGGATGACTCCATAAATCAGTGTTTCGGCAGGCGTCTGCCAGGTGGCATCGGGCCCGGTCGCGCCGTGCCAGGAAATGATCCCCGGCTTGGCCTCCCACGTCGCCAGGTCACGAATGCTGGCAAACCAACCACCGGCGTCGTCGACAATAAACGCCAGGCCCAGGAACGCGACAGCCGCGAACAGCAGGAACATCATGGTATCGGTGAGCACCACGCCGCTGGAACCGGAATACAGCGTGAACAGCGTGTAGCCGGCCCAGGCAATGAGCAGCGTGAGATAAAAAGGCAGCCCGGTGACCTCGTTGACAATGGTCGCTGCGCCCTGCGTGACCATTACCAGGTAAGCGGTGCAGCCCAGCACAATGGTGATGCCGGCGACGACCTGAACCCTGCGGCTGTCAAACCGCTGGCCAAAGTACTCGGCCACGGTGAGTGCCCGACTGCGGCGCAGGAAACGCCCGAAATACAACCCGCCCGCAGTGTAGCCGACGCAGTTGATTGCAGTGAGTATGATCACCACCGCCGGGAATCCGGAATAGCCCAACCCGGTCTCACCCATGAAGGCGTTGGTGCTCATCAGGCTGGCGACCAGCGTGCCGACGATCAGCAGCGTGGGAGCATTGCGGCCCGCTACGAAATAGTCCTCAAGGTGCTTGACCCGGCGACCGGCGTAATTACCGACGGCCAGGTAAACGGCCATGCTGATCAGCAGCCCGACCGCATAAACACTCATACGGCAGCTTCAAGCAACTCGCTGAAGGACTGTTCCAGGCATTCTCTGAAGAACTCAATGTCAGGCATGATCTCGCGGGCCGAAATAATGCTGAAACTCATCTCGCCGTTGTAACTGGGCGTGGCAATGAACAACCCCATTCCATCGGCCAGCGGGGCCAGTCCAAAGGTATGCAGCAACTGTGCACCGTTCATATACAAAGGCACCTGCGGTCCCGGTACATTGGAAATAAACAGGTTACAGAACTTGGAGGTGAACCTGCCGCCGGCTACCAGGCGGGCCACGCCGGCCATCGTGGCGGCCGGTACGTGCTGGCTCAGGTCGGTCATCAGGCGTGCCGAGATTCCGGACTTCGCCGCCTTGGTCTGTTGCGTCGTGTCCCTGATGGTCAACAGTCGCTCAATCGGATCAGCGATGTTCGTGGGCAATGCTACGGACATCGCGCTGATCTTGTTGCCGGGGGCTTCGGATTCCGCACCCTTGCTTCTCTTGTTGACCGGCGCAACGGCCACCAGGGGCTCGTCTGGCAGCTCGTCATGAAATTCGAGGTAGCTGCGGAGCGCTCCACTGCATATCGCCAACACCACGTCATTGATGGTCGAGTCTTCGATGCTGTCCTTGATCTGCTTCATATCCGCCAGGCTGAATACCGTCGCGTCGAACATCTTGTGCGGCGAAACCGCCTGGTTGAAGCGCGTCGCCGGTACTTTCCGGCTGGTACCGCCTTCTGAAGAAAGTGATTTCACAATCGTGTTGAAAATCGCCGGGGAAAACCGCAACAGGGTGCCGGCCATTTTGACCGGCGACTGGATGTTGCTCACCAGTGCGCGTTCCAGCACCGTGACGGTGGAGGGCGATTCCGCCGAACTTTCCGGCCACTGCGGCAATTCGACAGCGGGCGTCCCTTCGGTGTCAATATCGGATAGCGCATTGAAAAAATGCATCGCCGACGTGCCGTCGATAGCCGCATGGTGCACCCGCGTGGCAATGGCGTAGCAACCTCTGGGAATACCCTTGATCCGGTCCAGTCCCTCGATGATATACATATCCCATAACGGCCGGTTCATATCCATCGGCCGGCTGAAATGCCGTGCCAGGTGAATACAGAACTGGCGCCAGTCACCGGGTTCCGGGAGACGCCCGTGAAACATGTGGTGCTCGACGTCGAAGTACTCATCCTCGACCCAGTACGGGTGATCAAAATCATAGGGCAGGCGCATCAGGCGGCGCCGGAACACCGGTGAAGTGCCCAGCCGGTCTTCCACGTGTTCGATGATGTCTTTGAACCGCACCTTGCCACTGGGAGCGGTTGACGGATTGTAAATATTCACACCCATCACGTGGGTCAGGTTGTTGCCCGTTTCGATGTACAGAAACTGGGCGTCCTGTGCGCTAAGTTGTTGCATCAGTATTCACCATGGCTGGACAAGGCCATCAAGCGGATTCGTTCCAGCATTCTGGACAGTTCCTTGAAGTCCAGCAACAGGCGGTGCCGCCTGTCTGAGACCTCTTCACTGCCGATTTGTGTCAATTCAAGGTTTTCTGCCAGTTTATACCCGTTCTGGAACAGAATTTTACCGATGGACGCCTCGCTGGTGATCCGCCGTTGCAAATAAGCCTGTTTTCCGGCCTTGAGAGACTGCGCGATGCATTCTTCCTCGCCGGGTGCAGCTTCATTACCGGCCCTCACCAGCAGGTCGAACACCACGCTGTAGGCTTCGACAAAGGGCAGCAGGGTCGCGTGCGCCAGCAACGGTTGCAGCTGGAACATCATCATGTGCAGGACAGCTTCGCCACCGGCTGCGAGATGCTCCCGCCAGGCAGAATCCGATCGCTCGAGCTCGGCCTTCAACTGCTTCTGGAATTTCCGTTTCGACGGATAAAAGAATTCGAACTTGAAAAAATTCCGCAGCCTGAGCGTCTCGGCCCAGAACATGTCTTCTGCCCCTTCCTCACCCGCGTCACTGGCCTTCAGCAGGGCCAGTTCGATGATCGCCTTGTTAACGAAGTGGTGAATGATGGTATTGCGGTAGTAACTGGCCATCGGATGCTGATCGGGTTCAATGCCAAAGACGGTATCAAGCCCTTCGTCGTAACGAATCAGCAATCCCATTGCCACCATGGCATCTGCCAGGTCCTGGACATGCGACAGGCGCTCCGGCCTGAAATCACTGGTCAACCGGATGCCCCTGGCATGCGCCCAGCGGACGATGGCCAGTGCTTCGACCTGGATTTCCTGGATGGTGAGGGCGCGGGGCGAGGCGCCCAGCAGTACCATGCAACTCACTGCCGGGAGTGTAATCGGCGTGACTTTGTTGGCCTGCACAGCGACTTCGAAGGCAATTTTCGGCAGGGCCATCTGGTCGGCCGGGTCGGGAGCCTGCTCCAGCACCACAGACTCTCCGAAATCAAGATACATGCGGCCCATCGGCTGGCGCAGGCTGGAAAGATAGCCGATGAACCACTTCAGTGATTCCGGCTTTTTGACCTTGCCCGTTTGCTCGCTGGCGTATTCTTCCACGTCCCGCATCAGGTCATAACTGACGGTCACCGGGATAACGTGAATATCTCGCGCCTCGGTGAAATGCGCGGCTTCCAGCACGTATTTCAGCAGGCCCAGCCGGGGCGGCATCAATTTACCGGTGCGTGACCGGGTGCCTTCGAACGCCCAGGTCATGGGAAAGCGCTTCTCCATCAGGTATCCGATGTACTGCCTCAACACCAGCTTGTACAGGGGGTTATCCTGAAATTTCCTGCGGATGAATATGCCGCCGGATCGCTTCATCAGCAGCCCCAGGCCGGCGAAGTTCATATTGATCCCGGCAAAGATGTGCAACATGCGAAAGTCGTTCTCAAACAGGGTCGATGTGAGAGCAATGCTGTCCATGTAGGTCTTGTGCGTGAACAGCAGCATGGCCGGGTGGTTCTGCACGATGTCACCCACCCGTTCCAGGTCCTGGTCGCGGAATACCACCTCACCCCCGTAGCTCAGGGACATGACCCAGTTGTCAAACCGCGCCCGCAGGTCGATAAACAGCGAGTCAGGAACCGCGATCAGCTCCTTCATGTATTCATCCGCTTCTTGCTGCAATTCAGCGGCAGGCTGGCCGGTTTCAGTTGCCAGCGCCGTCAGCGCTGAGCGAAATCGTGGGCTGCTGCGCAGGCTTTCGGCTACGAACCGGGGCGCCTTGTAACGCCGCCCGATCAGCGCCCACTCGGCCACTTCGAGCGACAAACCGGCCTGGCGCATGACAAAGGCCGCAAAGGCATTCTCGGACCCGGCCGCTTTGGCGTCCACCTGTTCCTCAAAACGATTCTTCAACTCCGACAAAGTGGCCGGTTCGCCGCTGATACAGCGTGCCCGATCGCGGTCGCGGAACATGATCCAGCGCCCTCTCAATGAACCTGGGTGGCGTGGATCGCCGAACATCAGGTGACGCAGCGGCAGCGGCTTTTTGGTGGGCGTATCGGTGTCAGGCATCAGCCACGCCACGCGAACCGGTACCAACAGCGTATTACCCGGCGCATCCAGCCGCGCCGTGAGCCGCTTCAGGTCGGATAGCAACACCAGGTCGTCGGATGGCAGGCAATCCCTGATCAGCTTCTGTTCGAGGCGGTTTCCGGCATCTGCCAGGAACAGCAACGGACCGTCATGCTGAAGGGCCTGGACTTCAGGAAAACTTCCTGCCCGGCTCACTCAGTCTTCCTGGCGGTCGCCTTTTTCTTGCGGGCTTTCTTTTTCAGTGCTTTCTTTTTGAGGACTTTTTTTGCCGGCCTGGCTTTCGGGGCCACCTTCTTGCGAACAGCCTTTTTCCGGACTGATTTCTTCTTTTTGACAAGTTTCTTCCGTGCCACTACCGGAGGTGCGATCGCCGCGGTTCGATCCTCGTCGCTCTCTTGCCCCAGCGCACGCAGGAACATGTCCCGCACTTCCGCCACGTGCTCTTCCACCGTTTCCCGGCGCCAGTGGCTGGTATCCACCGGTGGCAGCACATCCACTTCCACGGTGGCCTGCCGGAACACGAAATCACCCTTGGGCGCCACGTCTCCGGCGTTTTGTATGACCACCGGAACGATTGGCACACCCGCCTGCATGGCCAGGTGGAACGGCCCTTTCTTGAACGGCGCCAGCTTAGGCGTGATGGAGCGCGTACCTTCCGGTGCGATGGCCACCGACTTGCCCTGGTGGCGCATCGCATCCACCAGCGGCTTCATCGCCTCGATCGCGCTGTGCGAGTTTTCCCGATCGATAAAAATGGTGCCGGCCAGTTCCAGGGTTTTACCGATCAGCGGCATCTGCTTGATTTCTTTTTTACCCACACCAGCGATGTCTTTGCGCAGCAGCTTGGCCATGATCACCACATCGACCTTGCTCTGGTGGTTGAATACGAATACCGCAGGACGGCTTTCCCACAGGTAATACTCACCACGGACCACCAGGTTAAGACCGATCAATGCACTTGCGACGTCGGCGAATACCGAGGTCGCGAAATTTCTCGCCTCGTTTTTCGAGCCGGTCAGCGCCCAGATGGGAATGCCGGCCATCGCCGAAGGGATCAGTGATACCGTCGCCGCTACCGATCTTATGAAATCACCGAGCTGGGGCTGCCCGCGGCTTCTGAAACGCCGAACCGGCCAGCCTTCTTCTTCCGCAATGGCGGCCAGGTTGTTGTTGGGATTGAGCGGCCGGGGATAGCCAACGCGTTGCAGTAGCTCCAGGTCGTCATCGCTGTCACTGTAAAAAAAGCTCTGGTCCAGGTCGATGCCAAACTCAGCGGACAGGTTCTCCGCAGCCATCACCTTGCCGGGGCCGAAACATAGCGGGCGCTCGATGCCCCCGGTGAACACACCATCCTTCACTTGGTAGCGGCTGCAGATGATGTGCTCGATACCGAGGTCCCGGGCCATCGGTTCCACCTGGTAGGGTGTCGCCGATGAAATCACCGCAACCGTGTGCCCTTTGGCCATGTGGGCTTGCACCATCGCCCTCGATTCCGGGTAGACCTTACGCGCGATCTGCTGCTCGTAAAGCTCCTGTCCAAACTCGATGTACTCTGCCTCACTGGCGCCCCGCATGAATTGCGCTGCCGAAGTCATCAGCCCGGAGAAGCCCTGGGTGCCCAGCGAGAACTGCGCAAGGGCCGCCAACAGGTCGACAAAGTGGTAGGGTGAGATATCGCCGCGGCGAAGCTGCTCCTTCAGAAACACCGTGGCCGAGAACCCGGCGATCAGGGTTCCATCGAAATCGAAAAACGCTCCGATTTGCGGACCCTTGGGGGCTTGCTCGATTTCCCTGATAACGTCTTTATGCACTTTCATGACCCTAACCCGGCTCTGCTTCCGAGCCTACCGATGATTGCAACAAACCGCGAAACGCCTGCCTGGGTGATTTGTCTCCCTGTAATACCGTCATCACGTCGCCGGTAATAGGCATCTCGATACCGTATTCCTTCCCCAGCGCCATCACCGTGGGTGCGCTTTTTACGCCCTCGGCAACCATCACCATTTCCTCGATGATGGCTTCCAACGACCGGCCTTTGCCGAGCTCGAATCCGACGTAGTGGTTACGGCTCTGGGAGCTGGTGCAGGTGGCGATCAAGTCGCCCATGCCGGCCAGTCCCGAGAAGGTCTCGGGCCGACCGCCCATTGCCACGCCCAACCGGGTAATTTCAGCCAGTCCTCGCGTGATCAGCGCCGAGCGCGTATTGTCGCCCGCCCCCTGGCCGTCACCCATGCCGACCGCCAGGGCAATGACGTTTTTTAGTACGCCACCGAGTTCGCAACCCACCAGGTCGGTGTTGGTGTACACCCTGAACAGGCCGCTGTGGAACAGTTGCTGCAGTTCCCGGACGATGATCTCGTCCTCCATCGCGATCACGCTGGCAGCAGCCTGGCCGACGATGATTTCGCGCGCCAGGTTTGGGCCGGTCAATACACCCACCGGGTGACCCGGCAGGACTTCGTTGACCACCTCGGTCATTCGCTTGTGGGTATTCAACTCCAGTCCTTTGGTCAGGCTGATCACCGGCACCCAGGGCCTGATGTGGTCTTTGGACTGTTCCAGTACGGACCGGAAGTGTTGAGAAGGAACACCCATCACCAGCACATCACACTGGGACACTGCTTTCCTGATAGATCCAGTAGCGACCAGTTTCGAATTCAGCCGGGCCCCGGGCAAATACTTGGTGTTGGTATGTTTCTCATTGATTTCGTCAACCGTGGCCTTGTCCCTGGCCCACAGTTTTACCGGTGCATTGCGAGCAATCAGGGACGCAACCGTGGTCCCCCATGATCCGCCACCGAGCAGTGCTGCTTTAAGGTTCATAGGGTACCGCCTGCATTTTGTTTTTCAGATTGTTAAGTGCCACCAGCGAAAGCTTTTCCATGCTGGACCTAATCCAGGGCAGCAGAATCCGGTTTGGACCACTGACACTGAAATCCAGCGTGCGCGCAAAAAAGGTGACCTTGCCCTTTTCTTCGAAATCGTAACGAATGCGCACCCAGCCATCCTTCATTCTGCCTTCTGCAGTCCAGGTTTGATACGGCACGGACTCTTTGACCTGATATAGCGTCTTGCGTTTCAGCCGGGGCGGCAGAGGCGCCAGCGGCTGTACTTCGATGAATTCCTCGAATTCATCGCCGACCGCCAGCGGTTTGTTGGCTGCGCTGGCGGATCTGGAACTCGGATGCCATTCATGCCACAACCAGGGTTGCGTCACGTAATCAAACAACCGTTCGGCCGGGACAGGAATTTCAATTTCATTGTGGAGGGTGGCGGGCATGATGATTCTGGCTCAGAATCCTGCAGGCTGCAGGACCGCGCAGCTGCCGATGATATACAACAAACCCCTGCGCACTAAGTTGCGGCGTTTGAGTTCATTGAAAAATGACATGGGCTGAATATCGTCCTAGTAATCAAGCACTTTCTTGGGTTTGTACTGCTCGACTTCATCGGGTGACAGTTGAATCACTTTCAGGGTCCAGTCAGTAATCGTCGCATCCACCTTGAAGCGGAACCGGCCACCTTCTTCGATCAGGCGCAGACCGTTGCCGGGAGACTTTGTTTTGAAGACCTTGCCGGCAAAGGCGTCGGTGCCGCCGTAAGCCAGCGTGACCGCAATCCCCATGGAACTGGGGTAATCGCTGTTAACCCTCCAGTCGACCAACCATGGCGCCTTTACTTCGAACTCAACCGTCTCGGTGCTGCGGCTGCCTGAAAACTCCCGCAGCAGTTGTTCGGCACTGGCATCCATTGCCAAAAACAGGGTCAGGAAAGCGGCGGAACGCAAAAAAATTGATCGCATAATCGGCTTCTGTCCAATCAGGGAATTGTACTTATTATAAGCTGCATTAGGAGAACTGGTCCCAATAGGGTTTTTCGCCAAATTTTTCGACCAGGAAATCGATAAACACCCGACTGCGGCGCGAGAGATACCGGGTTGGCGGATACACCGCATAAGCACTCAGCTGGCGCGGGCAATATTCAGCCATGACCGGTACCAGGTGACCGGCTGCGACCGCTTCCCAGGCGATGAAACTCGGGGTGAGTGTAATACCGTGTCCGGCCATGGCCATGTCGCGTAGAAAATCACCATTGTTCGCGACGATATGCGGGTGCGTCGGAACGTTGTGAACCCTGCCTTGCCGGTCTTCCAGCCGCAATGTATTCCCGGCGCCCACGTCATACTGCAGAATGCGGTGGCTTTTCAGATCGGCCGGCACTTTCGGCGTACCCTTTTTTTGCAGGTACTCCGGACTGGCGCAGAGCATGATCCGGATCGGGCAGATGCGCCGGGCCCGGAGCGTGGAATCGCCCAGGTCTGCGATCCGGATGGCCAGGTCCACGCCTTTCTCCACCAGGTCGATATGCCGGTCGGAAAAGTCGACATTGATATCCAGCCCGGGGTTCAAGCGCAGGAACTCATCAATCGCCGGAGACAGGTGGCACAGGCCGAAGGACAGCGGCACCGCCAGTCTCAACACACCTGCCAGCAAAGCATCGGTATCTGCTGTCGCAGCGTCCAGTTCTGAGATGTCGGCCAACAGCTTGACCGCGCCCTTGTAATAAGACTGTCCCGCTTCCGTCAGGCTGGAACGCCGGGTCGTCCGGTTCATCAGGCGCACACCCAGGCGCGACTCCAGTTCCGCCAGCCGGCGGCTGACACCCGACTTCGCCATCGCCAGTTGTTCAGCCGCTTTACTGATGCTGCCGGCCTCCACCACGCGGATGAAGGTTTGCATTTCACTGATTCGATCCATTGTTCACCTTTTTAGAACAATATTTTTCGATTATTGCTGTTTTTAGCTATACAAACAATAGTTAGACTTTACAGCCTGTAAATACTGGAGAAAAGCCATGCAATGGATACAGACACTTTCCGCACCGGCAGGCCGCGTTCTGATTTCACTGATATTCGTAACCTCGGGCTTCAACAAGCTGGTTAACTTTGCCGGCACCCAGGCTTACATGGAATCATCCGGCGTGCCCGGCATGCTGCTGCCGCTGGTGATCGCGGTCGAGTTGCTGGGCGGGCTGGCGGTCATACTCGGCTGGCACACCAGGATTGCCGCATTCCTGCTGGCCGGTTTCAGTCTTTTGTCGGCAGTTTTGTTTCATGCCAATTTTGGCGACCAGATGCAAATGATCATGTTCATGAAGAACCTCGGCCTGGCCGGCGGCTTCCTGATGATGGTGGCGCTGGGTGCTGGGCCATACTCACTTGACGGGCGCAGGGAAGGCTGACATGAGCGCTGTTAACAACTCGAAACGGGTTCGTGAAGTCGTGACAACCACCCCGGGCGTCCCCGCAACCGATGGCGATGGCGTCAGGATGACCCGCATCATCGGCTCACAGGAGCTCAATATGCTGGACCCGTTCCTGCTGCTGGACGCTTTCGAATCAGACCAGCCACAGGACTACATCGGCGGTTTTCCCAGCCACCCGCACCGGGGTTTTGAAACGGTTACCTACCTGTTGGCCGGCCGCATGCGGCACAAGGACAACGCCGGCAATGAAGGCGTCATCGAACCCGGTGGCGTGCAGTGGATGACGGCCGGGAAGGGCATTGTTCACTCGGAAATGCCGGAACAGGAAAACGGCCTGCTGATGGGTTTTCAGCTATGGGTCAACCTGCCTGCCAGGGCCAAGATGTCGGAGCCCGGCTACCAGGAATATCCGCCATCAGAGACACCGCTGGAACGACATGATAACGGCACTGAAATCCGGGTCATCGCCGGCACCACCAGTGCGGGGACGCGGGGCGTCGTCAGTAACGAGTACGTTCGGCCAACCTACCTCGACGTGACGCTACCGGCAGGCCAGGTTTTTGAACAGCCTGTGGATGTTGCGGACAACACGTTCATTTTTGTGATCGATGGAGAACTGGAAATCGGCGACCGCAGCACCGCTCTGGCGCGCAGAATCCTCGGGATCCTGTCAGAAGGAGACCATGTGATTGTAAAAACAGTACAGGGTGCGCGATTTTTGCTGGTATCGGCCTTGCCATTGAAAGAACCGGTCGCTCGCGGGGGGCCTTTCGTCATGAACACGCAACAGGAAATCATGCAGGCCTTTGACGACTACCGTCACAACCGTTTTTAAACCAGATTGACAGAGGAATAATCGATGGGACTTCTTGTTCAGGGTAAATGGGTCGACCGCTGGTATGACACCGAAGGCCACGAGGGCCATTTCGTCCGCAGCGCGGCCAAATTCCGCAACTGGGTGACTGCCGACGGCAGCCCGGGACCCAGTGGCAGGGGCGGCTTCAAGGCTGAACCCGGCCGTTATCATCTATATGTTTCACTGGCCTGCCCCTGGGCCAACCGAACACTGATTTTCCGCCATCTCAAGGGGCTGGAAGAAATGATCAGCCTGTCGGTGGTGCACTGGTACATGGCCGATCATGGCTGGACGTTTCAGCAGGGCGACGGTGTCATCCCCGACCCTTTGTTCAACGCAGAATACATGCACCAGGTATACACCCATGCCGACGCTGACTATTCGGGCAGGGTGACGGTGCCGGTGCTGTGGGACAAGCAGGAAGGAACCGTGGTCTCCAACGAGTCTTCTGAGATCATCCGCATGTTCAACAGCGCCTTCGACGGGGTGGGCGCGTTGCCGGGGGATTACTACCCGGAGGAGCTGCATAACCAGATCGATGAAATCAACGCGCGGATTTACAGCTGTGTCAATAACGGCGTGTACAAGGCGGGTTTTGCGACATCACAGGAAGCCTACGAGGAGGCCGTGTTGCCGTTGTTCGAGACGCTGGACTGGCTGGAACATCGCCTGGCAGACCGGCGATACCTGTTCGGCGACCGGCTGACTGAAGCGGACTGGCGCCTGTTCACAACACTGGTGCGTTTTGATCCCGTCTACGCGGGGCACTTCAAGTGCAATATCCGGCGCCTGGCAGATTATGCCAACCTGTGGGCCTACACCCGGGATCTGTACCAGCATAAAGACGTTGCCGAAACGATCAACATGCAGCACATCAAGCACCACTATTACGAAAGTCACGACATGATCAATCCCACCGGGGTGGTTCCGGTTGGCCCGGAACTGGACTTGTGGGAGCCCCACGGCAGGGGATGACCCGATGGTCAGGAGACAGGGATCAGTATTTCGTTGCGCCGCATGAACCAGGGTTTGAACGGGGGATCGTAGCGGGCCCAGACTGGATCGCCGTTGATGGTTAATTGGTTTTTTGAAATCCAGGCTTTCAGCTCTTCAAGGTGCTCGGAATAGTTTTTCTCCGTCCACCGGCCGGAAAACCGGATGACGGCCGCCCTGAATGCTGGAACCTCCCGAATGCGTACGTCCGGGTTGGTCGGTTTCGGAAGGGTGCTCAGCGTGTAACTGGCGGGCATCATGAAGCTGACCATCCAGCCCCCTTCGGCAGCCTGCTGGCTGACAGGCGCCGTCATGGCGATTTTTTCAGATGCCTTTTGCTGTGATACGGGAGCGGTCATGGCAATTTCATCATTGGTCTCATTGTCGCCACTGATGTACTTGAAAAGAGGCCTGAAGGCCCGGCCACCGGCATCTTCGAAATCGTCCTCCACCCTTGTTTCGGCAACAATTGAAGACGAGTAGTCCCGCAGTTCGATGTCACCCGCCTGCTCAATCACCGAGTACTCTGCTTCCTCGATTGCCATCAGTTCTCCACCGTTGGTGGTCAGCAACAGGATGACTGTGAGCACCCACCCGACCGTAAAATGATTCATCGCATGCACCTTCAGAAATTTCTCGAATCGTAGGCCCAGTGCAACAGGGCCTGGCGTTGACGGGGCCGGCACAACAGGTCACCTTTCACGCAGTTTTTTCTGATCTGTGCGATATGGCGGGTCATGGCTTTCCAGCGTTTAATCTGCCGCAGATCATCCTCACAACGTCTTCCCATGTAGTACCGGCAATACCACTGAAACCAGCCGCGGGGATCATCGGGCCAGATCCAGCCCTTTTCCCGCCAGTAAGACAGGGGCTTGGAGGCATTGACGCCAAAAAAATTCAGCTTGTGATTCGGCTTCTGCGGGCTCAGCTTGGCGTTTTCGAACCACTCAGCAGGAAATTCTTCCTGGCAATCCGTCATGTACTTGCCTCCAAACACGCCCATTTGCAGCATTTGTGCTGGTGTGAGGTCCGGTTTGAACTCCGCGTGAAAGTTCTCACCTACCGGCTCTGCCAGCAAGTAATGGTAGCCGGACTGCATCCGATCACTGACTGTCACTTTCTTCATGCTTCGTCTTATAGCGTTTTAAGCTGACACGCCGGTTTGGCAAACAGGATCTGGACATCGGAAATGGCTCGTTCCAGGAAGGCGCCTTCACAATAGCAGAGATAGTATTCCCACATCCGGATAAAAGTTTCCGAGAAGCCCTGTTGCCGAACTTCGGGCAAACGGGCGAAGAAATTTTCGCGCCAGCGGTTGAGGGTGGTCGCGTAATGCAGGCCGATGTCTTCCAGGCCCAGCAGGCGCATGTCGGTGTTGCGGGCGACCGAGGCAGTCATTACCGCGGAGGAAGGCAAACCACTGCCCGGAAAGATATAGCGCTGGATGAAATCTATTGTCTTGCGGTATTCGTCGTAGCGCTGATCAGCGATTGTAATGGCCTGGATCAGCATGGCCCCATCAGGTTTAAGCAGGTCACTGCACTTGCTGAAATAGGTGTCGAACAGGCCGTGATCGATCGCCTCGATCATCTCGATCGACACCAGCTTGTCGAATTCGCCTTCGAGATTCCGGAAATCCTCGAACAGCAGAGTAATACGGTCCTGCAGCCCTGCTGCGGCGACCCGTTGTTTCGCATTTTCGTACTGTTCTTTCGAAATGGTCGTGGTAGTGACCCGGCAGCCATAGTTCTCGGCCGCGTAAAGCGCCAGGCCACCCCAGCCGGTGCCAATTTCCACCAGGTGGTCTTCGGCGGTCAGTTGCAAGCGGTCGCAGATATGCTTCATGCGGGTGAGCTGGGCCTGGTAAAGGCTGGTCTGCTCGTTTTCGAAGACGGCGGATGAGTACATCATCGTTTCATCCAGCCAGAGGGCGAAGAACTCGTTGCCGAGGTCATAATGGGCCGAAATGTTGCGGCGGGCACCTTCATGACTGTTTCGATTGACCCAGTGAAACAGTTTTTGCAGCGGCTGCGTGAAGCGCGCCGCCCCGGTTTCCATGCCATCGAGCACTTCCCGGTTCTGCAGCAGAATGCGAACCAGCGATACCAGGTCATCGCAGGTCCAGAAAGCATGCATGTAGGCCTCGCCACCGCCAATCGAACCGCCGAAAGCGATCTCGCTATAAAACCGGGGGTCCTTGACCTGGATATGTGCACTCAACAAGGTATCGTCGCCCTGACCAAACCAATACTCATCAGCACCATCCGTCAGATGAATGCAGCCCACTTCGAGCGGCTCAAGCTGTCGCAGCACAATACGCCTGGCAATGCCGTCCAGCGCACTGGGCTTGACGGTGCCCGCCAGATGGCGTGGAGAGGACAGGGAGACGGATTTCACTTTATTTCCTCCAGTGCAGGCCGGTTTTTATCCGGGTGGTCATGCACCGGAGCACCTTTGATCCAGAGCTTCAGGGCCTGCCAGTGAATTGCCACGATTATCTTGAGCGTCATCATCGGAAACCGAATCAACACACCCGCCAGTGATCGGGCGCCGATCTCCTTTCGATCCAGCACCAGGGTCGAATCGAAAATCTTTTGGCCATCGCGCGCATTCTCCATATGCGTGGTCAACTGTTTCCCCGGTGTGTTGAATCGCCAGTCGTAATCTACATCCATCTGCATGAACGGGGAAACGTGCATTTCTTTTTTCGGAAAGTACCGCTTGTGCTCGCCCTCACCCTGGTTGATTGCCTGTGGCAACACGTAGCAGTGGCGTTCACCCCAGGGTGTATTGTTAACTTCCGCGACGATCGTTTCCAGCACGGTATCGTCCTCGTTATAACAATAATAGAAACTTACCGGATTAAAAACGTAGCCGAAATACCTCAGCTGGGTCAAGAGCCTGATGGGCCCACGCGGACGCTGTCCGGTTTCCGAAGCAACCAGGTCACGCACAGACTGGTCCAACGGAGCGGACGGATCACCCAGGTGGTCTTCGCGACGAAAGCGAGCGAGGGCCGGCCGGCGGGTTGACCAAAACCAGCGCCCACGAAACAATCCAGGCAATTCAGCCAGGTCCAGGTACATCATGAACATCCGGTAACTGAACTCGTGCGCCACCGGCGCCATTCGGCGATGCCTAACTTGCCCGAGGTAAATAGCGCTGCTGGTCATCTTGATACCCTGAACCGGAAAGGTCTTCAATAAAGTGGTCGACGGCAGCCAGCGCACTGACTACGCCGTCCTCGTGGAATCCATTTCGCCAGTAAGCTCCGCAGAAGTAAGTGCCGCGGGCGCCGTTGACCTCCCGGTGGCGCTGTTGCGCGGCCACTGCCTGCTGGGTAAAAACCGGATGGGCGTACTGAATGACCTGGATGATTTTCTGCGGATCGATTGCATGAGTGTGGTTGAGCGTTACGCAGAATTCCAGCGGAGCATCCAGGCCCTGCAGGATGTTCATGTTGTAGGTTAGCGCGACCTTGCCGTCCGGGTCGGCGTGCCCCCCTGGAATGTGATAGTTCCAGGCTGCCCAGGCCCGCCGCCTGCGGGGCATGAGCGAATCATCTGTGTGCAACACCGCTTCGTTCTGCTGATAGGCGATTGCTCCGAGCACTTCCTGTTCCTGCGATGTGGGATCAGCGAGCAGGGCCAGGGCCTGGTCGCTGTGACAGGCCAGGAACACGCGGTCATATCGCTCGATTTCAGCGCCCCTGGCCTTGACCTCGATGTATTGCGGGTGGCGGCGGATCCATTCAACGGCGCAATTCAAGCGGATCCGGTCACGGTGACCGCCGGTCAACTTGTCGAGATAATTGCGGGATCCACCCTTGATCACTCTCCAGGTGGGCCGGTCGTCGACGGACAACAAGCCATGGTTGTGAAAAAAGCGGACGAAGAAAGCCGCCGGCACGGAACGCATTCCATCCGGTGTAGCTGACCAGATAGCAGCGCCCATGGGCACGATGTAGTGTTCAACGAACTGCTGTGAGTACCCGTTTTCAGACAGAAAATCTCCCAGTGTGATGGTGTTTTCCGGATCATCCAGCAGCGCGGTCGCCTCGCGGTTGAAGCGTAGTATATCGAGCAGCATACGATAGAACGAAGGCCTGAACAGATTACTGCGCTGCGCGAACAGCGCATTGAGCGATGCCCCGTTGTACTCCAGCGGGCGCCGTTCGCTGCGTACGCTGAAACTCATTTCGCTGGGCTGCGACTCCACACCGAGCTCATCGAGCAAGGCGATGAAGTGCGGATAAGTGACGTCATTGAAGACGATAAAGCCTGTATCGACGGCCCATTTTTGACCAGCAGCGACCACGTCAACCGTGTTGGTATGTCCGCCGATCCGGTTATCCGCCTCAAAAACGGTTATGTCGTGTTGCTTTGCCAGTTTGTAGGCGGCAACGTTGCCGGCGATGCCGGTCCCGATGATCGCAATTTTCATCGCATCACCATTGCTGCGGAACGCGCTGCAGCTGCGAGATATCGTAGCCGGCTTCAGTAATGAACTGCACAGCTTTCTGGTACTCGGCTGCTGGCATCTCGGGTTCACGCGACATCAGCCAGACATAATCCCGCTTGTTTCTGCCGATAATGGTGGTCGAATAGTCTTCCGCGAGGTAGATGATCCGGTAGTCACCCTTGATCGGCCAGACAAACTGCATACCCCACTCGGCATTGGTGGTCGTGTCGCGGACAAACCCCCTCGGGCGGTAGGTTTTCTCTTTGCCATCAAACGCATCCTTGCGAAAAGTGAACGTCGTCGCAATCGTGCCGTCATCATCGAGATGGTAGGACTCCACGGCATTGTGGGCCCCTTTCTCGACGAAGGTCGGAATATTGGCGATCACGTACCAGTCGCCCATGAAACGCTCGAGGTCGACGTAGTTTACCGTCTCGAGCGGCGGTGGTGCGGCCTGGCAGGCGGACACCAGGGCTGCGCCTGAGAGCGTCAGTAATGTGTTTCTGATTGACATGATGCGGCTGTCTCCTGGTCAATGATTGCAGTTTGCGGACTTACATCCGCTCGTATCTGAGTGTTCGGCCGCCCCGTACTTCACTTTCCAGGGCCAGCCATTCGTTGTCGGTCGAGTACCAGAGGTCCAGGTTGATCGCGCCGGCCGCCAGGCGATAGCGATAGGAAGGACGCGATTCACCCCGGACCTCCAGTTCCTCGAAAACAGGGCTGGAAATATCCACATCCAGCAATGTGCCGTCCTGGGCATTCAGCAGGCGGCTCTGCTCCAGCACCTTGGGATTCCAGAAGGCAAAGCTCATGACGCATTCCGGGAGGGTGGCTTCACCTTGCACGCCGGCCACCCGGAATTGTCCCGGTTCCTGCCGTCCATCCACGCGAAAAGGTTCACCGTTGGCATCGGTTCGTGAATGGATGCTTTGCAGGCAATCCCCGGTCCAGATCTCGGACGTCTCATGCTGATACTGGAACAGGCTGATGAACAACATCTTGTAGTCAAAGTCAGCTACGCTTCTCATCTGTTTCATGCCCGCCAGTTCAGCGACAAAATAGTTCTGGTAGCCGATTTCCTGGTCATCAAGATAGACTTTGAATCGCCAGGCGCTGCCCACGGGCAACTCGCGAGTCAAGGATTCCTGGGCGCCGACGGGTTGCAAGGCCAGCATGCTCAGCAACACCAGGGTCGCGACGCCAGTAGACTTCAGTTTGCGGGGCTTGCCGGGAAAGAAGGCGTTGGTTTTCCGGATATAATCGCGATACGCGGGACGGCGTCCGGCGATATCTTTTTCGAGCATAGCCACGCCGGAAACACGCAGCAGCAGGAATGTCATCAGCAGCGGGGCAATGATCGTCCACCACGCACCGGCACTCAGCGCCAACAGGTAGAATCCCCACCACAAAACCGCCTCACCGAAATAGTTGGGGTGACGCGTGTAGCGCCACAAACCGGTGTCCAGTACGGCTGTTTCGGAGCGTTTGTCTTTCAAAAAACGCGACAACTGAAAGTCCCCGACGACTTCAAAGACCATGCCGATGAGCCAAAGTGCAACGCCCAGGTAATCAAGCGGCCCAGGTGGTGCCTCCCCGCTGACAGCCGCGACGACGGGAAGGCAGATCACCCAGGCCAACAAACCCTGAAAAAGGAAAACGATATAAAGGCTTTTGAATTCGAAATTCGGCTGATTATTCGCCCTTATCGCCTGGTAACGGCGGTCCTCACCTTCACCGTGATTGCGCACGGTGATATAGGCGGACAAGCGAATCGCCCAGATCGCGACCAACGCAGTCATTAGCGTCACGCGCGGCCCCAGCGTGTCTGCGAAAACCAGGTAGGCGAGCAGACAGGCAAGGATCATCAGCGACCAGAGGCTGTCGACAATACTGACGTCCTTGCGCACCAGGCTGACCAACCAGGTCAATACACTGATCGCGAGCACTACCAGCAATGAATAGAGCCAGGCGTTGAGGTCCAGCATGGCGATCAGTCCCGCGGCGCAAACAGGTAGTGCGAAACGTACCATTCACGCCCATTGTCGTAACCGAACAGCTCAGCGCAGGCCATGAAGAAGATGCGCCAGCGCTGGAACCAGCGTTCGGCATTTTCTGCGCCGTAGGTTTGCGCCATGATGGGCAAGACGCGGTCACGCCGGGCGTCCATGTTTTTCAGCCAGGCGTTAGCCGTTTTCTCATAATGCGTGCCGTTCCAGCGATCCCGCCGGACCAGCCTCAACTGCTCCTGGAACCGCGCCGGCAAATCGTCGGACGGCATGATGCCGCCGGAAAAAAAATGACGTCCCATCCAGTCGGAAGGTCCTTCATCGAGAAATTCGTAAGCACTGCTGCGGTGGCAGAAGATGTGCATGAAAAATCGGCCATCCGAATTCAGCCATTGGCTGATGCGGCCGAACAGTTCACGATAGTTACGCATGTGCTCGAACATTTCAACGGAAACGATCCGGTCAAAGGTCTGGTCCGGGAAAAAGTCATTCATGTCGCGGGTCACGACCTGGATGTTGTCCAGGCCTCGCTCCCGGGCCAGGTGGCGAATATGCTCTCCCTGCGGCCTGGAATTGGAAACCGAGTAGATCCTGCAGGCGGGGTAGTGTTCCGCAATCCACAGGCTGAGCGACCCCCAGCCACAGCCCAGGTCGAGGATCTTCATTCCGTCTTCGATACCGGCACGCTGACAGCTTATGTCAAGCGCTTCCGCTTCAGCCTGGCTCAGAGATGCTGTTTCCTCACCCCAGTGGCAACAGCTGTACTTGGCATGCTTACCGAGCACTTCATTGAAAAACTCGGGAGGTACCTCGTAGTGTTGCTCGTTGGCGAGCTCAGGAACCAGGGCGACTGGGGATTGGTTCATTTTACGGACAAATGCTTCCAGCAACTGGCCTGATATCTCGATATCGTCGGCCCTGATGTCTTTCAATCTTTGACGGCAGAGTCGCCTGATGCCGGCGCGTAACACGCTGTCCGGCACCAGGCCACGTTCTGACCAGTCAAGGACGGTGCTTGATGCTATAGCGGCTGTGCTCATCAAAGTGTCCTTGGTTAATGGTTAAATATTACTCGCTGCAGAAAGCTGCAGTGAGATTTGCTGCGCTGTAAACCTGGTCCATTTCGCCGTCCATGCGAACGGTAGCCATGCCAGCGAGACATCCGACAAACTCAAAATCGATCTCGCCTACTTTTGTGGTCGTTACTACGTCGTCTTCTGACGGTCCGCCACCTGTATTCAGGTAAAGGTCTGTAGTTGCCATTTCTCCGTCAAACCCACCCGGGTTCGAGCATTCTGAGTTACCCATGCCATCGTCCATCAACTGGCAACTGTCAAAGGTCAGGAAAATGGGATTGCCATCAGCATCGTAGGTGTACCACTGACCGATTGCGCGGTTCTGGGCCGGAATAGGCTGGAATACGAAACCCGTGCCGGAGCCTTCGATTATTTCCCAGGTACCGTTGGTTGAATTGTCCACTGGATTACGCAAGGGGAGTTCACCTACTGGAAAGGCGACGATTCCAAGCGACTGGTTCATGCCGTCACCAACAGCGTAGATCGTTACATTGGCGCCTGCCGGTAAAGCAGCCGGCAAGGGATCGATATAATTTACAGATCCATCCGGAGAGGCAACCTTGAGGTCATAAGTACCTGCAGGAACTTCGAAAAAACCACTCTGAGCGTTGTAGGGAACATTGGTCAGGTTGTTCACAACCATGCCATCAGCTGTCCTGATGGACACCTCGGTTGCTGCCAGATCGGCAGCGAACGGCGCAGCATGAACTACACGGATGTTGAGATTTCCATCTGTGGGAGTCGTTGTATCGTCAACCAGGGCCCGCAGTTCGAGCATCTGCTTGGTGCCATCACCGGCGGCGTACACGGTATAGCTCATTCCGTCAGTCAGGCTGAAATTGCCCGATATGGCAGCGGTTTCGGAACCGACCGGAAAGACTTCGATCAGGTAGTCACCTTCCGCCAGGTCCAGATAAGGCGTAAATTGCTTGAACTCGACTCCTTGCAACGCTTCAACCGGCGCTCCATTAATGGAAATATTGACTGCCGTGCCCATAAGCGTATCGGCGAAAGGTGCAAAATGTGCTACCGCGACTTTTGCCTGGGCGAAAGCAGTGGTGCTGCCAAACATTAAAAGGACCGTCGAGATGGCGGCTGTAGTCTTGTTCATTGTTTTCTCCTATAAGTTTTGTACAACTGTTGCTGAAACCCTGGCTTAACCGGGCAACCCCGAGGAGTTGCCGTTCCTTGATTTCAGCCCTTTCAAGCTTCTCCACAAGGGGAGTAGACTGAAATGTACACATTTTGTACAGTCATTGCAAGCGTTTTGTATAGAAATATCAGATTATTTGTTAAATGCGTATAGTTAACGTATAGTAATTATATTCGGAGAAGCTAGACTCCGCCAAAAATCATCAGGAATTTTCAAATGAACGCAAAAGCAGACGTTATCGACTACCCCGGCGAGAAGCTGTATACGATTGGGACAGTATCTAAGTTAACAGGGGTTGGCGCGATTACGCTTCGTGCCTGGGAACGCCGCCATGGATTGATCCAACCTGTCAGGAAGGAAAGCGGTCATCGCCTGTTTACACGTCAACACATTGACCAGATCAACCGCATTACCGCGTTAACACAGCAAGGCGTGCGGATCAGCCAGATCCGGCCGGAAATGCTGGAAGCCGAAAGTGCGCACCAGGCCGGAGATGAACCGGATATCTGGAGTGATTACCTCAACAGCATGGTCGCTGCGGTCATTGATTTTGACGAAGACCGCCTCGATGAAATATACAACGAGGCGCTTTCGCTGTACTCGATCGGCACGGTCACCCGCAAGCTGCTGACACCCCTTTTGATTGAACTGGGTCTGAGATGGGTATCCAACACGGGGAGTATTGCCGAGGAACATTTCTTTGCTTTTTACCTGAGGAATAAGATTGGCGCCCGTTACCATCACCGGGCGCGGAGCAACGCCAACGGTCCCACCCTGTTGCTGGCCGGACTGCCCGGCGAGCAGCATGAAATCGGCTTGTTGCTGTTCGCCCTGACTGCCCATGAATCCGGTTATCGCGTCATTCCGCTCGGGGCGAATATGCCGCTGCATGAACTGGCCTACGTGGCCAAAAAGAAGCAGTGCTCCGCCATTTTGCTGTCTGGCGCCATGGAACCGTCGGAAAAGGTTGCCTCGAAGGACTTACCGAAGCTCGTCAATACCGCGGGGATCCCGGTACTCGTGGGCGGCCTTTCATCGGTATATGCCTGCGACGAGATCAACCGCGCAGGCGCCGAAGCCCTCGGGCGAGATGTTGAACACGGGTTGAAGCGGCTGGCGGAAGTGCTGTCATTTAAATGACACATTTTTCTGACAATGTAGGTCGGATAAGCTGCTCCTGCTTTCTTTTTAGGATTTTCTGATGAATAAGAAACAACCGCTTTCCGCCAGCGAAGTATTGGATGAAAGGGCGATGACAGGTCTGTTTTCCCGCGCCTTTTCACAACCACTCAAACTGCTCGGCCAGACTGAGGCATCTTTGTCCAGCTATGCCGTGTTCTGGTGCGTGGCCTTTAACGACAAGGCTACCCAGGTGGAAGTGGCGAACCTGACCGGCCTGTCACCCAAGACTGTTTCAAGGGTCATTTCCCAACTCGGAGAGAGCCGTGGCGGGCGGGGCTGGATCACCCAGACCTCTGACGAAGCGGACCGGCGTGTTCGCCGGTTGTCCCTCAGCCGTAAGGGAAAAAAGGTGCACGGCCGCCTGATGAAAGACCTCAATCGCTTCAACGCTGCCCAGGAATCCGCCTGACCCGGACACCCACGAGCTGACGTCAAGCGCTTGTCTTGCAGGGACAAGCGATCCAACCGCTGCTTTTGTATCTTTTACGTTCATCATACGTGAGAGGTTTGAATGGTCGGTATTCGAATTTACCAGCGCAAGCAGCCGTGGCGGGATGCACTGATCGCCACTACCGGGCTTAGCGTGTTTATGCTGGCAGCCACGCTGTTATGGACCTCCGGGTACCCGGAATGGGCGTTCGCCCTGACTTTCGTCAGTATCTGGGTGCTTATTTCTGTGTCCTGGTCCAATATCGATTTCACCGAGCAATCCGGTACTATCCTGGCGCGAATCATGGACACGAACTTTGAACAGATGCACGACCGTGTCGAACAGCTTGAACAGGAATTGAACCGTCTCAGGAGCATCCTGGATTTGGCAGAACACGAAATAACCTCCGAAACCCGTGTCAGATAAATGACGGACCTGTCACTCTACTGGACCGCCTATAGCGGACTCCAATACCTTTTTCATCGTATGATCGGGAGATGACCGCTACATCCAGGCCGATCTACCTTGACCACAACGCCAGCACTCCTGTCCTGCCGGAGGTGCGTGACGCCATGCTGCCCTACCTGGGTGAACACTTTGGCAATCCATCCAGCGCACACCCGTATGGACGCAAGATGCATCAGGCCGTCGAACAGGCCAGGCAACAGCTTGCCGCCCTGGTGGACTGCGCTCCTGGCGAGATCTATTTCACTTCCGGCGGCACTGAATCAAACAACCTGGCCATACGCGGCCTGGCGGCTGCAAACCCCGAACGCAGGCATATTATTACCTCGGTCATAGAGCACCCCGCCACCCTGCAACCTTGCCTGCGCCTCGAGCGTTCCGGGTATACCATCGACCGAGTGCCGGTTGACGGCACCGGAAGAGTCGATCCAGATGACATTGCGCGGCGGATGAGCGCGCAAACCCTGCTGGTCACGATCATGCATGCCAATAGTGAAACAGGCACATTACAGCCGATCCATGCGCTGTCCGGAATCACCCGCGAAGCAGGGGCACTGGTTCACACGGACGCGGCACAGTCTGTCGGAAAAGTGCCCGTGTCGGTGAGGCGTGAAGGCCTGGACCTGTTATCAGTCGCTGGTCACAAGCTGTATGCACCGCAGGGAGTTGGCGCTTTATACGTTCGCTCAGGGGTTGGCATTAACCCCGTATTGAATGGCGCAGCACATGAAAAGGGTTTACGCCCCGGCACCGAAAATGTCGCAGCCATCGTTGGCCTCGGCCAGGCCAGCGTGATTGCATTGCGGGAAATGGCCGCCGAGGGCAAACGAGTCAGCTCGCTTCGAGACCGGCTGTGGGAAAAATTGCAGCAGGGTATTGAAGGCCTGGAACTGAACGGGCACCCCGAACTTCGTTTGCCCAATACGCTGAATATCAGGTTCCCCCGTGTCCATGGCAATGCGTTGCTGGACCACTGCACAGCAATCGCGGCTTCTACCGGTTCCGCCTGTCATGAGTCCGGCGCCACTGCGTCCGCTGTGATCCTGGCGATGGGTGTCGAACCCGATAAAGCGGCTGGTTCCGTGCGCCTCACGCTGGGCAGAGCCAACACCCGGGAGGACATAGACAGGGCTGCCGAAGCGCTGATCCGGTCCTGGCGACAGCTTAGCTGAAAAAAGGCTCCCGCAGTGGACGGGCAATAGGCGATCCCGTAATCACCGATATCCATTTTACCTTACAGCCACGCGCTTATTATCGATTCGGCCACTTCCATGGAAGCTCAATAAAGGCCATCCCGGGCCGAGCTGCGTGTTGTCCGGTCAAGGCTTCGCATAACCGGTGTCCACGACGGGAGCCGGTAACCAAGCAATCGGGAAGCATCGAACAGCGCTCAGCGGCGCTTAAGAACTGCCCCCGTCAGCCAGGCTGGAATTGGCATAAAGACGGGGGCAGGAAAAATCCTGTCGCTCTTCCTGAGCTTCGCTTCTGGCTTTCCCTTGCGGATGCGCTATAAACAACACGCATCCTGAAGCAATGGTTACCGTAAGCAGATTAACTTTCCAAGTCAAGCGGCAGCCCCATCCGCCTCATCAATTCATGCCATCTCGGGTCCCGGTGCAGTGTTTCCAGAAAGTTGTTGCCAATGAGCTCTTTCATGCCGCCGTCTCGCTGTTGCAGCGCGCGATCCAGCCAATCGAAGGATTCATCGAAATCACCACGAAACGCCAGGATCTCCGCTACCTGGTAAGCCGCATGGTGGCCATGCTCCTCTTGCATCTTCTCGAGCAGCACGCTGGCCTCTTCATGCTGTTCCAGTGCCGTCAACACCAGGATTTTTGAGTAAAGCGCCCAGAACGGATCCGTTTCCTGTTCGCTTTCTTTCAAGGCCGCGTCCGGCTTGCCCTGGATGATCTTCACCCGCGCGCGAAGAGCTCTCACCCCGGGGTAATCTGGATTAAGCGATAGAATTTTCCGGTAATTCGACAGCGCACCGTCGTAATCGGCGGAAAACTCATGCAGCAGCCCAAGCCGTAACCTGCCCGAAAGGTTCAGTGGGTCCTGGGCAACCGCAGTTTCCATCAGCGGTATGGCGCGGGAAAACTGCCCGAGGGTGAACATCGACAACCCCGCCTGGGTTTTCAGGAAAGCATCTCCCGGCGCCAGGCCAATAGCGCTCTTCGCCGCATCCAATGCAGGCACCCAGGCCCAATCCAGGTTTCGGCTGATATAGCTCGAAAGCCCCAGCGCGCCGGCGGATCGCGGGTTGGCTTGAAGCACTGAACCGATCGCATCACGAGCCATATCAGGCAAGGCGGGATCGGGGTCTCCCATCGCACCCATTGCCAGCCGGGCTGATGCAAGAGACAAGCGGGCCAATTCGTAGTCCGGCTCGAATTCCAGCGCTGTCTTGAAGTGCCGCGCGGCTTGCCGGTACCCCTCGAGCGTTTGAGCGTCCTGCGCGTAGAGACCCTGAAGGTATGCGGACCAGGCCTGCGGGTCCACCGGAATTGCAGCGGGCGGCGCCTTCGAGGAACTGAGCCTGATAGAATCCGCGACCGCTTGTAACACTTCATCCTGAAGGGCGAATAACTGGCCGTAGCCAGCCTCGTAAACCGCTGTCCACACCTCCTTGTTACGTCGGGCATTGAAGAGTTTGGCGCTCAGCAGAAAACCCTCTTCGCCTGATTCCCATACCGTTGAAAGCAGCCAGGTTACCTGTAATCGCTCAGCAATAATCCGCGGAGCAACTTCCTGCCCCTCGAAGAAACGTGTGGAATTGCGGGAAGTGACCTGCAAACCGGGCGCGAGCGTCAACAACCTGTTGAGCTCACTGCTGACTCCTGACGCCCAGAACTCCTGTCCAGCGGTGAGCCCCGCCGTGTCGGGCGGTAACACCGCGATTGATGTGCGCGGCCCGAAGTAAACGCCATCTCGGGAAGCATTCAAAGGCTTCGCCTGCTGGCCGCCGGGCGCTGGATAAAAATTCAAGGCGAGCAGCGCCAACACTGCCAGCAGACCTACTGCCAGTGGAGCCAGCCATTTCGTTTTGCCGCGGGGATACGGAGCCATGCTTACCAGACCTGCAGAGCGGCAGCTTGGTTCAGTTTCCTGTTGTACTTCAAAGCCTTTTCAGTAAATTATTAATTATCGAACTTTCTGTATTTAAAATATTAAGTTTTAGAATGATAGAGAATCAGCTACATTGGAGACTGCGGGACTGACGGTCCCGTTTATTGTTTTTCGTACCACCAGGAGTTAATTTGGCCCGCAATACTACTAAATTACACGACCCGGTCAGGGATTTCAGAGACAGCTGCGGTTTCGCCCTTTTGGCTCACATGGACGGTGAGAAGAGCCATTGGCTGGTTCAGACCACCCTGGAATCGCTGGCACGCCTGACGCACCGGGGCGCAGTCGCAGCAGACGGCAAGTCCGGCGACGGTTGCGGCATCATGCTGCAATTTCCGGAGCCTTTTCTTCGTGACGTCGCCGAGGAATGCGGTTTCAAGCTTTCCGAGCACTTCGCCTCCGGCCTGGTATTTTTTTCTCCAGACCAGAAACTGATCGAACGCGGCCAGAAGATCCTGACCAGGCGCCTGCGTCGAGCCGCTCTTGACGTGGTGGGTTGGCGCGAAGTGCCCACCTGCCCGGAAGTAGTCGGCGAGCAGGCCCTGCAAAGCATGCCGGCCATTTACCAGGTATTCGTCAATGCACCCGCCGGCTGGCGGCCGCATGACATTGAGCGCCAGCTTTTCGCAGCCCGGCGCCTGGCTTTTGAGGAAGAACGCCAGCTACCCGATCCCGACCCATATTACTACGTCGTGACTCTTTCCAACCTGACCCTGGTTTACAAGGGCCTGGTGCAGGCGGAACATCTTGCGGACTTTTATCCAGACCTGCGCGACGAGCGCATGACCAGCTCTATCGGCATCTGTCACCAGCGGTTCTCCACCAACACCCTGCCGCGATGGAACTATGCACAACCCTTCCGCTACCTGGCGCATAACGGCGAGATCAACAGCGTCAACGCCAATCGCGACTGGGCCAACGCACGCGCGGGAATCCTTCATTCACCGTTGTTGCCCAGCCTGGAAGACCTGTCACACCTGGTCAACGGGGACGGTTCCGATTCTTCTTCACTGGACAACCTGATGGAAGTTTTCCTGGCCGGCGGCATGGATATGTTCCGCGCTTTACGCCTGATGCTGCCGCCCGCCATTCGTGACGACATGGACTCTGAACTCAAGGCCTTCCTTGAATTCAACTCCATGCACCAGGAACCGTGGGACGGGCCGGCAGGAGTTGTATCCACCAATGGCAGCATTGCCTGCTGCAATCTGGATCGCAATGGGCTGCGTCCGGCGCGCTACAGCATCACCCACGATGGCATTTTTACCGTCGCCTCGGAAACCGGCGTCTGGGATTGCCCGCCGGAACGTATCAAGCAGCGCGGCCGGCTGGGGCCCGGTGAAATGATCGCAGTCGACACCGAAACCGGCAAATTCTGGAAGAACAGCGCGATTGACGACAGCCTCAAAGCAACCCATGCGTATCGTGAGTGGATGACCGATAACGTGGTCCGGGTCTGGAATAACGACGAACAGGAACGGAAGGCGGCCAACAAGTTCATGCGCGATGCCTCTGGCAAGCTGCCCAGCTTCCAGAAGATGTTTGGTCTCGGGTCAGAGGAGATTGAAACCATCATCAACCCGATGGCACTCGAAGCACAGGAGCCGGTCGGGTCCATGGGGGATGACACGCCGCTGGCCGTACTTTCCGAACGCAGTCGCTCCATTTACGACTATTTCAGGCAGTCATTCGCCCAGGTGACCAACCCACCGATTGACCCGCTGCGCGAGTCTGCCGTTATGTCTCTGGAGACGTGCATTGGTCGTGAACACAACGTGTTTCACGAGACCGCATCGCATGCCTATCGCGTACTGTTACCCTGGCCGGTTCTGAATTATGTTAAATACCAGACCTTGCTCGGACTCGACCAGAGATACTACCGAAACGTCCGCTTCAGCCTGAACTTCGATCCGCAGGCGACCACGCTGGAGGAAGCCCTGCAATCGCTGCTTGAAGATTGTGTAGGCGCTGTGCAAAGTGGCGCCACCATTATCGTTCTCAGCGACCGTGATATTGCCCGTGACCGGCTGCCGATCCCTGCTCCACTGGCCGTCGGCGCTGTGCACCAGGGCCTGCTGAATGCCAGTGAACGCCCGAATGCCAATATCATCATCGAAACCGGATCGGTCCGTGACCCCCATCAATACGCGGTCCTGCTGGGGCTGGGTGCTACTGCTATCTATCCTTACCTGGCTTTTCAGAGCATCAATCAACAACAGCAGTCCGGAGCGCTGGAAGGCGACCCGATCCAGTTGCGTAAGAATTACCGCAGGGGTATCCGCAAGGGGCTGCTGAAGATTCTGTCCAAGATGGGCATTTGCACCATGGCCAGCTATCGTGGATCGCAGCTGTTCGAGGCAGTTGGCCTGGCGCCTGAAGTCGTGGGCATGTGCTGTCCCAAGGTAGCCTCCAAGATAGGCGGCGCCGGCTTTGCTGAACTCGAAGCAGACATCCGCAGGGTGGCTGACCTGGCCTGGACAGAGCAGACCCGCCCGCTGCGTGATGGAATCTACCGATACATGCATGGTGGCGAACAGCATGCCTACAATCCGGACGTCGTTATACTGCTGCAGCAGGCGGTGGCCAGCGGCAAGTGGGCTGACTATCGGAACTTTGCCGACAGCGTGAACCTGCGCCCTACCCTGGCCATTCGGGACATGTTGCAATTGAAACCGGCCGAGCAGCCGCTGCCGCTCAGTAAAGTAGAAAAAGAAAACGTCATTTTCCCCCGCTTCGACACCGCGGCGATGTCCATTGGCGCGCTTTCACCCGAGGCCCACGAATCCCTGGCTATCGCGATGAATCGCCTGGGAGGCCGCTCCAATTCGGGTGAAGGTGGCGAAGACCCGGCCCGCTTCAACAGCGACCGAAATTCCCGCATCAAGCAAGTGGCTTCGGGGCGATTTGGCGTTAACGCACATTACCTGGTCAACGCGGATGTCCTGCAAATCAAGGTCGCACAGGGTGCCAAGCCGGGCGAAGGCGGCCAGTTACCCGGCCACAAAGTGACCGCTGAAATTGCCGCGTTGCGGTGCTCAACGCCCGGCGTGACACTGATATCACCGCCGCCTCACCATGACATTTATTCCATTGAAGACCTTTCGCAGCTGATCTTCGATCTGAAAATGGTCAATCCGAAAGCCCTGGTCTCGGTCAAGCTGGTCTCCGGTACCGGTGTGGGTACGATCGCTGTCGGTGTAGCCAAGGCATACGCCGACCTGATCACGATTGCCGGCTTTGACGGCGGCACCGGCGCCAGCCCGCTCAGCTCGGTCAAGTATGCCGGCCTGCCCTGGGAAATCGGACTGGCGGAAACACACCAGGCGCTGGTTGAAAACGGCCTGCGGCATAAAATCAGGCTACAGGTGGATGGCGGTCTGAAGACCGGGCTGGACGTCATCAAGGCGGGGATTCTGGGCGCAGAAAGCTTTGGGTTCGGTACCGGCCCGATGGTCGCGCTGGGGTGTAAATACCTGCGGATCTGCCACCTGAACAACTGCGCGACCGGAATCGCTACGCAGAACAAGAAACTGCGAGATGAACATTACCACGGCTTGCCGGAACGCGTGATGAACTATTTCCAGTTCCTGGCGCGTGACGTGCGCGAAATCCTGGCAAGCCTGGGTATTCGCCGGTTCACCGATGTCATTGGCCGCAGTGATCTGCTGGAGCAATTGCCGGGCGTTACCGCCAAGCACCAGGGGCTCGAGCTGGCGCCCATCCTCGCGTCAGCAGCGACCCGTAACATCGAAAAACCGTTCTGTACCGAACCGAGTAATCCGCCCTTCGACCCGGGCACGCTCAACCAGGAAATCCTGGACGCCGCTCGCGATGCTATGGGACGCAAGGAAACCTGGTCCGCACATTTCGGCATTCATAACTATGATCGTTCTGTCGGCGCCGCCCTGTCAGGTGAGGTCGCCCGAACTTATGGCCGGGATGGCTTGCCGGACAATTCGCTGAAGGTGAAGCTGACCGGTACCGCCGGGCAAAGCCTGGGTTGCTGGAATGCCCCCGGGGTTTCCATTTACCTGGAGGGCGATGCTAACGATTACGTCGGTAAAGGCATGTCCGGTGGAAAAATCATCCTGACCACTGCGGACGTCGACCGCAATCAGGCTCGCCGCAACGTGATTTGCGGAAACGCCTGCCTGTACGGCGCAAGCGGTGGTGAGCTTTTTGCCAACGGGCAGGCCGGTGAGCGTTTTGCCGTGCGCAATTCCGGCGCCAACGCAGTGATCGAGGGGGCCGGGCATCATGCTTGCGAATACATGACCGGGGGCACGGTGGTCATCATGGGCCCGTTCGGCCCCAACCTGGCTGCAGGCATGACCGGCGGTGAGCTGTTCCTGCTGGACCCGAACAAACAGGCTTCCAAGCACCTGAACCCGGAATTCGTCAAGGCTTCGCCGTTGGAGGATCAACGCTTCGATGCGCCCAGGCGGCGGCTGAAAGGCCTGGTATCGGCTCATGTTGCGCTGACCGGCAGCGAATGGGGGCGTAAAGTACTCGACTCGTGGGACATGATGCTTCCACACTGGGTATACATCATTCCCAAGAACCTGGCAGCGAGCAATGAGATTTCACAGCAGGATGTGCCGCTGCGGCTCGTGAAGGCCTGAGGAACAGAATCATATGACGCATAAAGCCGATCCGTTTGCTTTTATTGACCGTTCCCGTGAAGATCCGGACGTGCTGCCTCTGAAGATTCGGCAATCCGAATTCCGCGAGATCTATAAACCTTATAGTCAGCAAGAAGCTGCCAGCCAGGCCGAGCGCTGCCTGGATTGTGGAAACCCCTACTGTGAATGGAAATGCCCGGTACACAACTACATACCGAACTGGCTGAAGCTGGCAGGGGAAGGGCGCATCATGGAAGCGGCCGACCTGTGTCATGAAACGAACAGCCTGCCCGAAGTCTGCGGCCGTATCTGCCCCCAGGACCGCCTGTGTGAACAGGCCTGCACGCTGGCCACGGGTTTTGGAGCAGTCACCATTGGCGCGATCGAGCGGTACATCGTCGATGAAGCGCTGAAACAGGGCTGGCGGCCGGATCTTTCTCATGTGCAGACGAAACCCTGGAGCGTAGGCATCGTAGGCGCGGGACCGGCAGGGCTGGCCTGCGCCGATATCCTGACCCGTAACGGAATCAGCGTAACCGTATATGACCGCTACCCGGAGATCGGCGGCCTGCTGAGTTTCGGTATTCCGGATTTTAAACTGGAATTGAAGGTGATGCGCCGCCGGCGTGAGCTTCTCGAAGGCGCCGGCGTGCACTTCAAGCTCAATTGTGAAATAGGCCGCGACATCCAGGCGCATGAAC
>Ga0224504_10000101_pt1 | contig 33529 bp, 32 predicted proteins | sample SF_Oct11_sed_USG_3_FD_170160 | JGI IMG/M metagenome (GOLD analysis project Ga0224504, IMG submission 170160) | Sediment microbial communities from San Francisco Bay, California, United States - SF_Oct11_sed_USGS_24 | ecosystem: Environmental > Aquatic > Marine > Sediment | place: USA...
CTGGCCGGCATGAAGCCATTGCCGGGCACACGCTACCCGGTACTGGTTCCCAACCTGAAAGGTTTTGAGCGTGCAATAGAGGCCGGCGTAACAGAAATCGCCGTTTTCACAGCAGCCTCAGAAAGCTTCAGCCAGCGCAATACCAACTGTAGTATTGAGGAATCCCTCGCAAGGCTGGAGCCCGTATTGGAGCAGGCAAAAGCCAATCATATCGGGGTTCGAGGCTATGTCTCATGTGTGCTCGGCTGCCCCTACGAGGGTGATATTGAGGCTAAAGCCGTAGCCGCAGTCAGTAACCGGCTGATGCAACTGGGATGTGATGAGATATCTCTTGGAGACACCACAGGTATTGGCACGCCCTCACTGGCAAATGCTTTGGTCAATACGGTTGGTACCGTTGTGCCGGTCGAGCAACTGGCGGTACATTTCCACGACACCTACGGACAGGCACTGGCTAATATTCTTGCCTGCCTCGACGCCGGCGTCCGCATTGTTGACTCCTCTGTTTCCGGCCTGGGTGGTTGCCCTTATGCCAATGGTGCCACTGGCAATGTGGCCTCTGAAGACGTGGTCTACATGCTGCACGGCCTTGGCATGAAAACGGGTATTGACCTGTATGAACTGGCACAAACAGGCGAATGGATTTCAAAACAGCTGGATCGCCCTAATAACAGCAGGGCGGGTCTGGCACTGAGTTTATCCGATGCACAGCATCGTAATTAATTGACACGTAGTGACACGAACGGGAGTTTTACATCATGCAACTGAATGAAGCTAAAGCACTGATAACCGGCGGAGTTTCCGGTTTGGGTTTGGCAGTAGCACGCAAAGTGGTTGCCAATGGCGGCCAGGCCGTCCTGCTGGATATTAACGATGAGGCCGGCGCCAAAATTGAGGCGGAACTGGGAGGTGCAGTCAGTTATGTTCGAACGGATGTCACCAGTGAGCAAGGTGTTGTAGACGCCATCACGCTTGCGGTTGAACATATGGGCCTGATCAACGCGGCGGTCAACTGTGCCGGTATCATTGGAGCAGGACGTGTACTTGGAAGGGAAGCCCCCATGGCACTCGATTTCTTTTCCAAGGTTATCCAGGTTAACCTGGTCGGCAGTTTCAATATTATCAAGGCCGCCGGCGCCGCGATGGAATCCAACACACCGGGACCAGACGGCCAACGCGGCGTGATTGTCAGCACCGCTTCGGTCGCGGCTTTTGATGGCCAGATCGGCCAGGCGGCTTACTCGGCTTCCAAGGCCGGCATTGCCGGCATGACTTTACCAATCGCAAGGGAATACGCCCGTATAGGCGTACGTGTTAACACAATTGCACCGGGTATATTCTGGACACCGATGGTCGATGGCATGCCTGAACACATCCAGGAATCGTTGAGCGCATCTATCCCATTCCCAAGCCGTTTGGGCAAACCGGAAGAATTTGCTGAATTAGTTGCGCATATCATGGAAAATGAATACCTCAACGGTGAGACCATTCGTCTGGATGGTGCCGTCAGGCTAGCGCCAAAATAAGGAACAATGCATGGAAACTTTTGCCGAAGTCAGAAAACACGTTATGGACAACCACAAGCTGTTTATGGATGAACCATTTCAGCTCGGATTCGAACTCTCAATGGATGATAGCGACAGGAAGCAGGCTGTTTTTCTTGCTGAGATAAAATCTGCCGATAACCGGCGCTATATACGTGTCGAAACACTGATCTGCCCGCTTGATGATTTTGATGCGGAAAAGTGTTTGCGCATCAACCTGGTCCTCAGGGTCGGATACCTGGCTGTTGGTGATCTCGATAGTACCGCTTACGTGAAAATGTGTGCCAATCTGGCCTACTCCTCGCTGGATGCTGATGAACTGGAATACGTTATCAGTCATATTGCCCCCATGGCGGACCGTATGGAGCAGGCACTTGAATCACATGGCGATATCGCCTGAATTGCCACGCTAAAATTTTAAATATGCAAAAGAGGTGAAATTAAATGGATGCAATCAACGACTTTCTAAGCAACTCAAACATAGTAGAAATACTGACCAATGGCGCCATCAACCTGGTGATCGCACTCGCGATATTCGTAATTGGTAAATGGATCGCCAAACGGGTTCAGAATACGCTTGAGAGCTTACTCAGAAAACGGAAAGTGGATGATGTGCTGGTAGATTTCCTTGGCACGATCGCCTCTACCCTGATTATCATCGTTGCCGTAATTGCGGCCGTCGATCAAATGGGCATCCCCGCAACATCCTTCATGGCCGTCATCGGTGCAGCAGGTCTTGCCATCGGTTTGGCATTAAAGGACTCCCTCTCCAACTTCGCCTCTGGCGTCATGCTGGTGCTTTTCCGACCGTTCACCAAAGGTGACTTTGTTGATGCTGGCGGCATTGTAGGCACAGTAGATGAAATCCACCTGGTCAGCACCATCCTGACAACACCCGATAATAAACAGATTATCGTTCCCAATGCCTTGATGTATGGCAGCGCCATTACCAATTATTCAGCCAAGGATACCCGACGTGTCGATATGGCCATAGGTGTTGGATATGACGACGATCTGAAAGTGGCCGCCAGTGTATTGAAGAAAGTTTGCAATGATCACCCTAAAATACTTGCTGAGCCGGCAACCAAGATCTTCATCAATAACCTCGGCGATAGCAGTGTCGACTTTGTTGTCAGGCCCTGGGTTAAAAGTGAAGATTACTGGGATGTTCTTGCGGCTGTTCTGGAAACCGCAAAGGTTGAACTGGAAGCGGCGGGTTGTAACATTCCTTATCCACAAACGGATGTACATCTGCACCAGGCATCTTCCTGAGAATTTAAAACCAGCTTAAGGAGATCAGCATGTCTAATGAAGGCTATCACGAACCCATTGAAGAACTCAGTGATGAAACACGCGATATGCATCGCGCCATCACCTCCCTGATGGAGGAACTTGAAGCGGTCGACTGGTATAACCAGCGCGTCGATGCCTGCAAGGATGACGAGTTACGCGCCATCCTTGAGCACAACCGGGATGAGGAGAAAGAGCACGCTGCAATGGTGTTGGAATGGATACGCAGACGTGACCCTGCCATGGATCACGAACTGAAGGACTATCTGTTCACCGACAAACCCATTGCGCATTCCTAAACAGCTTTCGCCAATACCTATACTGCTGCTGTCATTGACAGCATCAGTATCGAAGGCTGCGACACTCACCGGTTTTGCAGTACTGCCCGCTGATACCTTTACTCCCGGACCAACATCCGGGCAGTTTATCGAGGCCCGTAACAACCGTCAGCCACCTTTTATTGACCAACAACCGGTGCAAGGCTTCTCGGCCTTGATAAAAGACGAAAAAGGCTCCTACATCGTTCTGAGTGACAACGGTTTTGGTGCCCGTGATAATTCATCCGATTACATTTTAAGTATTTATCACATTGATCCCGACTTCCGGACCGCAGAGGGCGGCACCGGCAGTATCCAGGTGAGTAAGGTCATCAGGTTGAGCGATCCGGAGCATCACCTGCCCTACCCGGCTGCCCGCATAAGCGACAATCTGCTGACAGGCGCAGATCTTGATCCCGAATCATTCCGCAGAGTTGAAGACGGCAGCTACTGGATAGGTGAGGAGTTTAACCCGTCATTGTTGCACTTCAGTGCTGATGGCATATTGCTGGCACCCCCGTACAGGATCGATGGACTGAACTCGGAAGACAACCCCTCCGGCGAAAAGGCAAACCTGGCACGCTCTCGCGGTTTTGAAGGCATGGCCTTATCAGTCGACGGCAAGTGGCTCTACCCATTACTCGAAGGTCCCGTGGAAGGCTCTGGACCCGGATTGAATATTTACACTTTCGAAATATACGCAAAACTATTCGTGAATAATAACGCATATCAACCAAGCTTTCGCTACCGCCTGGATGAAGCAGCATCTGCGATTGGCGATTTTACAATGTATTCAAATACCGCTGGCCTTGTTCTAGAAAGAGACTCAGAAGAAGGAAATAAAGCTTTATTAAAGAAAGTCTACCGAATAGATTTTAATAAAGTAGATGAAGATGGATTTTTACTTAAGACCCTGGTGGCAGACCTGTTGAACATCAACGATCCCCATGACCTGAACCAGGATGATAAAGTGAGGTTTACGTTCCCATTTTGGACCATAGAAGGCCTTGTCGTTATCAATGCAACCACACTGGGAATTGTGAATGACAACAATTACCCACTCGGACAGGCACGTAATAACGACGGAACACAGCCAGACAACAATGAGTTTATCCTCATCGAAGTGGACCCTTTATGGGATTAGACCACAGGCTATAATGAGTTATTAAGCTACATGGTTCCAAAGCACGAACCATCAAGACAATCCCGTATAGGAGTCGTACAACATGAAATCACGCGCTGCTGTAGCAATCAAGGCCGGACAACCGCTTGAGATTGCAGAGATAGATGTACAAGGCCCAAAGGAAGGTGAAGTCCTGGTACGCATGGTGGCCACAGGTGTATGCCACACCGATGCCTTCACTCTTTCCGGAGAGGATCCTGAGGGTATCTTCCCATCGATTCTTGGTCATGAAGGCGGTGGCGTAGTGGAGGAAGTGGGCGCCGGTGTGACCAGCGTCAAACCGGGAGATCACGTCATCCCCTTGTACACACCGGAGTGTGGTAAATGTAGTTTCTGTACATCGGGAAAAACCAACCTTTGCCAGGCGATTCGACTGACCCAGGGCCAGGGCTTAATGCCCGATGGCAGTTCACGGTTTTCTCTAAACGGGCAAACACTTTATCACTACATGGGTACTTCAACATTTTCGGAATATAGCGTAATGCCGGAAATTTCAGTCGCAAAGATCAATCAGCAGGCTCCCCTGGATAAGGTTTGCCTGCTCGGTTGCGGTATTACAACGGGAATAGGCGCGGTTTTGAACACCGCTAAAGTGGAAGCCGGAGCCAGTGTGGCAGTTTTCGGTCTTGGCGGCATCGGCCTCAGCGTGGTCCAGGGTGCTGTCATGGCAGGAGCTTCCCGAATCGTGGCAGTCGATCTGAATGAAGACAAATTTGAAATGGCCCGTATGCTGGGCGCCACCGATTTCGTCAACCCCGGCAATTATGACCAACCCATTCAGGACGTAATTGTCGATCTGACGAATGGCGGTGTTGATTACTCATTTGAGTGCATCGGAAACACCAATGTCATGCGTGCCGCACTCGAGTGCTGTCACAAGGGCTGGGGCGAATCCGTTATCATCGGCGTGGCAGGCTCCGGGCAGGAAATCAGCACGCGACCCTTTCAGTTAGTTACCGGGCGGGTCTGGCGCGGGACGGCTTTTGGCGGTGTACGCGGGCGCACTGAGCTACCGGGCTACGTGGATAACTACATGGCCGGCAAAATCAATATCGACGATATGGTCACACATACCATGGGGCTTGAGGACATCAATAGGGCTTTTGACCTGATGCACGACGGCGAGAGCATACGCTCGGTTGTTATTTTTTAAAGGCATCGACACTGATATGACGGCAATCAAGGAAGTTTCGCGAAACCGGGTTCATGGTGGTCAGCAGATCCGCTTTCAGCATCAATCAACAGCACTCAATTGCGATATGATTTTTGGCGTGTTTCTACCGCCGCAGGCAGAAACCGCACCGGTGCCCGTTTTATATTGGCTTTCAGGCCTGACATGTAACGATGAAAACTTCGCTCAGAAAGCCGGCGCACAACGGTTGGCAGCTGAACTGGGGCTTGCCATCGTTTGTCCGGATACCAGCCCGCGTGGTACAGACCTGCCCGGCGAGCATGACCACTGGGATTTTGGCTCGGGTGCCGGGTTTTATATCAACGCCACCCAGGCGCCCTGGTCCGACCACTACAACATGTTTGATTATGTCTCAAAGGAGTTGCCTGCGCTGGTTGAAGCAAAGCTTCCGGTGACGGACAAACGCAGCGTCAGCGGTCACTCAATGGGCGGGCACGGCGCCTTGATGTGCGCTCTGAAAGCTCCTCTGCACTACCAGTCGGTTTCAGCGTTCGCGCCAATATGCCACCCTTCTGAGTCCGGCTGGGGAGTTAAAGCATTTAGTCAGTACCTCGGCGAGGATCGCAACGCATGGCGTGACTGGGATGCCACCCAGCTGGTTTGCACGGTTGAGAAACAGCTACCCATCCTGATTGACCAGGGTGGTGATGATGACTTCCTGGGCGAAGAGTTGAAACCTGGCAGCCTGGAACAAGCCTGTATATGCACCCACCACCCGCTTGAAGTGCGCATACAGGAAGGTTACGACCATAGCTACTATTTCATTGCCAGTTTTATTGACGATCATCTGCGTTACCATGCGAGGGCGCTAGGGCTGATTGTCTGATTAATTCTGGCTGCCGTGAAAACAAGCAGTGTGCGAACACCGGGATAGGCAACTACTTCTGGGACGCGCTGCGAGTACATCCCTGTAAGCTCTTCCTCAACTTCCTGTCTCGTAAGGTCCCAGAAGTAGTTACCTACCCCGGTGCTACGGGCAAGTGTGCCTAATCGTTTGAAATTGAATTGCGGGGTAGTCGTGGGAGATCTATTCCGTGTTCATCCAGACCCTGGCTTGCAGACCGATTTTTGTTGAATAGCCTACCGATCGACTGACGATGCTGCCATCACCATCGATGACAAAATAGGTTGGAAAGCCCCGGATCTGCCAGTCGCTTGAGGTTTGCGGACCACCCAGCAGTACCGGCAGGCTTACATCCGTTTCCCTGATAAATTCACGTACTTCATCGAGGTTTTCATAGTCAAGTGCGACCACCCTGGCCCAGGCCACCTGCCCGGTCGAAACCAAATCGTCGAGGTTGTCGATGCTTTTCTTGCAATAGAAACACCATGGGGCAAAAAAATACACAACCCCTGTTTGCCCTGCAACCAGGACAGATTCGGCCTTCATATCATCCAGCCAAAATGCTTCAAGGAGTGGTGTATGTTCATCATCTGGCAGGTTGCGGGTTTGCCACATGCTAATTAGCACGAAAACCGAAATGAGCAGCACTACATCAACGGCGAGAGAAGCCCAGAAATTGCTACGCAGTTTCTTCCACCCGGACCTGATATTGCTGATCACAGGTCGTCACCACCCCATAACAAACGATCCACGGCCCCGCGGTAACCAAATTGATCGAGGTTCACCTTGCCCTTTAGAAAAACGACACCCTCGCTTTCCAGTATGTCCTTTTGTCTTTTCCAACCAATGGAATCTTCGGGGAAGGAGATTTTCCCCTGTGAATTGATCACCCGATGCCACGGCAGGTTCATATCGCCAGGAGCACGTCTGAGCGCCTGACTGACACGCCGCGCGGCCCTTGGCAAACCGGACAGACGGGCAACCTCACCATAGGTTAGTACATGGCCCGATGGTATCTCAGACACCACTTTCCAAACTTCTTTGTACCAGTTGGCATCGGCAGGTTTCTTATTATCTTTGTCTGAACTCATCCTGGATTCCTGAACTAAATATTTCTGCTCAAAGTTAATTCACAATAATTACATTTGGCCTGCAACAAGGTAGCATGTTGATCAATCTACTTACATAGACAGAGACTTTAATGACGCAAAAAGTTGATACAAAATTCAAACGGGAGCCAAAACGCGGCAGCCATGATTTCAAGCTGGCCTGCGATATGCTTGATGCCGGCAAGATCTGTCATGTGGGCTTTACACTGGATGAGCAACCCTACGTCGTACCCATGGCTTATGCCCGCATGGGTGATCAACTGCTGATTCATGGCTCAATCGCCAGTCGTTTGGTCAAGAATCTTGCAGCGGGCCTTCGTTGCTGTGTAACCGTGACGCATTTTGATGGACTGGTTTATGCAAGATCTACATTTAATTCATCCATGAATTATCGTTCTGTCATGGTATTCGGCGTCGCGCATGTCATTTCGGATACGGATGAGAAACGACGTTGTATCCAGGCCTTGGTAGATCACCTGATGCCCGGGCGCAGGGCGGATTTGAGAATGTCCACGATCAAGGAACTCAATGCCACCAGTATGCTGGCACTACCCATCGAAACCTTTAGCACCAAGTGCCGCACAGGGCCTCCCTCTGACAGTAAATCTGATATGAATGCCAGGGTATGGGCTGGCGTTGTTCCGCTCAGACTGAACGCAGGAGAGCCCATTGATGCACCGGATATGATTCCCGGCATCAAACGGCCTGATTATTTATAAGTTGATTTTTAGGCAGAGTGGTTCGCTTGCCGAAGGCACCCCGACCTTCTCTTCCTGATTGCAAAAAAAATGGGCCGGCTTCAAACCGGCCCATCTTACTTATCAAATAATGATTAGTGATCACTCACCAGGAAACAGTACTTCCAATATAACCTGCGGATCATCAACCCCGGTCTCCCGAACCTCTATGACGAGACCCCTGGGGTCAAAATCCAGTTCCAGGGTATCCGACTTCATAGGATCAGTGAACTTCACCATGCCTTCAGTTTTGTTTTTGTGCTCTAAAACTTCGACATCACCTTCGGGTTCACCAGCGACTTCTACTGAATAAAAACCGACCGGAACGTCTTTAACCTTGACCGAAAATTCACGTTCATCCGTTTCAATTTCGTATTCAGCTTCACCCTTGGCACCTTCAATAAACCCGGTGCTGGTAAAGTCAGCTTCTATTTTGAGGACATCATCGTCATCCTTGTCCCCCGGCCCACCCGGCATTTTTTCACTGAGCACATTCTCACCGGAAGTTAATACAACCACTTCACCACTGAGTACTTCGATTTTGCATCCGCGCGGATCAAAATTCAGGTTTAACTTATCGTCAATTTCAGGACTGCGGAATTCCAGTTCACCCTCACCATTCAAAACCGGCATATCGAACAGCTTCACTTCCACGTCAGGATCTTCATTGTCAGCACAAATTCTCACAACGTAATCACCATCAGCAATGCCTTCTGCCTCGACCTTGAAATCAGAGCGGTCAGTACGCTCCCAGAACTTGGCTTTTCCTTCACCGCTGCCGCCTTCTTCAGCCGGGTATAAATTGACGTCCAGCATCAATGGTTTGCCATTTTTGGGTGTGTCATCTGATATGCCGCCACTGCAACGTTGACGATAAATACTGCTGATGCGTTTGATCGGGAACTCACCCGTCTCAGTCTCGACTACAACATCACCATCCATCTCACTAAATACGTAGGTGGCCGTACCATGATTACAATTTTTGAATTCGAGATGCAGGGTTCCAACTGGAACAACTGATTCGTCACCTTCCAGGTCATCGGCCATAAAATTAACACCGGACGCCGAATAAAGCGTCATCTCAATTTCGTTGCCCGTGACCGGCCCAACACCGAGATACCATGCAGTTAAAAAGTCTGATCCAAAGGTGTACCAAAAGACGATGCCGACTTTCTCATCCTCAGCCTGTTCACCAATCTGAATGGTCATGCCCTGGCTTTCCTGCTCGGGTTGTTCCCAAACACCGGAAAAACTTCCGGTAATCAGTGGGTCACCGGCAACTGCCGAGGCACTTAGAAAAAGAGAAAAAAAGAGTAAATAGGAGAGAACCCTTTTAAGGGTGGGTGTACGTTTCATTTGAATTGCTCCATTTCGTTAACTGACGATTCCTTTCGCCAAGGGTTAACTGACTTCCCGCGATTATTAAAACAGTGAATCCGGAAAAACTCAAGTGATACTTGGTTGAATGATCGGATAACTACCAGGGAGATCACCACCTATGGATCGTGATTTGTCACATCATAAAGAGGTTTCTGACTAATTCAGTCGTCACGCTTACCCGCAGACCACTGTGATGCGGTGAGTATGCCTCGCAATATGTTGATTTCGTTCTGGTCCGGCTGCGCACGGTTGTATAGCCGGCGCATCCTGGCCATCAGACGCTTGGGTTGGTCCGGGTTCATAAAACCGATATCAAGCAAGGTCTGCTCCAGGTGGACAAAAAACATTTCCATCTGGCCGGCATCCACCGGCACCCAATCGGAAGGCGCTTTCACGACACCCGCCCCACCGAGCACGGCCATACGCAGTTCATAAGCCATCAGCTGAACGGCCTGGGCGAGATTCAGGGACCCGAACTCCGGGTTGGTTTCAACATGCACCAACTGGTGACAACGCTGAATTTCGTCATTGGTAAGACCTGCACGTTCCTGGCCAAACAAAATCGCGATATCCTGACCGTGGTGCTCGGTTAAAACACTCTTGGCAGCGGAACGCAAATCCATTTGTGGCATGGGCAGGCTGCGCAAACGTGCGCTGGTACCCATGACCATGCTACAGCCATCAAGCGCAGATTCAAGGGAGTCATGAACGACAGCCTTTTGCAGCAAGTCATCTGCACCGGATGCCATAGCCGTTGCTTCATGACAGGGGAAAGTCTTTGGATTGACCAGGTGCAGATGCTGCAAACCCATGACTTTCATGGCTCTGGCAGTCGCGCCAATATTGCCGGGATGACTGGTATTGATCAAAACAACACGTATATGTGACAAACGTGCTGCCACCTGCGCCTCGCTTCTGGTATCCTGTGCCGCCTTCGAGTTCATAGAATTCATACTTATTTGTAGGTTATACAACCATGGCCCATCCAACAATTAACATCGCTATTAACGCCGCCCACATCGCCGGTGACCTGATGCGTCAGGAATTCCCCAAAGTGGCCAGCATCCCCGTAACGCAAAAAGCGCGGCACGATTACGTCACCGAAATTGACAAGTCCAGCGAAGCGCAAATTGTACGTGAAATTAAACGATATCACCCGGACCATGCAATACTCGGAGAAGAAGGCGGTGCACAGGGCGAGAGTGAATACGTCTGGATCATCGATCCACTCGATGGCACCAGCAACTACCTGCATGGCATTCCTCATTTTGGCATCTCTATCGCCCTGCAAATCAAGGGCCGTACGGAACATGCGGTTGTCTATGATCCTATGCGGGATGAAATGTTCAGCGCCAGCCGTGGAAACGGCGCGCATCTGAACAATACCCGTATCAGGGTATCAGCCCGTACTACATTGGATAGCGCAATATTGGCAACCGCGTTTCCATTCCGTCAGCGCGGCATGATGAGTGTTTACACCGGTATTTTCAGTGATGTGTTCAGAAAAATCGAAGACATCCGGCGTAATGGTGCCGCTGCACTTGATCTTGCCTGGGTGGCTGCCGGACGGATGGATGCCTACTTTGAAATTGGCTTAAAACCATGGGATGTCGCCGCAGGTGCATTACTGGTCCGAGAGGCCGGTGGTGTTGTTACCGATTTCGATGGCAATGATGCCGTTGAGGAATCGCGCTCAATCCTCGCAGCACCTTACAAGCTGATGACACCGTTGCGTAAGATCATCGAACCCCGTTGGGCGAAGATTAAAAGGTAGCGCTATTTAGATCAAAACCAGTCTCATGATTGTTTTTTCTGCTAATCGCGAATGCAAAAAAAATCCCGGCGAAAGCCGGGATTTTTTTAGAAATGTAAACTGACTATCAGGGCCTGGCGTCTAGCGTAGCACCCTCTTTTTCCACTTCCATCAAATCGTACTTGCTCACACCCAGCATCAGCAGGGCGGAACTCGCGACGTAAATTGACGAGTAGGTACCGACCAGTACACCGACGATCAGCGTAAACGCAAAACCGTGAATGATCTCACCGCCGAAATAGAACAACGCGATCAAAACAAGCAGGGTCGTGGTGGACGTCATCAAGGTACGGGACAGGGTCTCATTAATCGAAGTGTTAACCACTTCAACCGGCTGACGTTTGCGATAGCGCGGGAAATTTTCCCGGATACGGTCAAACAGAACAATGGTGTCATTCAGAGAGTAACCAACAACCGCCAATATGGCTGCAACGACCGTCAGGTCAAACTCGATCTGTACCAGCGAGATGATGCCCATACTGATGGTAATATCATGAAACAGGGCGGCTACCGCACCAACGGAAAAACGCCACTGGAAACGGAACATGACATACAGGAAAACACCGACCATGGCATAGATAACGGCCAGTATGCCCTGCTCTGCCAGTTCTTCACCAACCTGCGGACCAACAAACTCAACCCGGCGCATTTCAATTTCACCTTCAACACCTGCACTCAAGGCTGCCAATACACGGGTGGATAACTCTGCACTGCTCTCCTCGATTTCAGAAGGCGGTATGCGCACGACGATATCGGTAGCGGCACCGAAGGTCTGTACCACGGAATCAAATCCCGCATTGGCCAGGTTTTCACGTACTTCAGCGGTATTGGGTGGCGATGGGTAACCGACCTCAATTAATGTACCACCGGTGAAATCCAAGCCGAAATTTAAGCCGCGTGTTGCCAGCGAAAGAATTGAAATAACGATCAGAACGGTTGAGAGAATCAACGCGATTTTGCGCCGACTCATGAAATCGATATTGGTTTTGCGATTCAGAAATTTCATGCTAATACCCTAAATTGCCAGCTTACGAACACGTTTCTTGCCACCATAAACCAGGTTGATGACAGAGCGCGTGCCCATAATTGCAGTAAACATGGAAGTCACGATACCCAGTGACAGGGTTACCGCAAAGCCTTTGACCGGACCCGTACCAAACAGGAACAACACGAATGCTGCGATCAATGTTGTGATGTTGGCATCCGCAATGGTTGAAAATGCTTTTTCATAACCGGCCCGGATACTTGCCTGTGGTGTATTGCCATTGCGTATCTCTTCGCGGATACGCTCGAAAATCAGTACATTGGCATCAACCGCCATACCGATGGTCAAAACGATACCGGCGATACCCGGCATAGTCAGTGTTGCTCCCAGCATGGACAGCAAAGACATCAGCAGAACCAGGTTGGCAAACAGTGCCAGGTTAGCAACCAGGCCGAAGACCCGGTAATAAACTGCCATTAAGACCAGCACCAGTACAAAGCCGATGACAACAGCTTTGAAGCCCTTGGCAACGTTATCTGCACCAAGGCTTGGGCCGACGGTACGTTCTTCAATAATTTCCATCGGTGCCGCCAGTGCACCTGCTCGCAGCAACAGGGACAGCTGTGACGCTTCCTGGATGGAACTCAGACCTGTTGTCTGGAAGCGCTTCCCAAATGGCTCACGTACAACAGCAACACTAATGACATCTTCTATCTTGCTGCCGTTCGGTTTTTGTTCGATGTAAACAACCGCCATACGATTGCCGACGTTATCACGGGTAAAGTCCAGCATCCGCTTGGAGCCAACACCATCCAGAGTTACGCTTACCGAGGGCTGACCGGTTTGCTGATCGAAAGAAGCCGAAGCACCAATCAACTGGTCACCGGAGACGATCAGACGTTTCTTGAGCAGAATCGGGTTACCGTTATCATCGGTGTAAAGACGTGATTCTGGTGGAATCCGGCCGCTTTGTGAGGCCGTAAATGCATCATTGCTCTCATCAACCGCACGGTATTCCAACGTGGCGGTTGCACCAATGATCTTCTTGGCTGCAACCGTATCCTGCACACCGGGTAACTGTACGACCACCCGGTCAGCACCCTGTTGCTGGATGACAGGCTCAGCCACACCCAGTTCATTGACACGGTTACGCAGGGTAGTGATGTTCTGTTTCAGAGCGGTCTGCTGCAATTCCAGCAATTGCCTTTCCTGCACCGTTGCGGAGATACCAAACGTGTCCCCTGCCGGTAGTTCGGTGATATTGAGCCCCTGCAAACTCTGATCGGTATTTAGCAGATTCAGAGTCTTGTCACGATCCTCAGCTGTACGCAACATTGCCAGTAGTCCGTTACCTTCGTGCCGGACAGAAACATAACGTACGCCATTGTCACGCAACACCGAACGAATATCGTCCACGTAGCGATCCAATTGCTGACTCCGGGCTGTATCCATATCAACCTGCATAAGGAAGTGGACACCGCCCTGCAAATCAAGACCCAATGTCATCGGCTTACCACCGATTGAACGTAAACCGTCAGGTGTCGCGTGTGCAAGGTTAAGTGCGACCACATACTGGTCACCCAATGCTTCACGGACCGCATCGGCTGCCAAAATCTGATCTTCAGCGTTATTAAACCGATACAACAGGCGGTTGCCTTCTTGCTCACTGCTTAGAAAGCTGATTTTTTCAACCAGCAATGCATCATCGATATTGGTACTTAATTCAGCAGGCAATTCAAAGCCACGTGATGAAGTGATCTGCAAGGCAGGATCTTCACCGTAAAAATTAGGCAATGCATAAATGATGCCCACTGTTACAACAACGAGTATCAGCAGGTACTTCCAGACGGAATACTGGTTCATGAATCTGTCTCTAAAGTTTTAGGAGTAAGAGTGAAAAATCAGGCAGACTTGATCGTGCCTTTCGGCATGACATTGGCTACAGCCTGACGCTGAAGTTTAATTTGCAGATTGTCAGCCAACTCCAGCGTAACAAAAGAATCGGATACGTCAGTGATTTTTCCTAACAGGCCGCCATTGGTTATCACTTCATCGCCTTTGCTCAGTTGTGAAACCAGCTGCTTGTGTTCCTTCGCGCGCTTCATTTGAGGCCGGATCAACATAAAATAGAACACGGCAAAAATAACGATCAATGGAAGAAAACTCATCAGACCACCCGGTGAAGCTGCGTCCTGGGCGTATGCATTTGAAATAAAGAAGTCCATGTTTACTCTCTTATCGGTCTATCGGGATTTCCCCAACAGGTTTATCAGATATTGTTCATTATCAAACTAAGTGGGGCTCATGCGCTCATTTTCAAACACACAGGCCGAAACTCAACGGGATATTATAAGACATGCGGAAACATAAAACCGCCGTTTTTATTGATAATCTTCAACCACACCGCTGAATTATTCCAACCAGGGCAATTTGCAATTAATAATGTCCAGCCTCACCGGAAGCAGGCAGTTACAGAAACGCGGATGCCGGTTGTTATTGATACTGGATTCAGGTTCGTGAACAAAACAGAAACTTCCTAATCTACACCACTTGAATATAACTCCAGGAACTCACTGGTATAGTCAGGCAGGCTTCCGTTTTCGATTGCACCTCTGAGCCCTGCCATCAGCTTCTGGTAAAAATACAGGTTGTGAACGGTTGCCAGATGTGGACCCAGCATTTCCCGGCAGCGATCAAGGTGTTTCAAATAGGCACGTGAGTAGTTCTGACAGGTATAACAGCCACAATCCTCATCAATGGGATTGGTATCCATTGCAAAACGTGAATTACGAATCTTGAGTACACCCCGGGAGGTAAAGTAGTAACCATTGCGGGCATTGCGCGTTGGCATGACGCAATCGAACATGTCCACACCGTGCAGAACCGCTGCGATGATATCCTGCGGCCGTCCAACCCCCATCAGGTAACGAGGTTTGTCGGAAGGCAATTCCGGAAGCGTATAACCCAATACCAGTTCGCGCTCTTCCTCCGGTTCACCAACTGACAACCCGCCGATGGCGTAACCATCGAAACCGATCTCTGTCAGCGCCTGTGCTGACTGTTGGCGTAAGCCTTCATACATTCCACCCTGGACGATTCCAAATAAGGCGGAACTGCTCTCGCCATGTGCCTCTTTGCAACGTGCCGCCCAGCGCATGGACATTTCCATGGAGTCTGACGCCTGTTGTTCAGTGGCCGGATAAGGTGTGCACTCGTCAAAGCACATCACGATATCTGAACCAAGTGCCGCCTGCACTGCCATGGATTCTTCCGGACCCAGGAACACCTTGGAACCATCGACCGGCGACGCAAACATGACGCCTTTTTCGGTAATTTTACGCCGTTCGGACAAACTCCAGACCTGGAATCCACCCGAGTCTGTCAGTATCGGCCGTTTCCATTGCATAAAATCATGCAGGTCGCCGTGTGCCTTGATGACTTCAGTTCCAGGACGAAGCATCAGATGAAAAGTGTTGCCCAACAAAATCTCGGCACCAGTTTCACGCACTGCCTGTGGTGTCATGGCCTTAACCGTGCCGTAGGTACCCACCGGCATAAATGCAGGTGTTTCGACACAGCCCCTGTCAAAAGACAGTTGGCCACGACGGGCCTTGCCGTCAGTTTTTAATAATTCAAATTCCATTGGTTTCCTGGAGATCAGTTTAAGCAGGTTAATCGCATATTTTGACACTGAGACCCGACTATTGCACCACTACTAGCAGTTCTCATTAAAGCAGACGGGTTCATTCAGGTTAGCAACATCGCATCACCATAGCTGAAAAACCGGTAAGAGTGCTCAACGGCATGCCGGTAGGCTGCCAGTATCCGCTCTTGCCCGGCGAATGCACTGACCAGCATCAGCAGCGTGGATTCTGGCAGGTGAAAATTGGTAATCATCGCGTCTACAACACGGAATTGGTAAGGCGGGTAGATGAATATCCGGCTATCACCGGTAAATGGGCGCAGTGAACCATCCTGTGCAGCCGTTTCAAGACTGCGAACCGCTGTCGTTCCGACCGCAATAACACGCCCAGCGCGGGCTTTGGCAGCAGCAATGGCGTCACAGGCAGCCTGTGAAACTTCCAGCCACTCGGCATGCATCAGGTGATCTTCAATGTTTTCCACGCGCATAGGCTGGAACGTTCCGGCACCGACATGCAATGTGACCGTTGTGGATTCAACACCCGCCTCTTTCAATTGATCCAGCAATGCCTGGTCAAAATGCAGGCCGGCTGTTGGTGCCGCTACGGCGCCGGGTGTCTCCGCAAACACCGTCTGATAGCGACGTCTGTCCGTCTCGTTGTCTTCGCGTGTGATATACGGAGGCAAAGGCATGTGGCCAAGCCCCGTCAATAGATCCATCAAATCAACACCAACTGAGCGTAAATGAAAAAAGCCTTCCTGGCGCCCCAGAACCAGCAACTCACTGCCATTTTCCAGCACCAGTTTCCCACCCTGCTTTGGAGATTTACTGGCACGTACCTGTGCCAGGCACTCCTTCTGGTTCAACAGACGTTCGACCAATATCTCTATCCGCCCGCCTGTCGCTTTGAATCCATGCAGTCTCGCCGGAATAACCCTGGTGTTATTGAATACCAGCAAGTCCCCAGGGTTTAACAAGCCTGGAAGATCGCTAAACCTTCTGCCGCTCGATTGACCCGACTGTCTGTCCAGACACAGCAGACGACTTGCGCTTCGTTGCTCCAGCGGCCGCTGTGCAATCAACTCTTCGGGTAACTCATAGGAAAAATCTGTACGTTTCATTACCATCCTGTTTCTTTTTAGCATTACAGGTCCTGGAATAACCCGAAGCTGCTATTATCCTTTAAATATACAAGCTGCCCCACCACAATGGCGTCATAACTCCGAATTTAAAGGTCTGAGAGAAGAATTAGATGAACGATATCCTCGAACAGTCACATGATGAGGCCCGCGAACTCGACCGGCATGATGCCTTGAGTGATTTCCGCGAACATTTCTGGATACCCAAAAAAACTGATGGTAGTAAGCAGTTATATTTCTGTGGCAACTCCCTGGGTTTACAACCCAAAGCGGTTAAAGCAGCCGTGCTGGATGAACTCACCGCCTGGCAGGAGCTTGGTGTAGAGGGGCACTTCAGAGGCCAGCGACCATGGTTGTCTTACAATGACCAACTGCGTGGGCCAATGTCTGAATTGATCGGTGCGAAACCGCATGAAGTGGTTGTAATGAACTCACTGACCGTCAACCTGCACCTGATGATGATCAGTTTTTACCAACCCCAGGGGAAACGCAAAAAAATTCTGATCGAACATCAGTCCTTCCCTTCAGACCGTTACGCGGTTGAATCCCAGATCAGGATGCATAACCTCGACCCGAATGAGTGCCTGGTCGAAATAGCACCACGTGGAAACGGCCACACCCTTGACGAAACCGTTATCGAAGATTATCTCGCCGAACATGGCGAACAGGTAGCACTGGTATTGTGGCCCGGGGTGCAATATGCCAGCGGTCAGTTTTTTGACCTGCAGCGAATTGCACAATCGGCACATAAAGCAGGTGCTCTCTGTGGTTTCGACCTGGCACATGCGGTAGGAAACGTACCGTTAAACCTGTGTGACAGTGGTGTTGATTTCGCAGTTTGGTGCACTTACAAATACCTGAACGCAGGTATGGGTGCCGTGGCTGGCTGTTTTGTGAATGAGCGCCATGGGGAATCGGAGAGCCTCAAACGACTGCATGGCTGGTGGGGCACCGCACCTGAATCACGCTTTTTGATGGAGCCCGATTTCGTTCCCGCCAGCGGAGCCGAGGCGTGGGTAATGTCTAATCCACCCATTCTGGCCATGGCACCCATAAGGGTTTCACTGGAGTTGTTTAAGCAGGCAGGCATGACCGCACTGCATGAAAAATCGATCGCCATGACCGCGTACCTGGAACAACTGATTCATTCTGAACTGAATGACTCGATCGAGATCATTACCCCCGCACAGCCAGGGCGCCGTGGCTGTCAATTATCCCTTCGAGTGCTTGCCGGACGTGACGCCGGCAGAGCCCTGTTTGAACAACTGGAAAAAGCTGGCACGATACCCGACTGGCGCGAACCGGATCTGATCCGGGTTGCGCCAGTACCGTTTTACAACCGGTTTGAAGATTGCTGGTTATTCGTCAACCAGGTCAAAACTCTACTTGGCAAAACCTGAGCAGATTCCGCTCAGGTTTAATGTAGCCAGCTTTCTACCACCATAACCGCTCTCGGCAGCCTATTGACAAGCAATAGGCGCCGTCAGCTTAAACGTGAGGTCCGTACGGTTTATTGAACCGCTCAGCGGTGATTTCAGCACGTAGTCCAGGTTCCAGGTCATGGCCTCTTCGCTGGCATAATCCCGGGTAAATACACCGACGGGATCAACCGTGATGTCCTCGGCAGTGCCAGCACAAACCGCACAAAAACCGCCGAACTGGTTCAGTGGTGATTCTCGCGTTGCCGGGCTCTGTGGCTCAGGCGCTGCAAGCAACCAGACGGGTCTGCCCATATCGTCATATATGTAATGAATATATGCCTGTGACGTATTGTTGACCACAACCGAAGCACCACCGACACCATCTGCCTTACGTGCCCAAAGCCCGTTATAACTGCGTTCGATCCCGTCAATCTCCGGGCAAATCGGCGGTAAGCTCGGACGCTCCCTGTCACTGCCACTCTCACCGAATAACACGAAAGAGAATATTGAATCATCTTCAGCCAGTGAGGTGATGGACATATGACCCACCGGAGTCGATTGTTGCAAGACCCCGTTATTGGTAAAGCGCAGCAAGTCTGCGACCCAGACGTTACCCACCGGCTCTGGATTTGATGCAAGGTACCAGGTCGGGGTGCCATCCTCGTTATACGTGTACCAGAGGAAACCTCGATAACCACCGGTTGATGTGTAATCATAGCCCTGAGAAATGCCTTCCCTTGAAGATGGTTGCCAAAGGCCTCCACGTAGGGGAATCGATGTGCCTGAGAAGCTCATGTCTACCTTGATTGCAACATCTGCAGCCGAAGAACCAGTGTTTTTTAGTACCGCGTACCATCGGCCCGGAACGACATCGGCATCGCTGACAGTCAGCGCAGGGCCGGCACCACTTGAACCCGTGGCTGAGGCCAGGGGTACACCGCTGGTGTTGGCTGCGGGAACGAACGGAGCATCTGTGAACGCGTTGTCAAAATCTACCCGGTAAAGCTCCAACTCAAGCGCGGCATTTTGTCCACCATTGGCACCTGAAGTGGTAACCGTGAACGAGTCCGTTCCTGACGCTATATCGAAAAATATCCGGTCATGGGCATCGCCCGCCTTCAAAGCCAGTCCACGTTGGACACCATGCATCAATACCAGCGATTCGGAATCCGCTATACCGGTCTTCGTAAAGGTGACCGGTATAACGCCGAGATCATATGGATCCAGACGATTTGATCCGATGCCCACAGCACCCAGCAACTCAGTTCCTGGTGCGGCACCCACATTATCCCAGGACGCACGAACTTTCTGTCTCGCACCAGCCACAGTAATTCCGCTTCCGGTAACCGCCAGGGGTGAAGATGTATCACTTCCTACCACCGCGGTTTTAACACGTACCTCATCAAGCGGACTGCCGGCATCCCAGTTTTGAACCAGAACCCAGTACTCACCTGACGCTGGTAAGAATAAATCGCATAACTCCAGTTCATCCGGAGAGGTGCTTGAGCAGAGCTCTTCACTTTCCTGTGGCATCCGATCACCATTGGTATCCCGGCCAACAAACAGGTCCAGGTCTCTGGATGTTGATGATAGTGTCTCTGCGTGCAGCCATAATGAGTCCGCCGTAACTGTGTGCCATACAGTCATCACGCCAGGAGGACCATCGTAAGGATCGTCGTCAGTTGGGTCCTGTGGCAGGTTTTGTATGGTGATGGTTGGAACAACCAATCCACCACTGGTAAACGTGGCATCCGGCATCGCTGTCGATTCACCCAGCTCAAATCCCTGCCAACCTGAGCTCTTATCACTTTCAATTTTCCATGGGCTAAACACCGCCACAGGAAATACTGCATCGGGAAGCCCGTCTGAACTTAGCCGCACCATACCGTTTAACCATGTACCCACTAACGGTCCCATGTCGACATTGATGGTCAATTGTTGACTGGCGCCTGCTGCCAGGCTGAAATTTGAGGGTGTCACAGTTACTGTTACACCATCTACAAACCCGTCAAACGATGCACTCCAGCTGGCGCCACCTGCCATATCGGTCACCGTCCGCTCAAAGCTGCAGGACTGGTCACAGGTCGCGTCCTCAAGACCTGGCAGATTTAAATCTTTGGGGTCACCGCCCAATGCGGGGTCTGCTGCCAGAAAATTATTTTCAGTTTCATTCAGGTATAGGCCCGCATTAACTGCCTGATCGAGACGTGGTCTTCCGGCGCCCCGCTTATGGATGGTTGCAAGGGAACCGTCAAAATCGATTGCCTGTTCAGCTGTGGCGGTCATCATCAATGCTGAAAGGATCATCGTCGGTGTCCAGTCATTGTGGACAGATTTAAGCAGGGCCGCCGAGCCAGCGACATGGGGTGAAGACATTGAAGTCCCACCCACCAGCTTAAAATCTGGATCTCCACTCCAGGCAGCCAAAATTTCTGTTCCCGGTGCGATGAGGTCCGGTTTCATAACATCCTGCGCGGGTGGAAGATTGGGTCCACGTGAACTGGTAAACGCAATCTGATCACCTGCTTCTGCAATATTACCAACGAAAAACTCACTCAGGGAACCCTGGTGATCCGAACCGCTATCAAGCCACCCACGTAATTTGTCACTTTGCTCAAGGCCAAGATGAACTCCCGGTATGCAATGATTATCAGCGACAATGGCCTCACCCCAATCGGGGGTGTTGGCAAGAATGTAACCACCGGCACCTGCCAGTTGAAGATTTTTTCCTTTTTCTACACGACCGTAAATACCACGGTCACAAACAACAATCTCGCCGTTAAATGTCCCGGGGCTGAATGGACTGCTTGAACCCGTATTGGTTGAGCAATCTGGCCCTGACTCAGGCTCTCCGACGCCACAAAGCGGGTATCCGAAATCCTTTGCGTGGACAATTTTTCTGACACCGACCCCATCGGAAATACTGGCACCAACCAAGTCATTGGGAGGCGCGGAATCACCGCCACTCAGGTTTTCGACCACTGCAGCAAATATCCTGTCATGAGTGGCATTTCCAACCGCTGTAATCCAGGGTGCATTGGCCGGTGATTTGATCGAATCTGAATCTGGTCCAAAGTTTCCGCCGGATGTCGCGACAAAAATGCCGGCAGCCCTCAAATTGAGAAAGGCAAGGGCTCCAAAGGGTGACCACGGATCATAGGCTTCCTCTGAACCAATTGAATAGTTGACCACATCTACCTGGTCCTCAATTGCCTGTTCAATGGCGCTGAGAATTGCGGACTCCTGGCAACCGCCATCTTCCTGATCAATCACATCTCCTATATAACAGACCCGGTAGGAAATCAGGTTGGCATTGGGTGCTACACCGCCTATTTGAGTGGGGAAGTCATTGAGAGTTAAAGTTTGAGGATTACCAACCGCAGTCGAAGCTACATGAGATCCATGGCCCGAGTTGTCTTTGCCATTTGTGTTTTCTTCTGTTTCAGGGGTTGTAGGGTCGTCCTCAACAAAATCATAAACACCGACGAGTTTGTCATTACACAGCACATCACCCCTGGAGCACAAACCCAGCTGTCGGCCATAAGGATTTTCATGATCCCAACCAGGTAAAGTTCCCTGCCCAGGATCTTCGAACGAAGGGTGATTCCAGTTAATACCTGAGTCGATCACGCCAACGACGATACCTTCACCTCCACTCGCCGGGAATGCACCTGCACTTCCATCGTGAATCGTATCTGCACCCAGCCAATTCGGACCCGAATCTGTTTCCAGCTTATGAATCCTGTCAGGCAGTACTGCATGCACTCCGGGTACATCACGCAGGGCACGAACTTCAGACTTGCTTAGCTCGGTAGCAAAACCATTCAGCGCCTTACGGTACCGGTGTGTCAGTTTGAGTTTCCGGCCAAGCCTGAGCGTCGATTCACCGTGAAAGGACTCAAACCGATCGTCCAGAAATTTAAGGTATCTTTGTGAAGCCGGCGAATTTACATCCAGCTTACGCGCACCGGTCAAACGGTTGGCAGTTGCCGACAGTCGGGTTGTAATGGCCTTTCGGCCCCGGGCATCAATGGCCCGGCCGTCATAGGTCGCCAGCGGCATGTCATCAAGAATGACGATATACCTTTGTTTATCACTTCTATCGGCAGATGCTGCGGCGCTTTTTGCGAATACCGGCTCCTGAACAGACCATGCGGCCAGAATCACTGTGCCAAGTATTCCACTGATAACTTTCAAACGAGTATTCATTAATTGTATCCTTAATCCCTCAACGGGAACGCTTCCTTAAGCCCCCACTGGTACCCGCATTGTCACCAGCTCTTCTGCCGCTGTTGGGTGTATACCGATGGTCTGGTCAAATTGCTGCTTGGTCAGACCGCATTTAATCGCGACGGCAAACCCTTGCACTATTTCCGGTGCGTCCATGCCGACCACATGCAAGCCAACCACCTTGTTGGATGAAGCCTGCACCAGTAACTTCATCATGGTTTTTTCCTGTCGGCCGGAAAGTGTATGTTTCATTGGTGTAAACACCGATCTGTAAACATCCAGCTTGCCATAATGTACTTCCGCTTCCTTTTCAGAAAAACCAACCGTGGCGACCGGTGGATGTGAAAACACAGCCGATGGTATAAACCGGTGGTTGACCGGCCTCGGGTTACCACCAAATTCACTATCTGCAAACGCATGACCTTCCATTAACGCCACCGGTGTCAGGTTCACCCTGTTGGTTACATCACCAACAGCGAACACATTCTGCAGGTTAGTTTGTGAAAACTCATTGACCGGGATCATGCCGCCCGGCAATGCATGTACTCCGGCATCCTGTAATCCAAGGCCCCGAACATTGGGCACCCGGCCGGTGGCAAACATGACAGTGTCCGCCTGCAACTCACTGCCATCATCCAACTTCAAAGTGATGAGACCATCCGGCTGCTTGATCAGTTCAATGACATTGATATGTAATCGTACATCGATACCCTTTTTTTGCATTTCCGTAGCCAGGGTATTTTGAACATCATGATCAAAACCGCGCAGAATCTGCTCACCACGATAGAGTTGAACAACCTTGGAGCCCAGACCATTAAATATACCTGCGAACTCACAAGCAATGAACCCACCTCCAATGACAACAACACTTTCGGGAAGTGCTTCCAGATGGAAGGCTTCATCAGATGTGATGCTGTGCTCAACACCCGGAATATCCGGCACCCACGGACGTGCACCGGTTGCGATCAGTATTTTGTCCGCTGTGAAAACTTCTTCGCCGACCTGAACTTCGTGCTGACTCATCATTTTTCCATGCTCAGAAAACAGCCTCACACCCGAGTTCTTAAGCAGACTTAAATAGACCTTATTAAGACGGTCTATTTCACGGTCTTTGTTTTCAATCAAACGGGACCAGTTAAAGCTTGTCTCGCCGACATTCCAGCCATAACCTGCAGCATCCTCGAACTCTTCATGGAAATGGGCCGCATAAGACAGCAGTTTTTTCGGCACACAACCACGGATAACACAGGTACCCCCTACCCGGCTCGATTCACAGATACCAACACGAGCACCATATCCAGCCGCAATGCGTGCAGCACGTACACCGCCTGAGCCCGCACCTATTACGAACAAATCAAAATCAAATTCACTCATGATCATCCTTCATGTTGGTATTTATCGGATTTGAATTACTGATGTAGCGCTTATTGGTACGTATTGCAATGGTGCTCAGGGCAATAGTTGGCAAGCGTACCCGGACAACAACGCCGTTTTTTGAAATTCTCACCTGGGCGGCCTTTGAGGTGGCCCTGTCCTGGAAAGAGAGCAGAAGATCATGTGCTGATGGTGTTGAATAAAGACCGGGCAATATGCTTGCCAGGGCAAAAAGCAAAACAACCAAAAGCGGCAAAGCGATACTGATCACGATCATTAAATTATTACGCAGGAAATTTCTCATGAGTTATTCATTTAGCTTCAGTGGCAGTTAACCGTTCCAGTTGATAATCACTCCTATTTGTGTTCTGACAACCCAGACACTATATTAAGTCCCTACAAATGATGCGCGGCTCGAAAAATAACCATTTTACATGACTAAAATCATTCAAAGTACGGTTCTGCTACGTCATAATCGCCTGCCATTGAATGAACGGCAAATGTGCCCTCATAACTAGACCATATAGAAGGAACACATGGATTTGCCAAATAATTCTCACATGCTTGCAGTAACTGGCCTCAGTTTTGAACGTTACTTTGAACGGGTTTTCGAACCGGTCAGTTTTGAACTGGACGCGGGTTCCCTGTTGTTGATTACCGGCTCTAATGGCTGTGGTAAAACAACCCTGTTGAGACTATTGGCGGGTTTACTCGATCCCAGCGAGGGCAAAATACAGAAAGAGGAACAACCTTTGTACGCCGGTCACTTCCCGGCTATCAAGGATGATCTGAGCGTGGAAGAAAATATTCGCTTCTGGATGAAGTTTATGGGTACACGCAAGTCGGACCAGATGGATGGCCTGTGTGAACAGGTCATCGAAGAAATCGGCCTGACACCCGTTGCACAGCAGGAAGGTCGTACACTATCTGCCGGTCAGCGTAAACGCTGCTCCCTGGCACGCCTGCTTTTTTGTGATGAATCCCTGTGGTTGCTGGACGAGCCCTATTCGAACCTCGACCCTCAAGGCATCGCCATGCTGGACAGCATATTAAAAACACATCTTACTTCCGGTGGCGCCTGCATCATGACAACTCATGGCAGCTTGCGCCCCGAAGGGTTTGATCTGCAGGAATGTCACATGATCAGCGGTCGTGAGCGTTATGCCGGAGAGGCCGCATGAGCAAACAGGCAACGGGTACAGCATTTGTAGCACTCCTGCGACGTGATTTTCTGCTCGCTTACCGGCGTCGTGCCGAATTATTGCAACCACTGGTATTTCTACTGGTGGTGGTCACATTGTTTCCCCTGGGCGTGGGGCCTTCACCTACCCTGCTGGCCAATATTGCACCCGGCGTGATCTGGATCGCTGCGTTGCTGGCTACAGTATTGTCACTGGACAGTTTATTCAGATCTGACTTCGAGGACGGAACTCTTGAGCAGATGGTGTTGTCTGGACAGTCACTTGCCCTTATTGCACTGGCAAGAACCGTGGCGCACTGGCTGGTGGCCGGACTGCCTATCGTTTTATTGTCACCTTTATTGGCAATGTGGATGAATTTACCTGATGAAGGTTTGCTAATTTTGATAGAATCACTGGCTATTGGCACACCGGTGCTGAGTTTGATCGGCGCGATTGGCGGCGCATTGACCGTCAGCCTTAAACGGGGAGGCCAATTACTATCATTGTTGGTATTTCCTTTGTATGTACCTTTGCTGATCCTGGCAACCAGTGCTGTCAGTTCAGCCGTTGTTGACCTGCCATATACCGGCCAGCTCGGTTTGATGGTTTCAGGTTTGATTGCGTCGTTGACACTCGCACCTTTTGCGACAGCAGCAGCGCTTAAATTGAGTTTAAGTTAATGAATCCAATATTTTTATTTTTTCACAAGACAGGATCACCGCCCTGGTTCTACAAATACAGCGGCAAACTGATTCCATGGCTTTGGGCCGTCTTTCTCGCACTTACCGTCTATGGCCTTTACCTGGGCCTGGTAGTCGCGCCTGCAGATTATCAACAGGGTGAAAGTGTAAGGATCATGTATCTGCACGTTCCTTCCGCATGGATGTCCATGATGATTTACGGCCTCATGGCCATCATGGGCTTCATCGCACTGGTGTGGCGCATCCGTATCATGGAAGTTCTGGTCATATCCAGCGCCCCGGTTGGTGCGGCGTTTACCGCGATAGCATTGATCACCGGTTCTCTCTGGGGACGCCCGACCTGGGGTACCTACTGGGTTTGGGATGCACGCCTGACATCAGAACTGGTATTACTGTTTCTTTATTTTGGTGTCATCGCTCTTTACAACTCATTTGATGAACCAAGAAAAGCGGCGCGCGCAGCCTCGCTGATGTCCATAGTGGGCGCAATCAATCTACCCATCATCTACTTTTCGGTTGAATGGTGGAATACCCTGCACCAGGGTAGCAGCATGGGCTCAGACGGCCCCGGCATTCACCCCAGTATGCTGTTACCACTGTTGTTGATGGCGACTGCAACCAAGTTTTTTTACGGTGCAAACCTGTTGAGCCGTGCAAGGTTAACTCTATTAAAACAGGACCACCGCAAACGCTGGGTGCAGGACTTGCTGTCAAAGGAGAGTCACTAAATGTCACACACACCTTTTATTTTGGCTGCCTACCTGATCAGTGCCGTGGTGCTGTTTTGGGCCGCAATAGCTCCTGTTCTCAACAAACGCTCCCTGCTTCGGCAATTGAAAAACCGACAGGCACAAATGGATAAAACACAATGACCCCAACTCGCAAACGCAGACTGATCGGTGTATTGGTCATCATTATCGGTGTCGGCATCGCCGCCGTCGTCGCCATGAGTGCTCTGAACGAAAACATGCTGTTTTTTGTCAGCCCGACTGATGTCGAAGAGCAATCACTACCAGTAGGAAAACGCTTCCGGCTGGGTGGCCTGGTCGCGGCTGAAAGCGTTAGCCGTGCCGAAGACAGCCTGGCAGTAACATTTGTCGTTACTGACGGAGCTCACTCTGTCGATGTCAGGTTCGATGGTATTCTTCCGGACCTGTTCCGCGAAGGCCAGGGCATTATCGCCCTTGGAGAAATGAAACCCGATGGCCATTTCGAAGCCGACGAGGTATTGGCCAAGCATGACGAAAACTATATGCCGCCTGAGGTGGCCGATGCCCTTGAGAAAGCAGGACACGTGGAGAGTGAACAATGACCGTTGAACTGGGACAAGTTTCCTTATTGGCAGCACTGCTGACGGCCCTCACGCTTGGCCTGATTCCAATGATTGGCACATACACCGGGAACCGGCGCTTTATAGCGGTTTCAACCACCGCAGCGCTGATCCAGTGTCTGCTTCTGATCATTTCCTTTGGCATATTGACCTCTGCATTCGTTGTCCAGGACTTCTCAGTAGAGTATGTCGCACGTAACAGTAATTCCCTGTTACCCATGCACTACCGCTTTTCTGCTGTTTGGAGTGCCCATGAAGGCTCCTTGTTGCTGTGGGAGTTGATTTTGGCCGTCTGGATTGCTGCAGTTGCACTATTCAGCAAGAGACTGCCAGAAATTTTCAGGGCAAGAGTACTCGCAGTATTAGGTTGGATATCGGTTGGTTTCCTGCTATTTATCATTCTTACATCGAACCCCTTTGGTCGTTTAATCCCTTCGGCAGTTGAAGGGCTGGATCTTAATCCGCTATTGCAGGACTTCGGTCTGATCATTCACCCGCCCTTGCTTTATATGGGCTACGTGGGCTTTTCGGTTGCATTCGCATTCGCTGTTGCGGCATTGCTCGGCGGTGAAGTCAGCCGTGACTGGGTTCGCTGGTCACGCCCCTGGACCCTGATTGCATGGGCATTTTTGACCATCGGTATCGCACTCGGCAGCTGGTGGGCCTATTACGAACTCGGCTGGGGAGGATACTGGTTTTGGGATCCGGTTGAAAACGCTTCCTTTATGCCCTGGCTGGTAGGAACGGCATTGATTCACTCACAGGCCGTGACTGAAAAGCGCGGTGCATTCGGAAACTGGACATTACTACTTGCCCTTTCCGCTTTTTCACTGAGCTTGCTGGGTACTTTCCTGGTTCGCTCCGGTGTGTTGACCTCGGTGCATGCCTTTGCATCCGACCCGACACGTGGCATCTTCATCCTGGCCTACCTTGCGGTGGTTGTTGGTGGCTCACTAACCTTGTATGCAGCCCGTGCACCAAAGATGATCCAGGGCGGCGGTTTTGCCGGAATGTCACGTGAGACATTTTTGCTGGTCAATAACCTTGTGTTCACCGTCATGGCAGCCATGGTACTGACAGGCACATTGTACCCATTGCTTATCGATGCGATTGGAGCCGGTAAGATATCTGTTGGCCCCCCTTATTTCGGTCTGCTTTTCACCTGGTTACTGGTTCCAATGGTTCTTGCGTTACCCATCGGAATCTACAGCAGGTGGCAAGAGGATACCGCAAGCCGTTTGATCGGAATGGTCCGCTGGCCGCTTCTGGCATCGCTGGCAATTGGCACCGTTGTCTGGGTTATGCAGCCAACCTTGGGGTTTGTATCCGCAGCAGGAGTAACCGGTGGCGCTTGGGTAATTTTGGGCAGCCTGTTTTATGTAGGGCAATTCCAGTTCAAAAAGAAAAGCCTCAAGATACCCGGTAGTATTCTGGCCATGACTATTGCCCATATGGGACTGGGTGTTTTCCTGGTAGGTCTGAGCCTGACCAGTACACTCAGTGACGAAAAACATCTGCGTATGGAAGCTGGTGACAAATATCAGATGTCCGGTTATACCTTTGAGTTCCTGGGGACCAAAATAGTGCAGGGTCCGAACTACACGGCCAATGAAGGTGAATTTATCGTTTCTAAAGGCGATGAAGAAATCACCCGCCTCTACCCCCAGAAACGTGAATATGCCCAACGTGGCAACATGATGACAGAAGCTGCTATCGACCCGGGCTTCACGCGTGACCTTTACGTATCACTGGGTGAACCACTGGATCAAAGCGGACAGGCATGGGCAGTACGTGTTTATCACAAACCCTTCATACGCTGGATATGGCTGGGTGCAATTTTTATGATGACGGGCGGGTTACTTGCTGCGGCAAATAAACGTTATCGCCGTAAAATGCCTGCCAAAGCACCTGTAAAAACTGAAGCCAAAGAGGTGACCGCGTGAACAGTCGCATTTTCCCTTTATTGGGATTCGCTGTGCTGGTCGTTTTGCTGGTTGTCGGACTGAAGATTGCCGATCAAAAAACAAACCTGCCATCGCCCTTAATTGACAAGCCGGTGCCTGTGTTTGATTTGCCGGTTCTAGCCAACCCTGGCCAGACAATGTCGGCGGAGTCACTCCTCGGCAAATTTTACCTGGTTAATTTCTGGGGAAGCTGGTGTGTCACATGCCGGGCTGAACATCCGGTGGTTACGCAACTGGCCAGGCTCAATGCCGTATACATTGTCGGTATGAATTTTCGCGACGAATCGGAAGATGCAATCGCCTGGCTGCAACGTTGGGGCGACCCGTATGATGTCAGCCTGATTGATTATGATGGCCGTGTCAGTATCGATTTTGGCGTCTATGCGGCTCCCGAGACCTTTCTTGTTGACCCATCTGGGACCATTGTATTTAAGCACCTTGGCCAATTGACATGGGATATTGTTGAAACTGAAATTCTCCCGCGTCTTGCCAATACGGAGTCAGGTAGCTGATGAAACTGAGTAAGCTCTTCATATTGATTTTGACATTAACCCTTTCCTTTTCTGTTCTTGCGCAGCGCGCGCCGGTTCAGGAGCCACTTGTATTTGAAAGCATGCTACAGGAAGACCGATTCAATCAGCTGACCCTGGAGTTGCGCTGCCTGGTATGTCAAAACCAGAACCTGGCTGATTCCGATGCACCGCTTGCGCATGACCTGCGTGCCGAAATACATGAAATGTTGGTGGCTGGAAAAACTGACGATGAAATAAAGCAGTTTATGGTTGAACGATATGGAGATTTTGTGCTCTACCGTCCACCGGTTCAAAAGAATACTTACCTGCTATGGCTGGCACCAATGGCGCTGTTGCTTATTGGCGGTTTGGTTCTGCGTTCCAGTGTCAAGAAACGCGCTGCCCTGCTTGATTCAAGCCCAACTGAATAGCCTGAATAACAAGGCTAAATACTAATCATTCGACTAAGAGAATAAAGAATGAATTTCTGGATTTTTTCTATAACCCTACTCATTGTTTCAGCCGCTATCATCGGCTGGCCGCTATTTACCGGCTCTGTCAAAGACAAGATTACAGGTTTGTTTGTATTACTGATGTTACCGCTGGCAAGCCTGATGATGTACCAGGCTATCGGTACCCCTGAAGCCATCAACCTGCCACCTGCAATGGCGGCACAACAATCGGCACAGCAACAGTCGGCTCACTCGACGCAGCAAGGTCAAATGGATGAGCTTGTTACATCCTTGCAACAACGAATGATCGAAAACCCTGACGATCCGGAAGGCTGGGTCATTCTCGGACGTAGCCTTAAAACCATGCAACGCTACCCGGAAGCGGAGACAGCCTTGAGCAATGCCAACCGCCTGATGCCTGACAATCCCATGATAATGGTTGAATTGGCTGAAACCATGTTGTTTACATCCGGTCAGCCCGAGGTCAGCGGGGAAGCAAGGCAACTGATTGAAGCAGCACTGGTCATTAACCCGGACCAGCAAAAAGGCCTGTGGATTATGGGCATGACCTACGCACAGGAAGGTGACGATACGCAGGCACTCTCCTATTGGCAGAGACTGTTGGGCCAACTTGATCCGTCGTCCGAACCCTACCAGAGCGTTAGCGAACAGATCAGGTTGGCACAGACCCGGTCAGGACAGCCTGAAGTGACACAGGATGCAGTGGCTGAAGCCGTTGCTGAAAAGCCCAAGGCCGTCATGCCACCCGTTGCAGCCCCGGTCACGAAACCGGCTGCTACGCCTCCAGTTGCAGCAGGTTTCGGAATTCCGGCGACCATCACCCTCGGTGACGGCGTCACAGAGCCTTTTCCTCCAAGAGCAACACTCTTCATCTTTATCCGGCCTGCAGGTGGTGCCGGTATGCCACTGGCGGTCAAACGTCTTGCCCCGCAGGGCTTCCCCATGTCGCTGACCCTTACAGATGCCGATCTTCTCCAGCCTGGCGGATCATTGCAGGCATTTGATCTGCTGGATATCAGCGCCCGTATTTCCATGACAGGAGTTGCCAATGTTGTATCCGGCGATATCCAGGCAAACCGGGTCACTGTGAACACAAAGAACGTATCAGCAATTGCACTAAACCTTGATCAGCGTGTACCTTAGGGGTTCCTAAAGCCATAGATCAAGGACAGGCACATGAAAGCCCTGCTGTTTGTCGCACTATTTTTTGCCTCGATCAATCATTTGTTCGCTCAGGACAAAGCGGTTGAATTCTCGACCTTTCAACTTTCCGATACGGTTTACATGCTCAAGGGGCGTGGTGGAAATATTGGCATTTCTACCGGTGAAGACGGTTTGTATATCATCGATGACCAGCTCAGGCCGATCACCGACCAGTTATTGAAGGCCATCCGGAAAATCAGTAACAAGCCAATCAGGTTTGTTATCAATACGCATTATCATGCCGACCACGTTGGCGGTAACGAGACCATTGGCAATGCCGGCGCGGTGCTCATTGCACATGAGAACATTCGTAAAAGAATGACCACTGAGCAGGTCAGTATTTTTATGAACAACACCACCCCACCCTACCCCAAAGGGGCCTTGCCGGTAGTGACCTTCAATGACCGTTTGTCTTTGCACCTCAATGGAGAAACTGCGACTGCTTACTATGTTGCCAATGGTCATACGGACGGTGACAGCATCATACATTTTCCGGTCAGTAACGTTATCCACATGGGTGATATGTTTTTCAACGGCCTTTACCCCTATGTTGATCTTGACGCCGGTGGTTCGATGCAGGGCCTGGTCGCAGCGGCAAATCTTGCCCTGTCGATGGCCGATGAATCCACCCGTATCATCCCCGGCCATGGTCCGCTGGGTATGACGGAAGACCTGAAAAACTATCGTGATTATCTAGTACAGGCTGGTGCCAATGTGCAGACACTGATTGATGAGGGCATGGACCTGGTGCAGATCATAGCGGCCGAGCCAACCAGGGAATGGGATGAATCACTGGGCAAAACCTGGATTACACCTGCACAGTTTGTAACATTCATTTACAACAGCCTTAAGGGTATCCAACATTACACACCGTTACCTGTAGAAGAAACTGAAGAGGGATAGTCTGCGTTGTGTAAGACCGGGTGACTAACCACCCGCGAGAGACAGCCTGAATGCCTGCGTAATTTTGGTCGGGACAGTCACGGCGTATAAAGCCTGTTCACGCTCCAGGTATTTACGTTCGAAGGGCGTCATACCGGTATCGGGTTGGATTTTCTTAGTTGAAACCCTCGCACCAGTCGCAAAACTGACTGCACGGGCAAACTCAAGCGCATAAACCTCCCAGTTACAACGCATTTCAATTTCGCCCCCCAACGACAGAAGTTGTGGAAATACCGGGTGTGCATGCCAGCGCCGCAATAAATGGCCGGGTTTCGGACAGGGGTTGGGATACAGCAGAAAGTGCTTCTCCGGCAGATGTCCGTCATTTAGCATTAGACGCCATAAAGTTGCCAGCTCTGCCCTTATCAAAACAAGGTTTGCGTGACGATAAAAGCTCGAAGATACCCCACTCTTTGCAAGCCGGGCACTTGAACGGTCTGCACCAATCACAATATGCCTGGGAAATTTCTCTGCAAGCCAGTGGGTACTGTTCCCGGTACCGCATCCGGAATCCAGAATAAAAGGTACATCGGCCGCAAATACACCTTCCAGTTTCAGTTGATGGAATGCCTCGAGGGTTGGCTTATGAAAAGGTTGAGCCCAGGTCGATTGCAAATGCCGCTGTACGGTTTTATCAAGATGCGGGTGAATACCGCATTGCTTGCTGGATACCAGACCTGATTCGGCGAGATTTCTAGTATTAATTGATTGTTTCAAGGCTTTTGCAACGCGCATTCCTGCGATTCTCACGCTATCATTGTAGTAACTTGAAATGTGAATCATACCCTATGTCATCAGCGACCCGGTTTCTGCATATCAACGAACCTTTGTTAATGAAAAAAGGCGGCGTTTTGCCATCATATACGCTCGCATATGAAACCTGGGGCGAACTCAATCAGGAGCGCTCCAACGCGGTCCTGATCCTGAGTGGTCTGTCGCCCAGTGCACATGCTGCTTCAAGCGAAAAAGATCCCACGGCGGGCTGGTGGGAAAACATGATTGGCCCCGGCGCCCCCATCGAT